>LSQX01068081.1_pt2 | contig 23525 bp, 16 predicted proteins | sample 654561 | NCBI WGS metagenome assembly LSQX01 (sample SAMN04489861, study PRJNA283612) | anaerobic digester metagenome | isolation source: 4 biogas reactors fed with cattle manure at either 37C or 55C with and... | place: Denmark: Kongens Lyngby | collected 2014
AGGCGTCTTGAGCATGGATGCGAATTGATGCCGACTGCGAAATCGGAAGGACTGTTTACGATGCCTAAGCCCGTATTTTACCGTTAGGCAGTTCCGTCCCCGTTGGTTGAGGATGGATAAAAAGGGTAAAATTACCTCTACACCAGACATCAATTATTTTTTTAAAATTCATCTCTATAGTCCAAAACTTCACATCCTCTTTTGCAAAAAGTTGTGAAGAAGCAATCAGATTGTTATCAAGATAAAACTCTACACTACCAACCATCTGCCTTTTATTTATTGGGGCAGTTAAGCTATCAGGTACTATAAATACCCTTTCTAACCTTCCTAATTCTTCAGTGCTTATATGCATCATTATTTTTTTATCATTAACTACAGCAACACTGTCTTCCACTCCTTTTATAATCGGAAGCCTTATCATCTCTACATTATTTTCAAGTATTGTTTCTAACGAAAAGTTCAAAAATAAATAATCTAATATTCTTGAACTGTCACTAGACCTGGCATACCTGGAATTTGCCCCCATAACAACGCTTATAACTTGCCAATCGTCCCTTGTAACGGAAGTAACTAAGCATCTGCCTGCCGGTCCTGTATATCCTGTTTTTACACCATTAGCCCCCTGATATAGGTTTAACATCTCATTAGTATTCCTATACTCTCTTCCTTGCTCGTTTCCTTGTCGTGGCAATACCTTAGACTTTGTTGAAACAATCTTGGAAAACAAGGGATTCTTAAGTCCATATCTGGCTATTAACGCTAAATCATATACTGTGGAGTGATTATCCCGGTCCAATCCATGGGGCGAACCATATACAGTGTTTTTTGCTCCTATTTCTTTAGCCTTAGCATCCATCATGGCTACAAAGTTCTCTACACTTCCCCCCATATGTTCGGCGATTGCTATTGCCGCATCATTGCCTGAAGGCAACATCAAAGCATAGAGCATATCTCCTAGCTTCATCTTTTCCCCCTCATTGAGGTAAGCTTGAGAACCACCAACATAGGCAGCCCTTTTGCTTACCGTAACCCAATCACCAAGTTCACCGTTTTCTATCGCAAGTATTGCAGTCATCATCTTTGCCGTACTAGCCATTTGTCTTTTACTAAGTGGATTCTTTTCATATAGAACTCTGCCATTATCAACATCTATTGCTATAGCCGCAGGACAAGATATACGTGGCGGAGTATTCTCGGAATAAACCGGTATTTGAATATTATCTAATTCAAAGTCTTCATATTCAATTTCTTGTGCACAAACACAAATATTAATAAAAATAATATAAAAAACAAACACTTTCTTGAGCAAAATAAACACCGCCTATTTTAGTCATATATTAAATATATTATTAAAATAAGCGGTAGATTATTACGTATCATTTTGCATTAGAATTTATTGATTTTCGACTTTGGCAAGGCGACTCAAAATATTATTACTTCTTGCAATAAACTTTGTCATTGCTGCAGTTTCAAGTTGCCTGTGTCCCATCATTGCTAAATCATATATGTGTTCACACATTAGATTAATATCCTCTTTTTTATCTTCCTTATCCTTCATTGATACTAAGCTTTTGATTAACAAATTATTTCTGTTAATAACCAAAGTATGTTCTTGAGGGAATTGTTGATTTAATCCCATTACACCAAACATCCGGGTCATTTCCTGCATCCTTCTGGGTTCCTCCGCCAATAGTATTACTGCAGGTACATTTTCCGTCTTAAGATTCTCAATTTCTATTTTAATATCTTGATTATTAAGAGCTTCTTTAAAAATACTTTCCAAGTCTTTATCATTGTCCTCGTTCTCACTACCGTCCTTATCCTTAAGACTGTCTGATAAATCTGAATCTATTCTGCTGAATTTCACCTTATCCTCTTTCATTTCTAAAAATTGTATAAAATGACTGTCTATTGTTGAAGTCAGAATAACCGCATCTAAGTTCTGTTCTTTAAACAAATTAACATATTGCGCCTGTTGATTTTCATCTGTTACATAAAAAACCTTATCCTTATGCTCACCCTTATTCTTATTAAGGTGTTCTTCCAATGTTACATATTCTCCGTATATAGTTTTAAAGATTATTGCTTCTTTAACCCGTTCATAGAACTTCTCATCTCGCATACAACCATATTTTACAAAAGGATTTATGTCCTCCCAATATGTGTTAAAATCTTCTCTTTTGTTTTTAAATAGTCCGATTAACTTATCAGATACTTTCTTTGTAATGTGACTCGACACCTTTCGCACATAACCATCATTTTGTAAAAAGCTTCTGGAAACATTAAGCGGTAAATCAGGGCAATCTATAACGCCTTTTAATAAAAGTAGGAATTCAGGTATTACTTCCTTTATGTTGTCCGCTACAAACACCTGGTTATTATATAGCTTCACCCTGCCCTCATTTCCTTCAAACTCGTGCTTTAGTTTCGGGAAATATAAAATCCCCTTCAAATTAAAAGGATGGTCTACATTTAAATGAATCCAGAATAATGGGTCATTAAAATCAGCAAATACCTTCTTATAAAAATCTTTATATTCTTCGTCCGTACACTCTGATGGTTTTTTAACCCATAATGGATTAGTATCATTAATTGGTTTAGGTTCTTCCTTTTTATCCTTTTCGTCCGTCTTTTTCCCCTTTTCTTCTTCATTTTCAAGATATATTTCTATCGGTAAAAAAGAACAATATTTATCTAAAGTCTGCCTTAACTGAAACTCATTTAAGAATTCCGTGTTTCCACTATCGATATATAAAGTTACGGTAGTGCCAACATCTTTTTTGTCAGAATCAGCTAAAGTATATTCAGTTCCTCCTTCACTTACCCACTTCACAGGTTGTGCACCCTCTTGATAGGACAACGTATCAATCTGAACCTTCTCAGAGACCATAAAAGCAGAATAAAATCCAAGTCCAAAATGACCTATTATTTGATTCTCTTCGCCTATCTTATCTTTATACTTTTCAACAAAGTCTTTTGCTCCGGAAAAAGCCACTTGATTAATATACTTTTTAACTTCTTCTGCGGTCATTCCGATACCATTATCAATAAATTTTATGGTTTTATTCTTTTTATTAAAAACTACTCTTACTAAGTATTTTTTATCATCATTAATTTCTGCCTCTCCCATAGCAACAAGTCTTTTTAACTTGTTTATTGAATCACAAGCATTTGAAACCATCTCTCTTATAAAAATATCCTTATCAGAATATAACCATTTTTTAATAATCGGAAAGATATCATCTGTGTTAACAGATATTTTCCCATTTTCATTCATTTCAAATCTCCTCCTATGAGCTTTTTGTATATTTTATACTTAAAAAAGGCTATTTGTCAAGTCTAACAGCTTATCATTTTTGTACTAAGCTGTTATATTTGATTGAACAGTGGAGGCAGTATATTAAAAATTTAAACTGTGAAAATCACTGCTTGGATGACTGACTAATGCTTCAATAATCTCATAATAAGACCAATGTCCATCAATATCATTAATATCAACAATATACTTATGCATATTGGAATTAATTCGTTCTATGCTGGGCTCTCTTTCTGTTACCGCATTAATAATAGTGACAGCTTCAGCCCTGGTAATGTATTCCTCAGGCCTAAATGTATCATCTCCATAACCTTGTACAAAACCATTCTCCGAAAGTGCATTAATATATGTTTCCGCCCAATGGGCATTTGTATCAACAAATACATTTGAGTAATTGCTTAAAACCGGCATCTCGGAAAACCTTGCAATTAATACAGCAAACTCTGCTCGAGACATATTATTATTCGGTTTAAATGTACCGTCCGCATATCCCGATATTAGCTCCTTATTATACATAAAACCGATATTCTGATTATACCAGGAGTTATTACTTACATCTGTAAATGGGGTATTATAAACATAATTTAGATTATAACCAAGTAATAACCTTGATAATACTACAACTGCTTCAGCTCTTGTCATATAGTTGTCCGGTCTAAATGTACAATCAGGATAGCCCGCTATATAAGCCTGATGGTGTAGAATTGATATTTTCGAACCACTGCTGACCTTGTTCCCTCCGGAGTTGAATGAAGGAGGATAAACAGAGTCTTCTGAATATACTATTGCATATTTACTAAAATGTTTAGCTCCAAATACTAATAACTTTACCCCATTTTCAATAATAAGTCCGGCTTTCTGTGATTCCATTTTTCCATCCTAATCAATATAAACAATATCCAACCCTTTTTTGTCTTCGAATTCTGCCGGAACTCTAATCTTAATAATAATTATATTATTATCCTTTGGCTGCACTTCTTTCTCAGTTTTTTCACCTGTTTCCTTTTTAAGAACCTCCATAATATAAATATCGTATACCTTAATTACGATTTTTCCTTTCAGTCTTGGATACTCAGTGTTTTCCAACTCTTCTACCTTTAATTCTAAAGAAACATTTTCGCCTTTTTCAGGTGTTTGGGTTCTCACAACATTTGTAACAAGTCCAACTGCTTCAATGTAATTATCACTATCATCATGAATATTTTTATAATTCATTACTTCCAGTAGTATTTTGTATAGCAAATCCAACTTATTTTTTCTTGTATCTGTTATAACTTTCTGTTGTGAATTGTTAAAACCATTATATAGCATTAGTGCATTCTCAATACTGCTTTTTATGCTTAGCAAAACCTCATCCGTTATATGGTTAGGGTCAGGCACTTTGCCCGCTGATATCAGCAAATTTTGTTGCTCAAAACTAATTTCAGGCTTTTCCTTATCTATATTATTGACTTCAATATATATATGTGTTCTGTTACCCAATAAATCCTCTGCTTCAATGACCTTCCCACCGTTCTCGGTAAATATGATTTGATTGGTGTCTAATTGGTTACCATTATAATAGTAGGTTACACCCTGCTTGTTTGCATTGATGGTTGCCGTAACATCACTGTTTGTTATATCAGAATTATCCACAGTAATGGACAATACGGGCAGAACCTTATCAATATTGTTGACAACTGCTTTTATTATTGCAAGTTTCCCTGCTTCATTCATCACGATAAACTCAAATTCCCCATTGTCTGTGAAGGTATAAACGGGATTTCCCAAATTATTGACAACTAACAGCATTTGCTCTTCATCATATGATTTTACAACTGCCATTACAGAATCCTTTGTGGGCAAAGTATTGGAATACTCAATATAGGGATTAGGTTCACTTGAAGAAATATTTCTTACCTGCGCGGTAATCTCAGAAATATTGCCTGCCCTGTCCACAACACGGAATGTATAATCACCATTCTGGTCAAAACGTCTTAAAAATCTTGCGTTATTATCATCGCCGCTTTGATTAGCTATCACTGTAACAGGCTCATTTGCCTGCAGCGAAACATATACCGAACCAAAAGTTTTATTTTCCGGGGTGACCGTAATTGTCAACTCCGGCGATGTCAAATCAATCCTATTTGTTATAGCTTTTATATCAGCCTGATTCCCGGCTTCGTCTTCTATCATAAATATAAATTCTTCATTTTCTTCGGTTAATATAAACTCATTGTTACCGTTATTATTAATAATGCTGACAGTATTCTCACCATCTTGTGCAGTTAACGTAGCCGTTATCGGTTGATTCGTCCACTTCATATTACTATACGTTACAGAACCCGTCGGAGGGGTTTTGTCTATCTTTTCAATCTTGACGGTAGTAGTGCCCATATTGCCTGCCTCGTCCGAATATTCAAAAGAGAATGTACCATTCGCTTCAAAAACATGACTGTTTCCTCCGTCACTTGTAACAGAAACAGGGGATAATCCATCATCCTCAAAGCTTATGCTTGCAACAATATTCTTATTAGTCCATTGTTCTATATCACAGCTGCCCATCTCTCCTTCGTATTTATATTCAACCACACCTAATGGGGCTATTTTGTCAATGTTTGATACAGTCACAGTTTCTATATGCATGTTTCCCAGATTATCATAGATAGTAAAATCAAATTGTCCATTTTCATTAAACGTGTGTTCAAGGATACTGCTATCATAATTCACACCTGCTCCACCGATATTGTCAGATACACTTAAGGAAACGGTAACATTCCCATTTGTCCACTCATGCTCTGAAACAGTTCTTGATATTTGAGTAACAGATGGCGCCGTTTTGTCAATTTTGTCGATGACAAGCTCTCCGGGTGTTTCCATAAATGTCTCAGAATCTCGAATTATAAAAGTAAGCTTTCCGTTAACGGCAACCATTGCTTCGAATTTTAGAATGTTACCGTCTATATCCTTTTGTCGATTTAAAACCGTCAGCTCCTGACTTTCTTCCACAGGAATTTCATTATACTTAATATCACTTAATATTGTTGGTTTGGTAATATTGGTTACATCAATAACCGCCTTTACATCGTCATTAGTAAATCCCTCAGGATTTATTGAGGTTTCTGCTGTGGGGAGACTTCGGTCAATATAATCAACCTCTGCCAGTGCTGAACCTGTATTTCCTGCTTCATCTTCAAAATCAAAAGTAAAGGTACCATTGTCAGTAAACACATATTGATTACTGTTATCTACTGTGTTTGAGATTACTACACCCTCTTCATCAAAGGTAATTGTTGCAGTAACATTTTGCGCGGTTCTTATTTCAGGGCTATATGTAATTGTTGCCGTTGGTGAAGTATTATCTATCCTAAATGGCAGTGAAACATAATAGGTTTGATTCCCCGCCTTATCATCGGTTTTTATATGCAGATACCAATCTCCATCCACATAGTCCCTGATAAGATTACTTCCATTTGTAAAGCTTTCAAAACCATTGTATTGCTGAGACTGGGACTGAGACCATAAATATTGTAAGGTGTTCAACTCACCAAAAGTATCAGTTACAGTTACGGTTGTAGCTACAGACTTCTGTCTCGTTGTAGTCCCGTTGACAGACAGAGAAACAACAGGAGAAATCTTGTCTATTTTATTCACTGTGAAAGGAATGGTAGCAATATTTCCTGCCTCATCCCTCAACCTAAACTGTCCGCTTTGATTTGAGGTAATAACATATTTATTACTCCCTGAAGGCTCTATATATGTGATACTTGCAGGACTTATATTATCTGTTGCAACGATGGTAACAGTAACCGAACCGTTTGTCCATGTATCAGGTGAATATGAAATCTCACCTTGTGGAGGAGTCTTGTCATATAAAACTGTATCTGTATAAGTACTGATTAGTCCTCCCTCTCCCCTATATTCCACTTTTAACGTATACCACGCTTCCGTTGTCGGCAATAGGACAGTCTCTACAGCACTGCCATCAATCCTTTTCCAATCTATTGTCACATTATTATCCACGCTAATTCTCATATCGATAAATGAACTATATTCATCTGTTGCTGTCAATGTTAACGATGCGCTATTGGTCTTTACATATTTATTACCCAAGCTCAATGCTCCTGTCGGTGGATTTTGTATTGGTTTAAATGCATTAGAGCATAAATAGGAAATGTTACCTGCCGCATCAGTTGATTCTATGTGTAGGTATTTGTCCTCTGTTACATTTGTTAAGCTGATTGCACCACTTGTGTAATTTAACCACCCAGATAATGGCTTTTGAGTGTTGCCTGTAACAGCATACTTGGTAGTAACAGTAGAAAAAGGCTCGTCTGTTATGGCAATTGCCACATCATATCTTACACGGTTAATATCTCCGTTTGGAGTAATGCTCAAACGAGGTGGCTGATTATCTAATCTAAAACCACCCGAAGATGCTCCGGTAACGGTACCAACATTGTCCTCTGCCTTAATGTGAAGGTACATCATCTGCGTCTGATTAGATATGCCGATGCTTCCCCCGCTCGTACCTGTTCCTAATTGCCAGTTTGCATCTCCTGTTGCAGGAGTATTAGAAGAATTTGTCCATTGGTAATAGAAAATTTTGACACCACTTATCTCATCTGACACAGATACATTGGTGGTATGAGTCTTTTTAAAAGTTGTATCAGTGTTTGGCGAGAATGCAATTGTCGGACCCGTTCTGTCAATCTTCTGATTATTTAATGCTGATACTGCACTCACATTTCCGGCAGCATCTCGTGCAGTTACCTCCAGATTAAAAATACCATCGGTATCAGGTAGTTCTGCATTTTGACCCGGTGCAACATCAGTTCTTTGTTTTTCGATAGTATTCGCGGGCTGTCTCCTCCAGGTATATGTTACAAGTGGATTACCTGAATGAGAATCGCCGGCATCAATCTTAACAGACTGCAAACAGCCTCCCGAAGCAGTATTCACAGGTGACAGTGTTACTGTTGGTGGCTGGTTATCATATTTATATGGTCCGTTTTTATAAACTGCTAAGTTACTAAGCTTATCCTTCGCCTCCACATACAAGTAATAATCTCCTGTATTTGAGGGATTTGCTGCCGTAGTACCACCATTTAGTATTGATGTCCAACTTGAAGGACTTGCATCCGGTGAAGTATTCCATGCATAACGAAGAGTATCTATACCTGCAATAGCATCTGTGGCTGTAATAGCTACAGGATGACTTTTCTTAAATGTGCTGCCACTTGAAGGATTTGCCGCAACTACAGGTGCAGCAGTATCTATCCCTATATTATATGAGCTAAGCACATTTGTTATATTATTAGTAAAATCCAAAATCAAAACATTTCCTACGGCATCTTTTATTTTTCCTGCACTTACGAAACTCGCAGGCATTAGCTTTGCAGTGTTTTCTCCTGCTCCTACAGTATATCTAAATGTCCAAGTGTTGCCACCATTTCCGCTAACATATACTGCATTACCCAAACCACTTCCAAAAGTAAAATATGGTTTATCTCCACTGTTAACCAAATATGTGGTTTCATCAAGAGTTAATATAAAATCTATTGTTTCACCCTGCTTATATTTACTGTTTTGACTTGCACTTGTTGCAAAAGCTGCAACCCTTGGAGGTCTGTTGTCTACAAATACGCCTGAGGTTGCAAGCGTCAAGCTTGTTACTGTTAAACCGTTTCCCACCCCGTCATCTACATAAAAGCTCCCCGTAATACCTCCTATAGTTACATCCCCTGAATTTACAGATGGTGTACTTGGAACCGTAAAGTTAAAAAACCCTTCATATCTGTTGGATTGAGCAGCCCAATGTGAAAAAACAGCTTCACCGGCATAGGTGTTTGCAATATTAATTTTAATGCTGGGTGCCGCACTTGGAAAGTAAACCGGCTCGTTAAATGCCACTCTGAACTGAATGTTTTCTCCTTGCCTATATGTTTTTGCATCAGATTGTGTATATAATAAAGTTGGTTTGATCTTATCTTTTAATTGAAGACTAACATCGTCAAAATAGCATTTCCCATTGGTTTCATGAAATAACTTAATTCTTAGAACTCTCGTTCCTTCAGGTAAATTTTGTGATTGTTTATTCAACGATTGGAATGAATCAGCTCCTGTAGTCAGTTGATCATGCCCCAATTCTATCCAAGAGGAATTATAATAATACACAGCGAACACTGTAGACCCGGCATCAAACCATTCTGTCCCCATTTGAACGCCAAAATCCAAATAAACATGCCCACTATCTATTCTTAAAGCTTGATCCGATATATTAATATCCTGATAAGCATATGCATTATATTCACAGTAAAGAATACGACCATAAGTGCCGCCAAAGTCATGCCACTTTGCATCACCGCTGGTAGTCCATCCCGATATACTATCGGTAAACGCAGGGTTCACAACCAGATTAGTATTTAATGATAATGCCATTGATTTTTCCACATACATATTAGTTAATAAAACAAATATGCTTAAACACAGTATCATAAGTATGACCTTTGAAATATTTTTTTTCATACTTCACAACTCCTTCTTAACCTATATCTATGTTTGCCTAAATAATCTGTCAGAGGTAATTCACTTTTTAATTCGTTTACCATACCCGTATAAAGAGCATTCGAATATTTGTGTTATGATGAGATTTTCACCTGTCGGAATAGAAGACCATATGTTGTAATGAATACATCGTTTAGTGCAAATAGTACCTGATACCGTTATGCTTTTGTCAAAACATTTTTCCATTATCGGGAACTCTTCTTCAAGCACACCACAATCAATAGTCTTTTTATCTTGCATATAGTATCACCTCAATTTGCCCGATGACTACTGCCACTAAAACCTCCTCTTCTGCAAGCGGAAGGATAAGTGGCGCTACGTCCCTGGATAACGGTTTATAAGGCTCAGTTGGAGTTAAAACTCCATTTGAGCCAAATAATCCAGTTTATGGTCATCCCATTATTAATTATTGTATACCAATAATAACTAACAAAAGCACTAAAAAAATATTTTTTTCGACATTTTCTTCAGTTTTTCTTCAAAATATGCTAACATATGATATAATTAAATTATTAACATGTTTTAAGAGGTATTGAGTATGAATAATGTATCAAAGGCTCGACTAACTCCACCCAAAGCAGCACCGGGGGAAATATTTCGTAAAAGACTTATTGACAGTGCCCTTAATAACAACAAAAAATTAACATATATACATGCAGGAGCAGGCTATGGTAAAACTACGCTTCTTTCTCAAATTTCCGGTTCCGTTCAAAATACTGTTTGGCTTTCTCTTGATGGTGAAAGTGGTATCTTTTCATTTGCAAGTGCTTTATGTGAAGCTATACATCTGCAATTTCCTCGGTTTCGTTTTATAATATCCGAATACATTCCTTTTGCAGAGAAAGATAACTTCATTACACTCTTTGCCAATTCACTTATCAATGCTATTGAAAACTTGGAAGAATGTTTTATGCTTATTCTTGATGATATTCATACTACAAAAGATTCACAAATTAAAAAGGTTATTGAATATATCATTAAATATAAACCTGAAAATGTCCAGCTTTGCTTCAGTAGCAGGGAAGCTCCCTGGAATGATCTTTTACCTTACTGCATCAAAGGTAGTATCCAAGAACTAACCGAAAAAGAACTGTCATTTACACGAGATGAAATCACTCAGTTTCTTGGTTTTGTCCCTGATGGCTTTTATAATATCTCCGAAGGATGGCCCCTTGCCATTGGATCCTTTAGAGTACTTATGGAAAATGGTGTTTCTCTCGCTGATATTCCGAAACAAGAAATTGACGTATTATACTCATACCTGTTTCATGAATATATAAGATATCTATCACCTGAAATAATAGATTTCCTTAAAAATACAGCTTGTTTTGAAGAATTGGATGCAGAAATGCTAAGTGTTATCTTAGAAGATAAAACGGACTTAATAAATCAAGCTCCCGCCAACACATTAAACGGTGTAGAAATTCAACCCATTGACAATAAAGCTTACTCGAAAAAGTTTTATGAAAGGTATCCTAACAATAATATAAAACTTATCTTGGACAATCTCGTTTCACAAAATCTATTTATAAAAAAGATTGGTAACAGTCTATACCGTTATCATGCTCTTTTTAGAGAGTATCTTTTAGAAAACTCTGATCCATTACAAATAGCTTCTTTATTGAATACAGCCGCTTACTACTATTTTAATACTAAGCAGTATCCTAGAGCAGCAAACTATGCAATATCAGCAAACAACAATGACCTCCTTCAACAAATTATTCTAATTAGCTATAAAAACTATATTAATTGTGGCAGCTTTAATATGCTTCACGACTGGTTTAATGCTCTTGAAAAAACAAATACTATGTTAAGCAATGAGATTTTAATTGCCAAAAGTTCACTTTTATCAAGTATTGGTGATTTTAGTGATGCTAAAAAGCATTTGGATACCGTAATACCGCTGTTAGATGAAAAAGACAGAAAATTACACATTGAAGCAATAGTTCACAAAGCAAGAGTTTTAAGGAACTATGTCTCCTTCAAGGAATCAAACAACTTGCTTGAAAGGCTTTTATCAGATACAGATAACCTAACAGCAGAGCAATTATATATGGTTGCAATTGAGATGGTCTATAATTACTGCTGAAATTCACAGGTAAATGAAGCTCTTAAACTATCTTATGATATGATAGAACTATGCGCAAGCTCAGGATATTTGAGAGTAAAAGCCTGGTTTGAAAGATATTTAACTGCTGTATTCTTTTTTGCCGGTAAAATGAAGGACACAATATATTATTATGAAAAATCCCTTAAACTGCCGGAGAACGAACAACTCTCTTTAGACATGCACAATATTGGCATGTTTGCTGCAAAGGCGTATCAAATGCTGGGTGACCAAACTAAGGCTGTGGGCATTATATCTCAAGAGCTTAACAAGCTAAGGGCCATGGGAAGATATGAAGAATTATGGGCAGGTTATCTTTTAGCCGCTGATATTCACTATCATATTACATTTAGCGAAAGAATAAATGGTAAGGATTGCTCTTATGGGACAACAATAAAATATTTCACTCTTGCGGATGAGTATGCACCATTATATCGGAAAACCGAATTTCAAAAAAATTGGGCAAAAATACAACGGCTTGTAAGCAGTCTAATGTTTTCATGCGATACAAAAGAATCTATTATTGATACAATCCTCGAAAACCTTGACAAAATCGGAAGCTTTTTAAAAACCATAGTTTTAGCAAGACTTTTCGGCTATTATGCATCAATATCTGATTATAAAAATGCTGTTAAATATGCCATGATGTCAATAGAAATTGGGGAAGCCTCAAACCATATGCTAATACCAACTACTGCCTACGGAATGTTGAGTAGGGCTGCCATTGCTGCAAATAACCATGAACAAGCTGTCCTTTTCACTAAAAGATACCTGCAGCTTTGCCGTGAAAACGGGGTATATGATTACTTTAAAATGAAAAAAGCTTATCATCCAATCCTTGAATTTGCATATACTAATGAAATAGAACCGGAGTTTACAAAAGAAATGATGGTATTTGCAGGTTGTAAAACAAAACGAATATATATACAGACCTTAGGTGAGTTTACTGTATTCATGTATGACAACAGAAATGAGACTATAAAAATTCGCACAAAAAAAAGCCGTGAACTTCTTGCCTACTTATTAAATGCGGGGGAGGAAGGGGTTACCAAAGAACAAATCTATCACGATCTTTGGTCAGAATCCGATTCAAATGATGTAAAAAAACTTATTGGAGTACATCTTTCACAGTTAAAAAAAGACCTTGTTAGTATAGGCATTGTAAACCCTATAGTTAATCATAACAAAAGATACCATATTTGCAAAGATGAGATTGTATGTGATATTGACCTTTTCAAAGAAACTTACGATGAGTATAAACTTAATAACAAACATGAAACAGCAGTAAGGCTTCTGTCGCTGTACAAAGGTGAATACCTCTGCGACTTTGAAGCCCTTTGGGCTGTCAGCAAAAGGATACAATACTATGAATTCTGCAAAAAGGCACTGAACTGGATGAAGCAGGATTAAAAGAGAATAAACCCTCTCTTTTTTTGCCTTTTTAAGGAATTTAAAACCCGGTTGGGGTAAATCAAGGGGTGAAACAAAAAAGACTTTCGTGGTTAAAACCCCAAAAGTTTTGAAAACACTGGTCTGGGTGACAGGAATTGAACCTGCGACCTCTTGAACCCCATTCAAGCACGCTACCAAACTGCGCCACACCCAGACATAATATATTTTACTTGCATTTAAAATATTAGCACAGGAAGATAGCTTTGTCAATTACTTTTCAAGAAAAAATGCAGAGAAACGAAGTCTTTTATAACCTTCATTTCTCTGCTCATGCAAAGTTTTTTACAGTATTATACAAATCAACCCGCCACTACCTTCATTAATTATCTTTTGAAGAGTTTCTTGAAGTTTAAACTGTGCATCTTCAGGCATTCTATATAATTTATTGTGAAGCCCTTCATTAACAAGTTCATGTAATGACTTCCCAAAAATGTTAGATTCCCATATCTGCCTTGGATCTTCTTCGAATTCTTTTAACAAATAATGTACCAGATCCTCACTTTGTTTTTCTGTTCCAACTATAGGTGAAACTTCTGTTTCTATATCCGCACGTATCATGTGAATCGAAGGGGCCCCGGCTCTTAATCTCACACCAAACCTATTTCCTTGTCTTACTATTTCAGGTTCCTCCAGGGTTAATTCATCCATACTTGGCGAAACTATACCATAACCTTTTTCACGCACTTCATGCAAAGCAAAGGATATCTTATCATATTCTTTCTTAATATGGGCAAGTTCCTTCATTAGAGTTATAAGCTTATCTTCACCGTCTATATCAAAACCGGATGTTTCACCCAAAATCTTATAGAATAAACTTTCAGGCATATTAATATCAATTACTACCTTACCCGAGCCTAAGTCAATTTTATCAAGGTATACTTTTTCAATAAATTCATATTCACTTAAGGCTTTTGCAGAATCCTTTACTTGTCTTATTTTGTTTATATCTTTTATAGATTCTTTAATAGCAGATATTGTATCGCCTTTCAGCCAGTGTTCTTTTTCAAGTGCTTCGACCCATTTTGGTATATTGATGCCTACTTCTCTTAATGGGAATTCAAAGAGAACCTTTTCCATAACAGCATTAATATCATCGATCTCCATTTGAGCACAATTTAATGGTATCACCGGTACTCCATACTCTCTTTCAAGTTCCTCTTTAATTCGACGAGCTTCTTCAGATTGTGGTTTTACTGAATTCAATACAATAACAAATGGTTTGTTTATTTGAAACAATTCATTTATTACTCTGGCTTCTGCATCCAAGTATTCTTCTCTGGGAATTTCGGTTATGCTTCCATCAGTGGTGATAACCAAACCTATTGTGGAGTGCTCATTTATTACTTTTTTAGTCCCTATCTCCGCTGCTTGGGAAAAGGGTATCTCTTCTTCAAACCATGGAGTATTGACCATTCTCGGTGTGTCATTTTCTATATGCCCAAGTGCACCATTTACTATATACCCCACACAATCAATCATTCTTACATTAAATGTTGCATTATCTCCAAGAGATATTTGTACCGCTTCATTTGGTACAAATTTAGGTTCTGTGGTCATAATCATTCTTCCTGCCGCACTTTGAGGCAATTCGTCTCTTGCTCTTTCTTTTCTGTAACTATTATCTATATTGGGAATAACCAGAAGGTCCATGAATTTCTTTATAAATGTAGATTTACCTGTCCTTACCGGTCCGACTACCCCTATATAGATGTCCCCTTGAGTCCTTTCGGTTATATCCTCATATATATTGTAATTTTCCATTTCGGTGCCCCCTTTAACGCTATTTTTTTTGGGTAGTGAGCGTTTTTATCCGATGACTGCCGCCGCTAACCCCCCCTTCTACAAGGGGGGGGGATAAGCAGCGCTACGCCCTTGGATAACGGTTTCTAAGGCTCAGGTGGAGTTGAAACTCCATCTGAGCCAAAGAATCCTGTTTATATAATACTGTACTAGTACATGTTTGTCTATATATATATATTGATAAGCATGTATGTTTATTACTAAATGTACAAATTTTATAAACTTTTTTTTGGAAAATTAATTTTCTGAAAAAAAGGGCTTGTTTCATCAAACCCTTACATATACCAATTGCCATTCTCAGCATCAACTACTTCTTCAATCTCATGTGTCCTACTTCTCAACATAAGGTCTTCAACTGATGTATTGGGACTTTTATTTTCGAATAATACTTTATATGCTTGATTAACTATAGGCATCTCTACGTTATTTATTAACGCTAAATTATAAGCCGCTTCGGTTGCATTCACTCCCTCAACAACCATGTGTATCTCATTAAGAGTTTCTTCTAGTGTCTTTCCTTGTCCTATAAGTATCCCCGCCCGGCGGTTTCTGCTGTGCATACTTGTACAAGTAACGATTAAGTCACCTATACCTGATAACCCTGCAAATGTCTGAAGCCTTGCCCCAAGAGCTTTTCCCAGCCTGGCTATCTCAGTAATTCCCCTTGTCATCAGTGCTGCCTTTGTATTATCTCCATAGCCTAGTCCGTCACTGATACCTGCAGATAAAGCTATAACGTTTTTTAAAGCGCCTCCTAATTCAACACCGATAATATCAGGATTAGTGTAAACTCTAAACCTTGAATTCATAAAAACATCCTGAATATATTCTGCGATTTCTCTTTTACTTGAAGCAACAACATTTGTAGTGGGAATATCCCTTGCTACTTCTTCAGCATGGCTTGGTCCCGACATTACTGCAATCTTTGTATGAGGTAATTCTTGAGTTGCTACCTCTGATAATCTAAGAAAAGATTTTTCTTCAAAGCCTTTTGATACTATTACTATTACCTGTCCTTCTTTTACATATCTCTTCATTTGTTTTATGGTGGCTCTTACTGCCTTAGAAGGAACAGCAATTACAATTACGTTAGTGCTGAACAAAGATTTTTCAATATCCCAAGTACAATTAATGTTATCATGTAATCCAACCCCGGGGAGAAATTCTTTATTTTCCCTAAGCTCTGCAAGTCTTTTGCTTTCCTCTTCCTGCCATGACCACAGATTAATACTGTGCCCATTTTTCGCAAGCAATATTGACAAGGCAGTGCCCCAACTGCCTGAGCCTATTACCGCAATACTATTTTTCATGATTAACGTCTCCCTTTGACTTAATACTTATTTTAGTTTCTGTGCCTTTAATAAGTCTTTTTATATTCGGTATATGTCTAATAATAGCAAGTACACTTAACAAGCATGCAAATAAAAAATAATAGTCCGTTCTATTATAAAATAAAAGTATATAAGTAGGAAAAACTAAAGCACCGACAATAGAACCCAACGAAACATATTTTGTAATAGTTATTACCAATATTGATAACAGCAAAACAACAAAAAAAGCTCTCCAATCAATCATAAGTATTACTGCTGCCGATGTAAGAATGCCCTTCCCTCCTTTAAAACTAAAATACAGAGGATAATTGTGCCCTAAAACACATGCAAAACCAGCCGCCATTGGTACTATATTGTATGATAATGCTATTACTGAATACCCCACTTGTATATCTACAATGTCACTTGATAATAATATACCGATTGTTACTGCTAAAATACCTTTCATAAAATCGCCCAACAAAACTTTGAATGCAGCGCCCTTCCCCAAAGTTCTGAGAGTATTGGTTGCTCCTGCATTACCACTTCCATGTTTTCGAATATCAATTCCTGAGTGAAGCTTGGCAACCAGTATAGAACTGTTAATACTTCCTAATAAGTATCCTATTATAACTGCCAAAAAAAAATTCATCTTATCACTCCTTACCTCTTTGTCTAACAACGAATCTTAACGGTGTTCCTTCAAGACCAAAAACACTTCTTATCTGATTTTCTATATACCTTAAATAAGAAAAATGCATCAATTCCCTATCATTAACAAAGATAATAAAGGTTGGCGGCTTAACCGATGCTTGGGTGATATAATATAATTTAAGACGTTTACCTTTATCAGAAGGCGGTTGAGCCCTCGCCACTGCTTCATTAATAACATCATTAAGTACTCCAGTTGAAATTCTCATTGAATTCTGATTAGATACAAACTTTATTAATTCAAATAGTTTTTCTACCCTCTGACCTGTTTTAGCCGATATAAAGATTATCGGAGCATAATTCATATAACTAAGACTACTCATTACTTGCTTACGATGTAAATCCATAGTTTTTCCGCTCTTTTCAATCATGTCCCACTTGTTAACCGTGATTATAGAAGCCTTACCTGCTTCATGGGCATAGCCGGCAATCTTTGTGTCCTGTTCAGTGACCCCTTCTGAGGCATCAATCATTATTAAACAAACATCAGCGCGCTCAATAGCTGAAAGTGCTCTGATTACACTATATTTCTCTATGTTTTGCGATACTTTACTCTTCCTTCTCATCCCTGCAGTATCTATAAATATATACTTATCATTGTCCTTTTCAAAGTATGTATCTATGGCATCCCTTGTTGTTCCGGGAACATTGCTCACTATCACCCTTTGCTCCCCTAATATCTTATTAATCAAGGATGACTTACCTACGTTAGGTTTTCCTATTACAGCTACCTTTATTATGTCTTGCTCATCCTCTTCACCCTTTGGGTTAGGGAAAAAGTCCACAACCCTATCAAGCAAATCTCCAACACCTAGACCATGTATTGATGATACCTCTACAGGCTCCCCAAGACCTAAATTATAAAATTCGTAAACTTCAAGAGGGCTTTTACCAATATTATCAACCTTATTGCATGCCAAAACTATAGGTTTTTTTGATTTTCTCATTAATGAAGAAATATCTTTGTCGGCAGCTGTTAATCCATCTCTTACATCGACTAAAAAAATAATTACATCAGCAGATTCTATTGCTATCTCTGCTTGTTCTTTGACCTGGCTAAAAAAACCTTCCTTTTCATTTACTTCTATTCCACCCGTATCAATTATAGTAAAATCTTTCCCCGCCCATTCAGCTTGAGAGTATATTCTATCCCTTGTAACACCGGGCGTATCTTCAACTATTGATATTCTTTTCCCTACTATTTTATTAAACAATGTGGATTTTCCTACATTAGGTCTTCCTACAATAGCAACTATAGGTTTTGACATCTTAAACACCATTCCTTCCTCTGAAGTCAAGAATCCTGTTCACTAACTCGTACCCGTTGTTATCAACTACAGTTATCTTTGTCTTTAATTTACTTTTTAATATATTTACATTAACATCATCCAAAAAAACTTCTTTATTCCTGAGCATGTTAGACGGAATAAGTACTTCTTCCCCCAAATCTTTTCCATCTAATTGTTCAATTATATCTTTCCCCGTTATCAATCCTGATACAGTAACCTTTTCCCCAAAAAAATTATTTTTAATAGCAAATACATTAACTCTCAAACCGGGATACTTTGTAAGCAATTGTTCAGTTAATGAATTAATAAATCCTTCAGCAGATATCCCTGTTACTATACTAATATTTCTATTAATACTTTCTATTGTATTATTTATTTCCGAAAAACATCTATCAAATTCATTCTTCAACAAGGCCAGCATCCCAACCCCATTTTCTAATTGAGGAAAGTTTTCATACATAGAATACACAGGAATGTCACGTTCTGCCATAACATACAATTCATCTGCCGGAAAAATGATTTGGGAACCATATTTATCTTTTAGTTTTTTTTGCCAATCTTCTACTTGCCTCAAAAGAGTCTGAGAAGATTTTTTGTCATAGGGTTTAAGCGAATATAATCCTTCCCTATGCGAAGTAATACCTACAGGAACCACAGAAATACTGTTTACAAATGGATATAATTCTGATAATTCCTCAATGCTTTTATCAAGCTCAATACCATCGTTAATGTCCCTGCAGCAAACAATTTGACAATTCATAACTATTTTTGCATCTGCAAGCATTTTCATCTGTTCCATTATTCTATCGGCTAATCGATTGTTTAGCATTCTTTTTCTTAAATCACCGTTTGTAGTATGTACAGATATATTTACAGGACTTATTCTTAGCATAATAAGTTTTTTTATATCCTCATGTGACATATTAGTCATTGTTATATAATTACCTTGAAGAAAAGATAATCTGGAATCATCATCTTTAAAATACAGAGTTTTTCTCATGTTTTTAGGTAATTGATCAATAAAGCAAAAAATACATTTGTTTGAACATACTTTTGCCGATGAAATAAGGGGATTTTGAAATACTATGCCAATGTCTCTGTATTCATCATTAATAATACTTATAAGTTTTTTACTTCCATCCGGCTTTATTAGTTCTATTTCAAGTTCCTCTTCAGAAATTAAATATTTATATTCTAAAATATCAGTAAAATACTCGCCATTTATTTTGTCAATTACGTCCCCTGGTTTTACACCCCCAAAAAAGGCTAAACTTCCGGGTAAAACTTCCTTAACTAATGCCATACTTTTCTTTATCAAACCTTACAGCTCCCTACACCACGGGGACGGTTTCGGTGCTTTCCCTAACGGTCATTCGTTTCGCTCATGAAGCACTCGAACCGTCCCCACGACTTCCTACATCTTTAATTAATTTTAACACAACAGACTAAAAAAAGCAGCTACGCTGCCCCTTTTAGTTATTACTTTTGATTACCCTCAATAACCTCTTTATTTTTATAATATCCGCATGCCTTGCAAACCCTATGAGGCAACTTAGGCTCATGACATCTTGGGCACTCTGAAAACCCCGGCACTGCTAATTTCCAATTTGCTCTTCTCTTATCTCTTCTCGCTTTAGAAGTTCTTCTTTTTGGTACAGCCATTTTTACACCTCCTTAACAATAGGCTTGTCGTATATTACTCACCATCAAATAACCTTTTTAACACCTCAAGCCTTACATCAATGTTTTCATTATTACACTTACATATACCAATATTTAAGTCTTGACCGCATTTAGGGCATAGGCCCTTACAATCTTTTGAGCATAAATATTTCATATCTATATTAACAATTATGTTGCTTATGATTATTTCGTTTAAATTTATACTGTTACCTTCAAAATATACTATGTCAGAATCATTTATATCAAGCCAATCCTTTTTTGCCAGTTTTTCATTCATCCCAAAGGAAAACCCTTTAGTGACAGGTGTTAAACATCTATAACAATTTGTGCTTATTTCCCCTGTCATAACAACATTAAGGTTAATAATATTACCGTCATTTACAGCTTGACCTTTCATTACTACCGGTTTTTCAAATACGAAAGTTTCACCTAGATACTCAATAGGTTTTATACTTAAATCACAATCTATGTTAATACGTGAACCCCCGCATTTTAATATTTCGGATAAATCTAGTACCATGAAATCACCTCAATAATAACGGACAAATGTTATTATACCTAATCTACTATATATTTGTCAATATTTTAATTTCTATCCTCAACCAGTCTCTTTGTATCTCGCGCTATCATCAATTCTTCGTTTGTAGGGATTACAAAAGTCTTTACTGTAGCATCATCAGCACTTATATCAACTTCTTTACCTCTTACATTATTCTTTGCCTCGTCAATTTTTATACCCATAAAACCCAATCCATCTAAAATGGCAGTTCTCATCGTATTATTATTTTCCCCTATACCTGCTGTAAATATAATAGCATCAACACCACCCATTATGACTATATGTTCTCCAATATATTTTCTTACACTGTATGCAAACATATCAAGTGCCAATTGAGCCCTTTTATTTCCTTGTTCAGCCGCTTCATCAATATCCCTAAAATCACTGCTTACACCTGAAACCCCAAGTACACCACATTCTTTATTTAGAAAATCATTTACTTCGTCTAGGGACATATTCTCTTTCTTCATTAAAAACGGAACTATAGCAGGGTCAATCATGCCCGACCTTGTACCCATAATTACACCTGCCAACGGGGTAAATCCCATGGTTGTATCAACGGATTTACCATATTTAACTGCTGTAATACTGGAACCGTTTCCTAAATGGCATGAAATAACTTTAAGTTCTTCTATCGGCTTGTCCATTAATTCAGCCACCCTACCTACCACATATTTATGTGAAGTTCCATGGAAACCATATTTTCTAATCTTATGCTTTTTATACATTTCATAAGGTATTGCATAAAGATATGCTTCCGGGGGCATAGTCTGATGAAAAGCCGTATCAAAAACAGCTACCATTGGAATATTGGGCATAACTTTTCTACATGCTTCAATACCCATAATATTAGCAGGATTATGTAAGGGAGCAAGGTCTATACAATCACTTATAGCTTTCATAACAGTATCATCAATTATTGCTGAGCTGCTAAAAGTTTCCCCGCCATGAACAATTCGGTGACCTACCGCACCAATTTCAGATAATTCTGAAATCACTCCATGGTTATCATCGGTTAAAGCCTCAATAACTAACTTAAAAGCATCTGAATGGTCATTCATGTTTTTATTGATTATTACCGTGTTTTTTACCATAGAAGTATGCTTAATTGCGGAACCTTCAATACCTATTCTTTCACATAAACCTTTTGCGATAACCTCCTTTTTATCCATATCAAGTAATTGATACTTTAGAGATGAACTTCCTGCATTAATAACTAATATCTTCATAATTATTTCCCTCCATTATTGTTCTGTGCTTGAACACAAGTAATGGCTGTAACCCCTACTATGTCTTCGGCGTTACAACCCCTGGATAAATCATTAACGGGTTTTGCAATACCCTGGGTTATCGGTCCATATGCTTTTGCTTTTGCTAATCTTTCAGTCAACTTATATGCAATATTGCCTGAATTAAGATCCGGGAAAATCAATACATTTGCTTTTCCGGCGACTTTACTTTCAGGTGCCTTTTTTTTGCCAACAGCCTGAACTATTGCAGCATCTACCTGCAATTCTCCGTCAATTTGCATTTCCGGTTTTTTATTTTTAGCTAATTCCGTAGCTTCTTTAACTTTATCAACCATTGCACTTTTTGCGCTGCCATATGTAGAATAAGAAAGCATAGCTACAGTTGGCTCTGCCTCAACAAGTAATTTAAAAGAATCGGCTGAAGATATTGCAATCTCAGATAATTGATCGGAATTAGGATTTTCATTGAGACCGCAATCAGAATAAATAAATGTTCCCCTTTCACCATAGTTTGGATCCGGAACTTCCATAACAAAGAAACTGGATACAATTTTCGTGTCGGGTGCTGTTCTAAGAATTTGAAGTGATGGTCTTAATACATCTGGAGTAGAATTTACTGCTCCTGCAACCATCCCATCGGCTAAGTCATTCTTAACCATCATTACTCCAAAATATAAAGGATTTTTTATTAATTCTTGTGCCTGTGTATATTCTAACCCTTTTGCTTTTCTTAACTGAAACAGATTTTCGACAAATTCTTCATACCTATCTGATTTTTCGGGATTAATAATTTTTGCATCAGATATATCTAACCCTTTAGCTTTTTCTACTATCTCTGTTTCATTTCCTAACAAAATTATATTTGCTATTTTTTCTTTTAGTATAATCGATGTAGCTTTTAATGTTCTAAGTTCAGAGCCTTCAGCAAGGACTATAGTTTTTCTATCTGCGATTGCTCTTTCCTTAATTCCTTCCAAAAATTCCATTGATACTTAACCTCCAGTTTTACTTATAATACTTTAAATATAGTGTTTGTAATTTGCTTTAGAATTATAAAACAAAGAACAAGCCCATATGCTATTATATATTATTTGCTTATTGTATACAATATCCTTAAGTGATTTTTAAAAAAATCTTTTATAGATCTTTTATGATATAATAAATGCATTAAAGAAATAAAACCTTTTCGGTTTTATCCGGTTGCATTTATTGAATCGGTGTGAAGCAAACCGATTGCGGCTTGCACTTATGATATAATAAATACAGCAAAAAATAATTGGTTTTTGAGGTGAAAAATGAAGGTTTTAGGTATAGTCAGCGAATATAATCCTTTTCATAATGGTCATAAATACCACATAGATATATCAAAAAAGCTTACTATGTCGGACTATGTCGTTTGTGTTATGAGTGGTAATTTTATTCAGAGAGGTGAACCGGCCCTTATAAATAAATGGGCAAGGGCTGAAATGGCTCTTCATAATGGCGCAGATTTAGTATTAGAA
>LSQX01353043.1_pt2 | contig 23525 bp, 17 predicted proteins | sample 654561 | NCBI WGS metagenome assembly LSQX01 (sample SAMN04489861, study PRJNA283612) | anaerobic digester metagenome | isolation source: 4 biogas reactors fed with cattle manure at either 37C or 55C with and... | place: Denmark: Kongens Lyngby | collected 2014
CGCGGGTCTTTGATGCCCAAGATGGGAGCCAACACCTTATCCTGGAGGATTTGTACACCCAACTGATCGCGCAGGCTATTACCGTTGGAGAGACCCGTCTTGAAGTTGAGTCCATACCAGCGTTTCCCAAGGAAGAGGGCGACTTCTTTATTCCTCCTGGGCTTATCAAACGGCTTTTCCTGTATCGTGAAGACAGCTTCAAGCTTCTTCAAAAACTCGCTTTCACTCAAACCGTTTAAGTCTTTGAGGGCCCTGTTATAGGGAAGAATCTGCATTTGATCATGAGGGAAGAGGACAGCCAAAAAGTATTGACTGCCATTTTTGCCGCCCCTGCTTTGGTAGATTCTGGCGGCGGCAGCGCTCCGGTGATGTCCATCGGCAATGTAGAGACAGGGCATTTGTCCAAATTCTTTTTCAATAGATTTGAGGATGCTCTTATCAGAGATGACCCAGGCTTCATGTCTGACGCCGTCGATACCGGTGAAGTCTACAACAGGTGTTTCCCGCGTTTTGGCAGCAAAGAGAGTGTTTAGCGTTCTGCTGGCGTGATAGGTCAGGAAAACAGGACCGGTTTGGGCGTTGAGAGCCTCGATATGATTGATTCGGTCCTTTTCTTTGTCTGGACGGGTGAATTCATGTTTCTTGATGGTTCCGTCAAGGTACTCCTGCGCGCTGACGGTTGCAACCAGGCCGGTTTGGGTATGGCTGCCCAGGATCTGGCGGTAAAGATAATAGCAGGGTTCCGCATCTTTTCTCAGCCACCCTTCGGCAACCCACTCTTGGAAAAGGTCTCGAGCTTTGGCGTAAACTTCGTTTGAGTAGGGGTTTATACCGTTTGGGAAATTGATTTCAGCACGACTAATCCTATAGAAGCTGTGTTCCTTGCCCTCTGCGCGCTCACGCGCTTCATCGGTGGAAACAACATCATAGGGTAGTTCGCAGATTTGCCCGGCAACTTCAGGCCTGGGTCTGATAGCAGCAAATGGTCTTACTATTGCCATAGTAACGCAAGGAGTAGTATAGCAGATTTTTAGTCTTGAAAAAGTAAAAAGAACGGTGTGAACCGGCAAAAAGAGAAGCTGAAAATCAGCTAAAAAAAGGGATTTGTTTCCAAAGTTTTATACCTGCATAACTTACTCTAACAGAAGATATAATATATAATTCTATCAAGTCGGTATACATTTTTTTCATAAAAGTATTGTTTCCCAGAAAGCAAAATCCTAGAATCCGGCAGCTAGTGATGCGAGTAAACGCTTATATAAAAGTCGGATGGGAGTACCTTTTTAAGGTAATGAATCTCTTTTTGCCGACAACTCGGGCCAAAACGGTAGCCATATTGCTCTGCGGGGTATTCGTTGGGTTGGTAGCCTATATGAGTTATGCTTCGCGAGCTTACTCGTATCTTCTGGATGACCCGGACGTTTGCATAAACTGCCACATCATGGGGCCTTTTTATGCGACCTGGAAGCACAGCTCTCACGGGCGCGATACGGTTTGCAATGATTGTCACGTGCCGCAGGATAATATTTTCAGAAAATGGTATTTCAAAGCCAAAGATGGCTCCCGCCATGCTGAGATTTTTACTCTGCGTGGAGAGCATCAGGTGATTACGGCAATTCCGGAAAGCCAGGTTGTGATTCAGGAGAACTGCGTTCGGTGCCACACTCAGTTGAATACGGAGTTTGTGAAGACCGGATGCGTGAGCGCCAGGGCGATAGAATCTGGCGAGGGGAAGGCTTGCTGGGATTGCCATCAGGAGGTGCCTCATGGTGGCAGAGTCAGCCTTTCGGCCACTATGGATTCGCGTGTTCCTTTCCCAAAATCTATTGTTCCAAAATGGTTGGAAAAAGAGCTGGGTACTTCAAATAAAAAATAGAATCAATTTAATTTAAACCAATCAAACTTGTTATGGATATAGAAAAGATGAAACTGAAAAGCTGGCAGGGGTGGTTACTCTTTTTCGGAGCCATGCTTGCCGTTTTTATTATGGGTATCTTTGCCGCCTCTATTACGGAAAGGCGGGCTGAGGTTATTTCAATTTACGCGAATAAAAAGGTAGATATTCCGGAGCTGGAGGCCCGCAATGAGATATTTAATGCAAACTATCCGCGCGAATATCAGACCTGGCGTCAAACCGAAGATACCTCCTTTGTAAGTGAGTTTAACGGAAGCCAGTCTGTTGACGTGCTTGAGCAGCGACCGAACATGGTGATTCTTTGGGCGGGCTACTCTTTTTCCAAGGATTACTCAACCCCCAGAGGGCATATGCATGGGGTGAAGGATGTACACCAGACGTTGCGAACCGGTTCGCCAGGCGTCGACCAGGCCGGAGACGTGCAGCCGGCCACTTGCTGGGCCTGCAAGAGCCCGGACGTACCACGGATGATGAATAAGCTCGGGGTAAGTGCATTTTATAAGAGCACCTGGTCAGAGATGGGACCTGAAATCGTTAACCCTATTGGGTGCGCTGATTGTCATGACCCCAAGACCATGGATCTCCATATCAGTCGGCCGGCGTTGATTGAAGCCTTTGAGCGCCAGGGCAAAGATATAACCAAGTCTACTTTGCAGGAGATGCGCTCTCTGGTTTGCGCGCAGTGCCATGTGGAGTACTACTTTAGAGGGGAAGGAGCCTATCTGACCTTTCCGTGGGATAAAGGGCTTACTGTCGAGGCTGCTGAGGAGTACTACGATTCCTATGAGTATCATGACTATATCCATGCTTTGAGCCGTGCGCCGATTTTGAAAGCACAGCATCCGGATTTTGAACTGAGCCAGATGGGTATCCATGCCCAGCGGGGAGTGGCCTGCGCTGATTGCCACATGCCTTACATCAGCGAAGGTGGCATAAAGTACTCTGACCACCATATCCGCAGCCCCCTGGCAGAAATGAACCGCACTTGCCAGGTTTGCCACCGGCAGAGCGAGGAGACCCTTCGCAATAATGTCTATGAGCGCCAGCGCAAATGCAATGAAGTGCGCAACCGGCTGGAAGACATCCTGGCACGCGCTCATATTGAGGCTGCTTTTGCCTGGGAAAAGGGGGCAACAGAAGAGCAGATGCAGGCAGCCCTGAAACTGATTCGTCAGGCGCAATGGCGCTGGGATTACTCGGTTGCTTCGCATGGCGCTTCTTTCCATGCGCCGCAGGAGGTGATCCGTATTATGAGCAATGGTATTGCCAGCGCAATGGAAGCCAGGCTTGAAATTGCTCGGGTATTGGCTCAGAGCGGTTACTCGGAGCCTGTACCGATGCCGGATATCTCCACCAAAGAAAAAGCCCAGAAATATATTGGCCTTGATATGGAGCAGCTTCGCAAGGATAAGGAGCGCTTCATGAAAGAGGTGGCCGTCAAGTGGGTGGAGGATGCTAAAGCCTCTCAGCGGTTACTCGAAAAATAGAGAGATATTGATCGCTCAAGAATAGTATAAAGGGAAAAAATGGAGAACTTAACACGTCGAGAGTTTTTGAAGAAAGGCTCACTTGCTGGTTTGGCAGGAGCCGCAGGCTTTCTAACTGGAGCTGATTGTGCAGCAGCAGAGCAGCTGCCTGCACAGATGGGGCAGGCAATGCGTATTCCGCGCAGGCAGGGAAGGGGAACTGAGCCGCTTAACCCCAAGTTCCCCAACTTCGGCGGTTTTGTCACGCTTTTGGCAGACCTCCACCAACATACAACTTTCTCAGATGGTGACCTCTGGCCAGCAGCTCGGGTGGAGGAGGCCAAGCGTGAGGGGCTGGATGTAGTCTGCCTCTCAGACCACATTGAAGTAAGACCCTTCAAGGCCGATATTGCCAATTTGGATTTGGGCAGGGGTTATGAGGTTGCGTTGCCCCGGGCTAAAGCCTCTGATATCCTCCTCATACCCGGCTTGGAAATTACCCGCTCTGAGCCTTATGCCAAGCATCTGAATGCGCTTTTTTTGAAAGATTTCAATGCACTCGTTACTGAGAGGTTCGAGGATGCGGTCCGTGCTGCCGCCAGACAGGATGCCTTTATTTTTTGGAATCACCCTGCCTGGGGGCAAAAAGAGCCCAAGGCCACCTGGTATCCGCAGATGGATAAATTCCTGGAAGAAGGAATCCTGCATGGTTTTGAGGTGGTGAACGGTTTTGAAGGGGATGCGCGTGACTACCAGCCCGACGTGATTGAGTGGTGCCAGAAGCATCGTGTGACAATGCTGGGCAACTCTGATGCTCATAAGGCGACAGCCTATCTGACCGATTGGAGCGCCGGAGAGCATCGGCCCATGACACTTATTTTTGCACGGGAGCGCACGCTTGAAGGGGTTCGAGAGGCGCTTTTTGCCGGTCGCACGGCAATTTACTATTACCTGCCTGGAGAGCGTGATCTCCTGATTGGGGATGAAAAGTGGCTGCTACCTATTTTTAACCGATCCTTTAACTGTATGCCAAAGCGGCCGGGGATTGGGCTGAATGAAGTGGTTTTCCAGAACGATCTTCCCTTTGCTCTCGAGTTCAAAGTGTTAAGCGCTTCAGGGATTAAGGTGCCTGAAAAACTTCTGCTGCCTCACGGGAGCTCAACTTTGACTCTGGAGGTAGTGAGTGGCTCCGTTCGTGTTGAAGCGGAAGTCCTCAACTTCCATATTGGCAAAAATCAAAGGATGGTTGTTGAAGTGAGCCTTTAGAGGCGCTCGCTCCGTTACTCGCCTTTCTTTTTCAGGAGCTTCCAGACGCGCAAGGTCTCGCAGGTTGACCAGGCTTGAGCGTCGCATCCACGCGGCGTATGGGGGGCGTCTCCATCCATGATTTCAGGAATGTGGCCGAGGCATCCTCTTTCAAACCAGTACTCAGCGCTCTTGAGATAGGCAAGAGCGGTTTTCCGTGCCGTTTCGTCTTCCTCCCATGTTTTGGCGAGAGCTTCGCAGAAGACCGGCAACATAAAGCCCCAGGCAGTGCCGTTATGGTAGGCCGGCTTGCGTCGAGTATCCTCATCACCTTCATACCGTGGCCAATAGGGATAGCCCGGATCGTTTAAAAGACGCCCCTCGTTCCCAAAAATCGGAGCCAGGCAGTTGACTGGAAGCGGCGCCAGAGAACGCATTGCGCCCGGGATGAGGAGGTGGCGGAGGGCTGCCCGTAAAGCGCGCTGAGATTTTTCAGTATCCAGGAGCCCAAACGAGATGGGTAAAAACTGGTTAGGTCTGAGAGCATCATCAACTCTTGCCTGCCTGGCTGGGCTCTTATCTTCAGCCCAGAGTCCATCAGCAAACCATTTTTTTTCCGGCAGCCAAAAATAACGTTGCAGGGATTCCTCAGCATTCTGTGCCCACTTAGCCCATTCCGTTTGGCCGGAGTCCAGGCGTGCGAGCTGGCGCAAGAGCCGTATCCAGAGCGCCTGAATCTCGATCGGGTAGCCGCAGCGCGGAGTCCCCGTCGGATAGTTTGTATCCATCCAGGTGAAATGGGCAGGGCTCCAGACCAGTCCCGAATCCTTATCCACAAAGATGCCGTTGGGAGTTCCCTTGAGGTAATTTGTGGCGATGCTCCTCAGAACATCCAGGAGGGTGCGACTTTGGTTTTCAAGGGGCATTTCGTAAATCTGCTCGGCCGTGAAACGATATGTTTCAGCCAATGCAGCAGCCTCTTCCAGTACAACCCCAAACCAGAGCGGCGCATCGGAAGTATTGCGGTTGGAGTCGTTATCGCCATAGATGACATTGGGAAGTGTGCCGTTTTTTTCCATTTGCCCAAAAACCTGCAGGAGCTCCAAAACTTCTGGCCAGTATCCGGCGGCCAGGTAGCCCCGAGCGCAGATTAACGTATCACGTCCCCAATCCAGAAACCAGGGGTAGCCGGCAATTACGGTGCGGCCACGCTCAGTCCCGCGACGCACAAGAAACGCCTTGGCGCCCAGCAGCAACTCACGCTCCCAGATATCGGTGACGGGCTGTTCATACTTCTTCAGGAGCTCTTTGGTTTGCAACTGGCGGCGCTCTTCGAACCAGAGCATCTCTTCGTTGCTAATGGCTTCCTGTTCAGCATCTATGACCAGATGAACGGGCTCATTTAGCGCCAGTGGCAGGTCAAACCATCCAGGACTGAATGCATCACCACGGTCCACCTGACCGCGGCTGGCCTCATAAGGATGCAGTATTTGGGTGCACCACTCAGCCTGGGGGTGGTATTTGCCCAGGGTTGCATAAGCTTTGAAGCTGCGGTCCGCAGCTGGAGTAAATGCGAAGCCAGGCCCATTTTGCAGGGTGTGTGTATGTTGTTCAAAGTAGTGGCGACTGGTATCGTTCAGATGAGTTTCGGTGTGGAAGCTCCGGTCTTCAATATCGAGTCGTACAGTGACACTGACATGGGCTTCTGCGGGCAAAACACGTTTTTTCCAGCGCTGCGGAATTTCCACTTCTCCCAAACGTTCAAGTTTAAGGACGAGAGTATTGCGCTCCTCCAGGAGGTCAGCCATCAATTGAAGATGGACAATTCGCCCATCGCCGGCAGAGACGATAAAATTCCATCTGGCCGGTGGCTCCGGGTTTAGGACCGCAAGGTTCCCTGCATTTAGTTCACTGTAGAAGCCATCGGCGTTGACCCAGATACGAACACGTTTAGCGAAAACGTGCCGATCCACGGGGAACTCCGGATGCAGGTTGGCGCCGAGCAGGCAGTCGTACTTGGACTGGACGGAGCCAAGGTCAGCGCGAATCCGAGACATGGCACCGCGGCCATTGGTGAGGAGTACCAGTGCATCCTTGTCGCCACAGATGCTGTATTGCGAGCCTCTGCGCAGTATCCAGCGCTCCTTGCCTCCAGGGGCATGGAGGATGGTCTGCATGAAGTCTGAAGTGTTTTGAAAGTCTTCAGCAACGTAGAGCAGCTTTGCCGTCGCTTTGGATTTCCGTTCTCCCCAGATGGTGCCTTCCAGAGTAAGTTCTCCGGTGTCAGATGCCAGTATTTCCTCTATTTCATCGGGTGAAAACGCGGCAATATGGCCCAGTTCAGTCTCCACTGAATGGAGGACCTGCGTCCGTTTTTCCTGGGAGCATATCTGGACCTGGAACGGCCATTGTGTGTTCCGGAAGTAGAGCCAGTGGCCTTTAGGCAGAAGGGTAATCCTCCTGATATCGCTCAATTGCCAGGAAACGACAGGGCAATAGACGGGAGCAAGCATCTCTTTGCGGATTTGCTCAAGCCAGTTTTTGCAGTCTACCTCTTGTTCTTTGAGTCTGCTCAGTGCACCCAGGTAGGTGATCGGGTTGGAGCCCGCCACTTCTGCAAGCCTCTGCCAATCAACTGAGGTGCGTGGTGTGCCATGGAGAATGCGGCAGGAAACTCTTAGGGCCCAAGAGGCCAGAGCGCGCTTCTTGCGATATTCATCACCACTGAGGCCAACTATGTTGGGCTCTTTGCTCAAACACCAACAGGTGCCCGGCGGCACTTCAAATATCCAGCGGCGGCCGCTTTCATCCATCCGCAAAACTTTGATCCGTTGCTGAGTCAACAGATCAATCATCTCCGGATTAATATCGTTATCAGCAATCTCTGCCTTGGCGGGGTGCTCCATGTCAGTGTTGGCAAAAACCCAGAGCGTGTTGAGCTGCTCAGGGCAATCGCGGCGCAATACGTAAACGGGACCTTCCTCAGAGATGCAATTCAAACGGGCGCCATCAAAGAAACAGGGATGCTCACTCAAAAGACTATTTAATCGAGAAAGTTCCTGGACGATGTTGTCTTGACTATTCCAGGAGAGGCCTGTGCGTTGGTGAACATTTATTTTTTCATCGGCCAGCCACTCCACTCCACAAGTGAAACCGAAACCGCCCGAGACGCTGGTCAAGGCGCAGAGTTGATTGCGAAAGAGCGACCAGCGTTTGCCCTGCGCTGCGAGCCGGTTATTGTCATGGGTTTCGCTGTAATGAACCCAGACGCCTTTGCGTTTGCTTTGCTTCAGGCTGTAGTCCAGATACCACGAGATATCTTTTGCCGAATAGTTTTGGAAAAGTTCCGAGTAGGCAAACTGCATCCGCCCTTGGGTTAGTAATATTTCAGTGGCCTCCCAGGGACCTCCCAGCCCTTCCAGAAGAAAGATGGCGTTGGGGAATTCTTGCCGCACCCTGCTGATAATATAGCGCCAGGCCTCCATCGGAATTTTGTAGCCGGCATCGCAACGGAATCCATCCACTCCGCGGTGGCACCAGGTGAGGAATACTTCAGCCAGATACTCCCAGAGGTCCGGCAGATGGGTGTTGAGTTCTGAAAGGTCGCCCCAGATGACTCCCCAGGCACCAGGTGAGATAAAGTTTCCCTGCTCGTCGCGAACGTACCACTCTGGATGCGAAGAGTGCAGCGCTGAGCCCCAGCCGGTATGGTTAACGGCCAGATCGATAATGAGGCGCGCTCCATGCCTGTGAATGGCATCAGAGAGCTCACAGAATTGATCGACTGGGCTGGTTTGGTGCTCGAACTCCACCAGTGCAGGGTCGATTCCAGTCAAATCCAATGCAGCATAGGGGCTGCCAAAGCGTCCCATTCGGGCGAACGTGGTCGGGGTGGGGTTTACTGGCAGGAGGTGGATAATTTTGCAGCCGAGTCTATCGACGATATGGGGCAGATGTTTTATCAGGTCTCGGAATTTGCCTGAGGGTGGGATGCAGGAGAAACCGGCCGAGTCAAGTTTTTCAAGTGCAAGCGCCGGCTTTTCGGGCAATGCAGCGCGCTCAGCCATTGTTTCTCCAAAAAGGCGAATAAAAGAGCAGTAAATGATGTTGGCCGTTCTGCAAAAGTCCGGATGAGTACTGATGCCGACGTTAGGTCCATCGGGCCAAATCTGACGTCCTTCTTCATCACGGGCATAAGCTTTGGCCTCAAAGTAGCCGACTTCGTGAATGGGCAGCTCGATTGTGGCTTCATTGCCTGAAATAGTCATCGGCAGGTCTCGCCAGGATTCTCCAATCAGTGGCCATTTGTGGGAGTGTGCATGGATGACCTCTTCCTTAAGCCTTCGAGCACGTCCCAGGTTGGTTCTCAGAAAAACGGTCCACCCCTCAGGGATAGAGCGCCCATCCTCAAAGGCAAATCGAAACTGAATCCAATCTCCACAGTACTTCAGGAGGTTTTCTCCTGCTCCAGGCCACATTTTTACATTGCCCATAATCAGATGCCTATTCTCTCTATTGAGTATGAGTAGCTCAAGATAATTATAGTATATTCGGGTTGAGGATATTTATCTTCCTTACATGAAGTAAATTAAGCCTCCTCTGTTTTTGCTCTCTTTTCCCGAAGGAAAGTGCAGGATACTTTAAAACTAATGTTTGGAGAGCTTCAGCGTGTGCTCCATGCGTCGGGTCTGGTTAAACTCCAGGGGTGGCAGGTCGGTCAGGGTGGGGGATTCAGTTTCCTGCAGAGTCTCTTTACAAAGCTTTTGGAAAGCTTTCCAACGTTCATTCTCCAGCGTGGGGGAGTGAGCCACCTGGCGCATCCGGCTGCGCCATTCAATAATGATACGGTCAATATCGCCAATGCCCAAAGTGGGGGTAACGAACTGGTATTTTATTTCTGGATTTTTCTGGAGCGCGGCCACTACATCGCTGGCTCCAAAACCATACTCCGGCGGAACACCATACTCCAGATATCCCTCGGCACTCTGTGCTTTATAGGTTTTTTTACTGACCCATGCCAGGCGGCCCGCCCAGCGGTTTTCATCACCTGCAAAGCGAAAGCCTGCATCCAGGTTGGCCAAGTCATAGAGCAGCTCCTCCAGGGGATACTTTCTATCTTCAATGGCAGCGGCAATGGCCAGACCGGGCCCACCAGAAAAGAAGCTGGCGATCCTGCCCCGCATCGTCGGGATTCCATCCACATCGATCAGCCCAAGGCGGCGCCAGAGAAGGGCTGCCCCGGGAGAGGTGGAGAGCGACTGGCAGGTTTTTAGCTGAGGGCATCCCTGGCAACTGGCATGATGAGTTACTCTGGATGCCGGTTTAAAAAGGGCAACTCCATACTCATCGACCACTGCGCTGAGAGGGAGCTCGCTCAAATCCAGAAAGGCCGTGATTTTGTTAGAAAGCTTTTCCACCTTAAGGCAGCGCATTTTTTGCTGATCAAAAGCTTTAAGAATGCGGGGAAGCGCCTTGCTTTCCCAGTCTTTGCTTTCCACATGCCGTCCGTGCCAGTTGATCATACGCCTGACATATTTTACCAGGTAGATTTTTTCACCCGGGTAGATATCGGCAATCGTCAGTTTTCTGGCAAAGTGAGATTTTGAATTATTTGTTTGGGAACTACTCGGGGTTTCCTCACTCTCCTGGAGGGCTTGTGTTGCTTCTGCTGAGTGATTCTGAGAGGGAGTAAAGCGTGTCAATACTCCAATACCGATTTTTTCCAGGGCAGGGCGATGCTCGAGTGCAGCAATCAGAATGGGTTTGCCTTCTTCATCAAGAGCAGGGTTCCAGTTGTTGTTATCCTGTTTGGTTGAATCCGCCCTGGTGGCAAAAACCTCTTTTACCGGTCGCTCCTGCGTGTGGGCAGAGCGTTGCCAGTCTCCCTGGCTGTTCAAGATTTGTTTTACCTGCTTTCGCGCAAGCCGCGCACGCTCCGTATCGGTTTTCAATCCACAGGGGGCATCTGGGAACTGGAGCGTCTCTTCAACTCCCAGGGGGACTCTGCTTGCAGTGAAGAGACGGCTTTGCACACGCATCGCCTCCAGAAAAGGCTCTTTGCCGATATCTACGGCTGCCTGCATCACGCTCAGGAGAGCGCTCCAATCGATGGCTTTGCTTCGGCTCAGATGGCAAGAGTAACCTTCATTAAGGCGGACTCCGTTTTCGGAAGTAAGAACATAGCCGGTCTGATCAATACCGCGTCGGCCGGCTCTGCCAAACATCTGCAGGATTTCATCGGGGCGAATGGCATGTTCAAAGCCTCCTCTGCGGTAGGAATCCGCAGCCAGGGCAACAGTGCGGAGGGAAAAGTTGATACCGGCAGCCAGACCCATAGTAGCGATGACCACACGCAATTGGCCCGCTTTGGCCAGCGGCTCGATAACACCAGCGCGGGCCGCATAGCTCAAGCCGCTGTGATGATAAACGATACGTGTTTTGAGCATTTGAGCCAGGTTCTTGCCGACACAGCGACGCTGCTCGGTGGTCAAACGAAGTGGATTGGGAGTGGGAATGTAGCGAGCCAGCGTGGCAGCCAGTTTTTCCGATTCTGCCCGCCTTGGCGCGAATATGAGAATGGGCCCCAAATCTTCTGCCAGAGCTTTGGCGACCAATCGAGGCCAAAAACCGCGAATTTTAGGGGGGACATGGTAATGAAGGTTCTCAATCAGCACCTCTTCCAGAGGGACAGGGCGGTGAGTGGTTTTGATCAACACCGCATCTCTGCCCAGCTGGCCAAACCACTTAACGATATCCTGCGGGTTGGCAACGCTGCCGCTGAGCAGAAGCAACTGGGTATGAGGAGGGGCCAGGGCCAGGGCCAGCTCGTAGTTCAAACCACGGTCAGGGTCACGGATCATTTGATACTCATCGACTACCATTAAGGTTGGACCCTCACCACGGATAAGACGCAGCTTTTGCGTTTCCAGAGTGGCGACGATAATGGGTGCGCCGAGGTTTTCAGAGAGGTCTCCCGTCGCAATGCCGACGTCCCAGCCACGGGCGCGCCACTCCGCCAGCTTATCATTGGCCAGGGCGCGAGTGGGGACCGTATAAATGGCCTGGGCACTGCCTTTGCCCAGCCTGGACCACTGTTCAAATATAAAGGTTTTGCCAGAGCCGGTGGGCGCCTGCACCACGACATCTTTGCCTTCCTTAAGAGCGGAGATCGCTTTTTGTTGCCAAAGATCGGGGACGATCATCTGGCTCCAGCCAGGAAACTCCAGGTGGCTAAGCGATTCAGAAAACGGGGAAGAACCGTGTGGTTTTGCTTGTTGGAATGAGTTCATCAGCAGGAAAAGGAGCTAGAATGCTTTAAAAGAGATCTTTTTCACCACTTCCTTTCCCAGACATGCTTGAAGTCTTTTCAAAATATCTTTCCTGTGGAAGCGGAGGATTTCTGAGAACCATGCGCTGTTTTCCACGCGGATAAAAAGGGTCCCTTTTACGATGTTTTCGGGAAAGGCATGGGCGGCGATTACAGGGTCCATGCTATGCTCCCATGCGTAGTGGAGCTGTTTTTGCTCTCTTTGGCTGTCGAGCTTGTAGCGCTTAAAAAGAGTAGGCAGGCAATCGGCTGGTAAACAAAACTCTGGAATATTCGCTTTGAGGTCCTCCTCGTCAAAACGGCGCCACATGCGAAGCACCTGTTGCCTTGCATAATCTTGCCGAGTTTTTTTCTTTTTCTTTTTGCGAATGATGGACCGCACCTCTTTCATTTGGGACACAAAAACCTGTCAAACGGAGGGCCAGAGAGATGCGCTCCCTGGCCTCACCGTCTTTCATCATGCCTGAGAGAGGAGCTGTTGTCTAGTCTTCCTTCAGAGCGCTGTTCATGCGCTCAATGGATTCATCCACCTCAGCAACACTCTTGAAGCCGACGACCGCAGAGTTGATGCCTCTGATGTTCATCACAAAGTCCATTGCCTTTTGACGGTCCTCCGCCAGTTTGAAGTTACCTTCGCCGATCAGCTTCATGGCGATCAGTCCTTTGCCCTTGCTGGCAGCATGAGTGATCTGGCTGATGGCTTCAGGAATGAACTTCACTGAGCTTGGGGAGTTCCAGGTCTCTTCTTCCGTGTCGGTGATGCAACCCTGGGGGTTGACTCTTACCAGGAGCGTCTGGGCCCAGTCTGAAGCGATAGCCGTGCGAATAGCCGGCAGACTGTGGGTTGAGACGCCATGAACGCGAATCATCTTCTTTTCCTTGGCCTTACTCATACCCTCCATGACATGGGCCATCTTCACATCCCAGTCTTTAGCAGTCATGCAGTGGATCAGGAGTGCATCAATGTAATCGGTCCCCAGTTCTTTGAGGTATCTCTCAATTCTCTCGAGGGCTTCATCAGCACTCTTAATGTTCCAACCCGGCATTTTGGTTTGGATGAAGAGCTTCTCGCGGGGCAGGCCTTTAAAAGCCTCCTTGAGCCAGGTATGGGTCTGATAGGATTCGGCCGTATCATAGTAAGTAATCCCCTGGTCATAGGCATAACGAATCAGGTTATTAAAACCTTCGTGACCCAATGCGCGCTGGACGTTGCCGCTGGTAGTGCCGGTGCCAAAGCCCAAACGGCTCAGCATGACTCCGGTGTTGCCGAGCTCTACCTGATCGGCGGCTGTGCGAACTTTTTTCTGGTCCCCTTTTTCTTGAGCGGAGACGAAGTTTTGTGATACCAAAACGGCTCCTGCTGCAACGGCAGAGGTCTTCAGGAATGTTCTGCGATTGACGTTGTATGTATTCCTCATAGTAAATGCCCTATGGCTTTAATTAACATAGCAGGGGATAGAGCAAAATGCAAAGCATTAGGGGCGCTGGCAAGGTAAAAACTATCAGCAAAGGGAATCAAGCCCTGGAGGAGCTTTTAAAAAGTTGCTTTTTGTAAAAGTGATTAAAAACACTTGCCAACAAGGACTCCTGTGTTTAGACTTCCCGCATACTAAAAAGGCGTTGGTCCTATAGTTCTAATAAGTAAATATATATGTCTGAAAAGCAAAGCTCTAAGGATGGGTGCGGAATTTGCTGCGGCAAGGTTGCGTCCATAGTTCCTCTGTTCAACCCTAAATCGGTTGCTGTTGTCGGCGCCACAGAAAAGCCCAATTCAGTAGGGCGGACGGTTCTGTGGAATTTAATCAGCAGTCCTTTTGGCGGAACGGTTTATCCTGTAAACCCAAATCGACCCAGTGTGTTAGGCATAAAAGCTTATCCCAATCTGGCTTCCTGTCCAGGAGAGGTGGATTTGATCGTTGTCTGCACTCCGGCCAGAACGGTTCGCGCAATCATTGCTGAAGCCGCCCAAAAGGGAGTCAAGGGTGCAGTGGTGATTTCTGCCGGATTTAAAGAAATAGGCCCTGAAGGGGCAGAGCTTGAGCGTCAGCTGGCCGAAGAAGCCAGTAAGACAGGCATGCGCATTGTCGGTCCGAACTGCCTGGGTATCATGAACCCTGTTGTTGGGCTCAATGCCTCCTTTGCACCTGCCGTTGCGGCTTCTGGCAGCATCGGCTTTATCAGCCAGAGTGGCGCTTTGGGTTGTGCCGTTCTGGATTGGTGTGAACACAATAAAGTGGGGCTTTCCAGTTTTGCTTCGATCGGCTCCATGATGGATGTAAACTGGGGCGACCTGATCTGCTATCTGGGTGAAGATGAAAACACCCGCAGCATTGTGATCTATATGGAATCCATTGGCGATGCCGCATCTTTCCTGGAGGCGGCTTCCAAGGTTACGCTCAAGAAACCGATTTTTGTGATTAAGCCAGGACGCACTGAAGGGGCCGCCAAAGCAGCGGCTTCCCACACAGGCTCCATGACCGGTTCCGACGATGTGCTGGAGGCTGCGTTCAAGCGAGTCGGTGTTATCCGTCTCACAGAAATTTCCGAGGTCTTTGATATGTTCAATGCCCTTTCGCGCCAGCCGTTGCCGCAGGGTAACCGCTTGAGTGTGATTACGAACGCTGGAGGACCGGGCGTTCTCTGCACCGATGCTCTTTTGCTCTCGGGTGGTGTACTGGCCGATGTCGATCCCAAAATCATTGAGGAGCTTAACACCTTCCTGCCCTCGGCCTGGAGCAAGAGCAACCCTGTTGATATTCTGGGTGATGCCAGCCCTGAGGCGTACGCCCGTACCCTGGATATAGTCGGCCATGATGATGGAGCGGATGGGTTCCTCGTAATCCTTACCCCGCAGGCAATGAGCCGCCCGACCGAAACAGCAGAAAAAGTGAAAGCTTTTGGCAAGGTCGAAGGTAAACCAGTTTATGCAAGTTGGATGGGAGGAGCCCTTGTTGAAGAGGCTCAAAAAGTTTTAACCCAAGCCGGCATACCGGTTTTTGCCGAGCCTGATACCGCAGCCAAAACTTTCACCACCCTCTATCGCTATAAAAAGAATCTCGAACAGCTCTCAGCTCCTTCAGAGTGCCTTCCGAAAAATGATGAAAGGCAAAAGGCTCGCGAAATGGCATCTACGCTGATAGACCAGGTTCGTGCGTCTGGCCGTACCATTCTGACCGAGTACGAGTCCAAGAAGCTGCTCAGTATCTACGGCGTGAATACGGTTCAAACCGAGATTGCCCAAACAGAGGAAGAAGCGGTGAAGCTGGCTGAAGGGATGAAGTTCCCTGTGGTGGCCAAGCTGCTTTCTGAAACGATCACCCACAAGACCGATGTGGGCGGCGTAAAGCTGAATCTTCAGAATCCTGAAGAGGTCCGTGAGGCTTTTGCTTCCATCAAAGAGTCTGTATCCAAACATCCGGAGTGGGGCGTTGAGCATTTCCAGGGAGTCACCATTCAGCAAATGATAAAGCAGGATGGGTATGAGATCATTTTGGGCTCGAGTCTGGATGGTCAGTTTGGGCCGGTGCTTCTTTTTGGTATGGGTGGTCAACTGGTGGAGGTCTTTAAGGATAAATCACTGGGTCTGCCTCCGTTAAATAGAACACAAGCTCGGCTCATGCTTGAAGAGACCAAGATTTTCACGGCTCTGCAAGGTGTCCGCGGTCGCAAGTCCGTGGATATTGAAGCGCTGGAAAACCTGATGGTCCAGTTCTCTCTCATTGTTGCCGAGCAGCCCTGGATTAAGGAAGTCGATATTAATCCGCTTTTGGCTTCCGAAGAGCAGATTATCGCTCTGGATGCCCGCGTCATTCTGCATGACCTGGATACGGCTGTTGAGAGCCTCTCCAAGCCGGCCATCCAGGGCTAAAGAAGAGAGAACGCCTTAACAGGTGACATTAAAAATGCCGTCAGTTTTTATTGACGGCATTTTTATGTTCAGGAAGCATCGGTTTGTCATTCAGATGTACATGGCTATGGAATAAAAAAACACCCCAAAAATGGGGTGCTTTTATCTGGAATAAGAATCCCTGCTACTTACTCTCGAATGCCGGCAGAGCCACGTCCACCATAAGGATCATTAGGTTTACACCAGAGGAGGCTGGGGCCATATTTGGACTCTTCGATGAATTTGTTTTTAGTGATGAAGAGAGAAGAACCTGAAAAGTTGCCGATGATTCCGCCGTTACCGTGCCACTCATTAATTCCCTCCCAGGAGTACTGATCGGGTTCATAGGGGAAGCTGGAGGCGTCGTTAAAGGCGTTGGCGCCATTTGGGCCGCTTGCATCGGGCTCCCAAATGGCATAAGCATTCGGTTTGAAAGAGGATAACTTATAGATAGGATTATCTCCGGCGGCAGGGAAACCCGCGATGGAACCGTTCATCACATAGGTGCTGAGCTGATTTTGGCGATCCTTCCAAGTGGGGGTGGTAGTGGGTTTATCCTTGGGACAGATGTAGGATTTGGGAGACTTAAGATAAGTCCAATAAAGCCCCTTATAATAGTTTGTCACTAAGACCGGATCCCTTCCATTAGGGACACGCGCACTGGCCTGTTTGGCAATGGTAGCCGGGTTTGCGACACCGGTATAAGGAAAAAGCCAACCGTTGGGACGATTCTCTCCCGGAGCTCCCCAATTTGCCGGAGCCATTCTATCCTCGTTGTCGGACGTGTACATATTCATTGTGAGGAGTAATTGCTTAAAATTACCGACACAAGTCGTACGCTGTGCTTTTTCCTTGGCTTTACTCAGAGCCGGCAGGATCATTCCCGCCAGGATTGCAATAATCGCAATAACCACAAGCAACTCTATGAGAGTAAAGGCGTTTGCTCTATTTATCTGGTTGAATTTTTTTGTCATAAAACAGCTATCAGTTAACTAACTGCCCGAATCATAGGTTTTTTTTGCGGACAAGTCAAGAGAGAATGAGGCATTAAATTCTATTTTTAGGATAAAAGGGCTCTGAAAAGCGAAATCCTTTTCTGGAGACTCTGCAGGTTTATGGCTCATAAACTTGTCGGGCCGCTATTATTCTCTGGTTCCAGGAGAGCCACGCCCACCATAAGGGTCATTAGGTTTGCACCACAAAAGGCTGGGACCATACTTGGACTCTTTAATGAACTGGCTTACTGTAATAAAGAGAGCAGAGCCTGAGAAGTTGCCTATGGTACCGCCGTTACCGTGCCACTCATTAATTCCCTCCCAGGAGTATTGGTCAGGCTCATAAGGAAAACTGGATGCGTCGTTAAAGGCATTAGCACCGTCGGGGCCACTTCCATCGGGCTCCCAAATAGCATAGGCGGTAGGTTTAAAAGAGGTTATTTTGTAGATGGGCTTTTCTCCGGCGGCAGGAAAACCGGCTATGGAACCATTCATTATATAGGTGCTGAGCTGATTTTGACGATCCTTCCAAGTAGGGGTGGCCGTCGGTTTGTCCTTGGGGCAGAGATATGATTTGGGCGATTTAAGATAAGACCAGTAAAGCCCCTTGTAGTAGTTCGTCACCAGGGTTGGGTCTCTGCCATTAGGGACTCGAGAGCTGTTCTGTTTGGCAATGGTGGCAGGGTTTGCAACCCCTCTATAAGGAAAGAGCCAACCATCAGGGCGGTCTGAGCCTGGTGCGCCCCAGTTTGCCGGAGCCATTCTATCCTCGTTGTCGGACGTGTACATACTCATTGTGAGAAGCAATTGTTTAAAGTTACCGACACAAGTTGTACGTTGCGCTTTTTCTTTGGCTTTGCTTAGAGCTGGCAGGATCATTCCCGCCAAGATTGCAATAATCGCAATAACTACCAATAACTCTATGAGTGTAAAGGCACCGTTTTCATTCTTCCAGTTGAGTTTTTTGTTCATAAAAATAGCCATCAGTTTGCCAAACACCTAAGCTACTCTTTTTTATATGGAAGTCAAGAAAGGACGATGTGGAAAGTTAAAAAAAATTAATGCTATATTGCTTCTGAGACTGAGGAAGCCTTCAGAATGTCTTGAAAAAAGGCATAGAAACTACAGAAAAAAGGTGATAGGTCGATTTGAGAGCAGGAGGTTTTTTGGGTCGTACTTCCTAAAAGCGACACCCCCATGCAACTCATGTTTGAAAAATCGCATGGGGGCAGTGCAGATACAAGATTGTTTTCTTATTGCAAATAATCTCTGGGGTCAGCCACCGAGCCGGCAATAGCGCTGGCGGCAACGGTTGCCGGAGAGGCCAGGAAAATCCGGGCATCTTTGGAGCCCATACGCCCGGGGAAGTTCCGGTTAGTGGTGCTGATACAGATACCGGCCTGATTCATACGACCGAAAGTATCAATGGGGCCGCCCAGGCAGGCAGCGCAGCCGGGATTGGCGCTCAACAAAACACCCGCATCTTCGAAAATTTGCCAGAGCGTTTTGCCCTGAATGGTGAGAGTCTTCATGTCTCTTTCCACTTCAGGGGTTGCAGGTACGGCGAAAGTTTGAATTTTTACTTCGCGACCTCTTAAAATCTCCGCAGCCGCATAAAAATCGCTTGTTTTACCGCCGGTGCAACTGCCCAGATAAGCGCGATCAAGTTTTTCGGAGCGCAGTTCACGGGCCAGTTTGCGCATACCCGGATTGGGGTGGCAGGCAACAGTCGGCTCCAGCTTGCTGATATCGATGGAGTGAGAGCTAAAAAACTTCTCATTCTTATCTCGCTCAACAGGGGTGTAGTCGGATTTTGTTCCATTGAGCTTGCAGCGGGTGTCTACGAATTCACGAGTCGTGTTGTCGAATTCAAAGATGCCGTTTTTACCGCCGGCCTCAATGGCCATGTTGGCAATCGTCAAACGGTCTTCCATGGTGAGTGTGGCTACGGCCTCGCCGCCAAACTGAAGTGCCATATAGGTGGCGCCGTCAAAGCCCATATCGCCGATGGCATGCAGGATGATATCCTTGGCCATGATGCCCGGGTTGAGCTTGCCCTCCAGGTTCCAATAGATAGTCTCGGGAACTTTCAGGAGAATTTTTCCGGTCCCCATCACAAAACCCGCATCGGTATTGCCGACCCCGGTGGAGAACATATTAAATGCTCCTGCCGAGCAGGTGTGGGAATCGGTCCCGATCATGACTTCGCCCGGGCGGGTGTGCCCTTTTTCTACGACGGCAGAGTGGCAAACCCCGGCATATCTGGAGCCATATTGGCGGACCTTGTTGCCTTTGGCCGGGTCATAGACCCAACGCTCACCCGGTTTGGCATCAATCACATCGTAAAAGTAGGGGAGGTCTTGCTCTTGTGCAAAGTCGCGGAGAATATCCACGTTGCGGTTGCATTTTGTGTCGCAGGTAAAAATATAGTGATCGGGTGTGACGACCACTTTATTGCGGTCCCAGACACGAGCATTTTCTCCGAACTCCCGTTTGAAAATGCCAATGGTCCCCGGACCACACACATCGTGGGTGAGGAGGACATCGACAGAAGTCCACACATTATCACCTGCTTGCAGCTGGCTGCGCCCGGCTGCCCTGGCCAAAACTTTTTCCGTTAACGTCATAACGCACACTCACTTTACATGATAATTGAAAGTTCTGCAACAGAGACGCCGGAAAAACAGGTAAAAAAAGGTTCTTCTACGCATGGCTGGCATCTCTTCTCAGGTTTGTTGACGGGGAGCACGGGGCCTTTGTGGAGAAAATAGAGAGACTCTTCAAAAAACATCTTGCGTTTGGAGAGATATTTGGAGATGCTTGGGGGCCTTTCGTGTGGCGCACGCCGCTCGGAGTTGCTTGTTTTCTAACGGTGAAAATTTACAGCGGTAATTCAAATCAGCCACTTGCCAAGGCAATCTGCAAGTACATTGGGGTTAATTTGGGGCGCTCGGACGTATCCCAATTCCCTGATGGCGAAACCTTTGTTAAGATAGAGGAAAACGTGCGCGGCAGCGACGTTTTTGTGATACAGTCCACATGCCCGCCCACCAATCATAATCTGATGGAGCTCTTCATCATGATTGATGCGCTCAAAAGGGCAAGTGCAGCCCGCATTACGGCGGTTATTCCGTTTTATGGTTATGCACGGCAGGACCGCAAAGACCAGCCTCGTGTCCCGATTACGGCCAAACTGGTCGCCAACCTGCTGGTTGCGGCTGGGGCAAACCGTATCTTAACGATGGATTTGCATGCGCAGCAGATTCAAGGTTTTTTTGACATTCCTGTGGATCATCTTTATGCGAATCCGGTTTTGCTGGATTACATTAAGACGTTAAAAACAGATAATTTGACGATTGTTTGCCCAGATGTGGGCGGTATCAAGAAAGCCTATAACATTGCCGAAGCACTGGATAAGCCACTGGCAATAGTGGCCAAACGGCGCAAAAGCGCTCATGAGGTAGAGGCGACGGCCTTGATCGGAGAGGTTGGAGGGAGCGATATACTCCTGGTAGATGACCTGACTGAGACGGCTGGGACTCTTGTTGCTGCTGCCAACCTGCTTAAACAGGAAGGTGCCAACAAGATATATGCCTGTGTTTCACATTCGCTTCTCAATGAGATCGGGTATAAGCGCCTGAAGAGCTCGGTGATTGATGAGCTGATAACAACTGACAGTGTGCTCAACCCGCCACGAGAAGGTGTGAACCTTAAGGTAATTTCCATAGCGGAGCTTTTGGGTGAGGCTATTGTGCGAATTCACAAAAATCTTTCTGTGACTTCGCTCTTTGATCATTAAAAGTATTACGAAAACAGAAGGATTTAGTACGTAAAACAGTACTTTAAACGAGAATGAAAGCTGAGTCATTAATGGTGTTTCCGCGCACGTTGAAAAAGCGGATTGGGGTCAAAAAACTGCGCAAACAGGCACGTGTGCCAGCAGTAATTTATGGTAGCAAGACTGAACTTCAGAATCTGGAGGTGGAGCGGAGGGAAATCGAAAGTCTCTACAACCATTCAGTCTCCGAATTTTTACTACTTGAGCTGACTTATGGAGGGGAAGGCGCAGAGGGTAAACGTCTGGCAATCCTCCAGGAGCTTCAACATCATCCACTTACGGGAGACATCCTGCATGTGGACTTGCGTGAAGTTTCTCCGGATGAGAAAGTGGAAATCAGTGTTACTATTGAGCCTGAAGGAGAGGCCGAAGGCGTTAAGCTTGGTGGGGTTTTGGACCAACCTTTGCAGAGTGTCCGCGTTCGTGGCACCGTAGCGCTTTTGCCTGAAATCATTACTGTGGATGTTAAGGCTCTCGGTCAGGGTGAAGTTCTCCAGGTAAAAGACCTGACGGTCCCAGAAGGAGTTGAAGTACTGGCCGACAGTTTACTGGCTGTCTTCTCAGTGACTGCACCGACTGAGGAACCCGAGGAGGGAGCTGAAGGTGAGGAAGAGGGTGCAACGACTGAACCTGAAGTTATCAGCGAGAAGAAGCAGGAAGAAGAATAGAAAGCTTGCCTTTTTCCGGATAAATTTGCAGAATTCTCCCGACTCCAAACCGTGATGGAGGCTTATCTCATCGCTGGCTTGGGGAACCCGGGGCTGGAGTATGCCCTGACTCGGCATAATGTTGGCTTTGGGGTGACTGATTTACTGGCGCAGCGCTGGAATACGGAGTTCCGCCAGGAGAGTGGGTTCCAGGCTCGACTTGCATTTGCCAATGTAGGTCAAAGCAGGGTTTGTCTTTGTCAGCCTCTGACTTGGATGAATCTGAGCGGGAAGGCTGTTGGTGCGCTCGCTCGCTACTATAAGATAAAAGTGGCAAACATGCTAATCGTTCTTGACGATGCTGATTTGCCGTTAGGGCGGATACGTATGCGACCCGCTGGCAGTAGTGGTGGTCATCGGGGGATGGAATCGGTGATTCTCCATTTAGGCTCTGAGGAGATACCGCGCTTAAAGCTCGGAATTGGAGATGCCGGCCAAAGGCGTATTACCCGGCATGTGCTGGGTCGGTTCTGTGATGAAGAGATGCCCGTTGTGGGAAAGGTTTTATCTCGTGCGGCTGATCAGGCTCAGTGCTGGATTGAGCACGGGATACAGAAAGCAATGAATGAATTTAATGGAGCTGTGACTCCAGAAAAAAGGGAAAACGAGTGAAAAAGTACGAAGGTCTGTTTATATTAAACATTGACGGAAGCGAAGAGTCAATCAAGGACGCGCTGGAAAAAGTGAACACAGAGATTACCGCCCAGGGTGGTAAGGTTGAAAGTGTCACAAAGATGGACAAGCGCCCCTTTGCGAGAACTCCAGACAAGAAAGTGACCTCTGGTTATTATGTCAATATAGTTTTGGAGGCTCCGCCAGCTGCTATTGAAGTGCTGCGCAGCCGTTTCGCATTGGTTCCAGTTGTTTATCGCGTCATGTTCAATAAAGGCGTGCATGCGGTTGTTCCTCAAGAGGAAGCGCCCGCACCTGCTGAAGCCGCCACTGAAACCACTGCATAACCCCATACAGGGGTACTGCCTGGAGATGCAAGACTATGGCTGCCAACTATAACAAAGTGATACTCATGGGGAACCTGACACGGGACCCCGAGTTACGTTACACTCCCAAGGGAACCCCAGTGGTTCGATTTGGGCTGGCGGTGAATCGGACCTGGCGCGATGATAGCGGCCAACCTGTCAATGACGTGCTCTTTGTGGATGTGGATGCCTTTGGTACCCAGGCGGAATTGATTAGCCAGTATCTTCGCAAAGGCAGCCCGCTCTTTATGGAGGGGCGGCTCAAGCTTGATACTTGGGAGGATAAGCAGACAGGCCAGCGCCGTAGCCGCATATCTGTTGTTTTGGAAGCATTCCAGTTTTTGGGTTCTCGCCAGGATAGTTCTTCAGAGTATGGTTCTGGTGGTGGTTATTCAGGCCAGGCTCCTTACTCGCAGCAACAGCAGCAACAGCAATCTTATGGAGAGGGTCGTGGAGGCGGCGGCGGTTCCTCTCAATATTCTGGGGGAGGCGGAGCCTTCCGCCAACCAGGGCAGGCTCCTCGCAGCTCTCCTGGCAATCCTCCAGAGGAGGATCCGTCTCAGGATGATGACGTTCCATTCTGAGGAGTTTAATTTATCAAGGTAATTATTTAAGAGAATATATGTCGAAAATAGATGTAATATTAGTTCGGAGCGTATCCGATCTGGGCGCCGAGGGTGATCAGGTAAAGGTCGCTGCTGGTTATGCGCGCAACTATCTGGTGCCCCAAGGCTATGCCATTCCTGTGACAATGGCCAATAAACGGCACTTGGAAGCTCTCAAACAGCGCCGTATTGAGCGTGAGGCCCGTGAGGTGGAGACGATGAATGAGCTGGGCGCAATGCTTTCAAAACTGGTCTTGAGCGTAGCTGTTAAAACCAACGAAGACCAATCCAAGATGTATGGCTCAGTCACCACTTCCACAATTACAGAAGAGCTTAAAGCACGCTATGAAATTTCGCTGGACAGGCACAAGATTGAACTCGAAAAACCTATCCGCACTTTAGGCGAGCATGAAGTGACCGTTAAGCTCCATTCCAAAGTGGTTGTGACGCTTAAGGTTGATGTTAAAAGCTCGAATCCGGTTGTTGCCACAAACGCGAAAGAGTAAAGGATTCACTAGAAATTTCAAAAAACCCGTTTGATCAGCTCATTCGGGTTTTTCTTTT
>LSQX01385084.1_pt2 | contig 23525 bp, 18 predicted proteins | sample 654561 | NCBI WGS metagenome assembly LSQX01 (sample SAMN04489861, study PRJNA283612) | anaerobic digester metagenome | isolation source: 4 biogas reactors fed with cattle manure at either 37C or 55C with and... | place: Denmark: Kongens Lyngby | collected 2014
GGATCATCCATCTCCTTGAGAAAGTCATCGAGACGTATGCGGGTCACCAGGGTAAAGTTGTTTTCCCTGGGAAACTTTTCCCGTTCTATCTTATGGTTGGTCAGGGGATGCATAACCAGGTTGCGCACATAGTGCAGGACATTCTCCTCAGGCAGCATATCCTTGAAGGGGTTTGTCTTGTCCATGCGGATTTCCTTGATTTTGGCCGGGAGATCCTTTGCCTGTTCATAATGGAGCCTTATCCGGCTTGAGCAGATTTTTGAGTTGCTTTTGGGCGAGAGGAACGAAGATATCTCATCAGCCATCATTTTCGGCAGGACCGCGTTGAAAAATGTGCGGAGCCACTCCTTAATCCTATCCTTAAACACATATGCAATAATGACGATCAGTACCCATTGGGTGCTGTTCTTAAGATATGTCTTCTCCGCAAAGATGGATGCGAAGGTCGCAAAGGCCATAGCAACGGCTGCAGCTGTACCTGCAAGTATCTGTGAGACCCTCATCGGCCAACGGGATACCTGAGGAACCAGATAGAGGGCGGACTGGGTCCACTTCTTGAGTGCAGCTTTCCTGTATTGGATAAGCTCGGGATTATCACCTCCGCTCACATAGTTCTGGTGATTGCGGTATTCTGCCTCATCACGGGAAAAGGAGAGCAAGAGGGCCAGAATGTCATGAAGCTCCTCACCCAGATGGGAACACGCCATATACAGGTCGATGGCCTGCTTCTCATTGAGCAGGCTCACCGCCTCATCAGCCCAAAGATAGGCAACGAGCAGGCGGTCTTCCTCTGCAAGTTTCCCCCGCATCGCCTCCAGCATGCCGCGTATCGTATCCTGGATGACCAGGGTGTTCCTGTACCAATCCTCTAGAGTTGAATTAAGGTCTGTCTTCATACCCAGCCTGGCCATATCCTTGCAATCCTGCAACGCTGCCTTATTCTCATGCCTTACTGCGTTGGCAACAGTCTGAAGCTCATGGATGACCGTGCGCTCCGACACTGAAGCTATGTCCTTATGCAGACTCTCCGTATACCTTTTGAGCAAGGTCAGGGGACTGATCAGATTGTCCTCGTCAAGCAACTCCTCCAGTGTGAGCTCAGGGGAGGAGTACCTTCCATGGCTCTGGAATTTATGCAACATCCTCTCTTCGGAGTAGGTGCTCTTGTTCACATAAAGTTGGGGAGGGGAAAAGAGGTAATAATGAATTTCGCGTTCGTACTTATGCGTTTCTGGTATAGGAAGGACCAGTTTGGTCTCCAGATGTCTGCTGGAGTGTTTTCGTAAATCTATCAAGGTGCCTCGCCTCCGGGTTGCAGTAGTATAGCATGCCTCGCAAAAACCTCAATAGAGATCAACGGAGGATTGAAAAAGAGTCGAACGGATATGCTTTTGCCGAAAATAAAGAACTCTGATCTAAACCGTCGAAGGGGGGTATGAACACCTCTCTCTCTTCAAGTCCAAACACCTGTTGGACCCGCTCTCCCAAGAGCGAGCGCATAAGAGGGAGAGGACACCCTACCTCATAAAGCCTCTTTACCAGAAGAAGCAAGCCGCTGAAACCGGGGATCCCACTGGCCCCACCCTCCTTGTCTGCGAGTGTATGCGGGGCATGGTCGGTCTCGATCCTGTCTCTTATANNGGGCATGGTCGGTCTCGATCCAATCGATCCTACCTGCAAGCAGGGCGCTGAAAAGCGCCTCACGCTCGGCTTCGCTACGCAAGGGGGGATTCATCTTAGCATACAAGAAATGGTCAGAAGCATTCTCACTGTTGAGCAGGAGGTGGTGAGGAGTTGCAGCACAGCTGATACGGCGCCCCTTTTTTCTCGCCTCTTCCACCAGAATCAGGGAGGAGACAGAACTGAGGTGGCAGATATGCAGATGTCCCTTAAATCCCGCTTCCTCACTATATTTGATCTGGTCGGCTACCGATGCGGCCTCCGCCTCCACAGGTCTGGCAAGGGAGTGCGACGAATAATCAGAAGCATCCTCAAGTTCGGGGAGAAGCAGGCTCTCCTTCTCACAATGAAGGGCGATCACCCCCTCGTAGCCCAAGGCTGCAAGGGTGCGGTACACCTCCCTCTGAGTCTCTCCCTCGATTAGACCCATCTGGCCGGTGGAGTGGCCGGCAAACATCTTCAGCCCGATGACCTCGCGGGAGTACTCCCGGCTCAAGGCGACCATCTGCTCTATCTGCTTCGCCTCGCTGGTCACTCCAGCATAGAGGTGATAGCGCACAGGAAGGCCACATCGCTTGGCATCGGAGATTCGCTTCTCGATGCTTGCGCGGTCTGTGAGTGGAGGCGAGGTGTTCGGCATGTCGAAAAGCTCATCCACCCCACTATGCAGGGCTACGGACATCCCGTGCAGGAGCGTCTCCTTCTCCGACTGTCCCCAATCCCTGAGGTGTACGTGTGCATCAATCATAAGCCCACCATTTCAGGTGCGTTAAGGGCGAGATAGTCATACCGCATGAAAGTCCCCCACCTGCAAGTCAGCCTGTCCCCACAAGCACACTCACCGCACATGCCAATGCCGCAGAGTGTCAGCTTCTCCATGGAAAGATAGAGGCGATCTTCACGAATGCCCCGTGCTATAAGCTTCCTGGCGGCTATCTCCATGAATTTTTCCGGACCTACCAGATAGCACCCCTGGTTGGGGTCCAGACTCAAGGTATCCAGCAGGTCGAGCACCCTGCCCGGCTTTCCATCATCTGCAACACAGCTGAAAGACCCGAAGGAGCTGAGACGATCCTCAAGCAGAGCCTTGCCGGTATAGGTCTCACTGGTCCCGATCAGAATGGTCATCTCCGTCTTCTGGCTTTTCAGTTGCTCAGCCAGCGAGGGCAGCACAGCCACCCCGGTTCCCCCTGCGACCAACAAAGCCTTGCGGGTCCTTGTATTCTCCAAAGGTGCCCCATACAAGCCACGGACATAGAGCTTTGATCCGCTCTCAAGGCGACAGAGTTCTGCAGAGAGTGCTCCCCTATTCTTTACAATAAAAGTGAGAGGGTCATTATGCGCCACGCTGAAGGGTTTCTCCCCTAGGCCAGGCATCCAAAGAAAAGCATACTCGCCCGCCTTGCAGGGAAGGGCCCCGTCAAGAGATATGATGACCGTATCCTTAGCATACTGTTCGACTTTGGTGACAGTGTGTTCGGAGTATGCCATCTGCCTCTCAGCGATGATAAAGGAAGAGCTATCCTTTTCGGATTCAAGTGTTTTTTCTTGCAACAGGGTCTCAGCCTCAGTTTTGACGCTCGCTACGTAGGCTCCCCAGTGGCGCTGGTCCACCATACCGAATGCCGAGCCGATACCTACAGCATCCGCTCCGGCCCTGATCATCGCAGCAGCCTCCGCACCTGTAGTCACGCCCCCCATACCTATGAGAGGGATTGTTGGCCCAACAGCCTTCCTCACCTCGGATACGGAGCGCAAGGCATCCTCATGCACCCATTTACCGCTGCATCCACCCTTGCCGGAGAGCTTGTTTTGCAAGATCGGTTGCTGAGCAACCGGATCGATATGTTGGATCGGTCCGACAGTGTTGATGGCCACCAGGCCATCAGCACCTGCTTCGACCACCGCCTTGGCTATCGCGCCGATATCATCAGTGTTTGGAGTGAGCTTTACAAACAAGGGTGCATCACACCCCTTGGTGGCGTCCTTGATCGAGCGGACATACTCGCTGGCTATTGCCATGTCACACCCTATCGAGGAGCCGTATCCTACAGAGGCATGAGGGCAGGAGAAGTTGAGTTCCACCAGGTCTGCCACCTTGTCGAAGGCTTTAACAAGGACGATGAAGTCCTCGATGGAGTTAGCCGAAAGGGAGACGTTGATCAGTGCACGAAAATCATGTTCTTTCCTGAGGAGCTCAAGTTCAGCGAGCGCTACCTTGAGTCCGGGGTTCCGCAGGCCAACTGAATTCCCAAAGTTACCCGCACTTGTCTCACAGATAATGGGCTCACGGTTGCCTGGATTAACCTCAACCTGAAAGCTCTTGGTGGTAATGATTCCAAGGGATGGCACATCCACATCAAAATACCTGATGAGCGCTGGCTTGGTCGAGGCAACTCCGCTTACCGTAGTCAGAACCACCTCTTCCTGGCTTCTCAGATGGCGCCCTTGCAGAAGCTGGATTACATTCATACTTTGGTTTCCTCAAGGAGCTTTCTCAGGGAAGTCTCGCACATCTTTAGCCACTCTTCAGGAGCCTCGCCTTTTTTCCAAGGATGAGTCAGACCGCTTGAGCTGTTTATCCTAGCCAGTTCTACAGGATAGCCGCTCTTGCGCAAGGCGTTCATGACAGAGGGAGCACTGCCTCCCTGGCTACCGACTCCGGGGATGAGCATAGGCACAGAGCGCTCGGCATAAAGCGTAGCTATGTCCTTCAGCTCATCCATATTGGTAGCACCTACGACAGCACCTACAGAGCCTGTGTTGTCATTGTAGGAAATTATCTGGCGTGCAACTTCCTGGTAGAGCAAGGACGGTCCCTTACTGCCGGAAATTTCCAGGTTCTGAAGGTCCTTACCTCCAGGATTGCTGGTCCTGTTGAGGATATACACACCCTTTTCAAGAGGAGTGTGATCTATGAAGGGCCGGACGGAGTCACTGCCCATATAGGGTGCGACGGTTACCGCATCGGAACCCCAGAGGCTGAATGCCTCATTGGCGTAATTGAGACTGCTGCGTGCTATATCCCCGCGTTTGCTGTCCAAGATGATCGGGATGCCGGGAAAGAAATTCTCCACCATGTCCATGACATCCGCTAGAGCCAGGCTACCGGAAAAATCTTCGTCCCGAGGACGGTCCAAAGCCTGGTAATATCCGATATTCGGCTTAAAAGCTGCCGGAATGAGACCGGAAAGGACCATCCTCCTGAAGAGCACCTGAAAAAACTGGTTCAGCACTGTCCGCACGTCTCCGTCCTGAAACGGGAGCACTTCCAGCTGGGGATCGAGGCCCATACAGGTAATGTTGCCCACTTGGGCGGCACTTGCAATCAACTTCTCGCTATAGGTCATTATCTACTCCTACCCTGACTTTATTCTATTTATTTCTTGAGAGGAGGAAACCCGTGCTTCTCTCCCCATCCAAACGGGTCTTCCCTCCACTCCTTGAGCAGAGCGGCCCCCGTCTCATCCACATACCCACCCTTCAAGGCCACTGCCACCATGCTGTCATACTCCAGGATGGTATGACAAGCACAAGAGGGATCCAGACTTGCAAAGGCATCGCTGGAGGCCTTTAGCCCATAGGTGAAGATGGCAAGGGTGTATGGGCATACTCCCCCAGCTGAAACGATGGCATCGACTGCCTTGATCGAAGAGCCTCCTGTCGAAATGAGGTCCTCTATCAGGAGCACCTTCGCTCCCTCATAGGTTCCGCTTGGTCCCAAGCCCTCTATCTGCTGATGCAGACCGTGGTCCTTCCCTGAACTGCGCACATACGAGAGGCTTTTTCCCATCATGTCGGCAAGCGTTGTCGCATGGGGGATACCGGCTGTTGCAGTCCCTGCAATATTGTCGGGATCAAAACCTAGGGCGTCGAGCATTCCAGAGAAAGCCTCCGCCACCAGAGCCCGCGCCCTTGGCAAGGCGAGCAGCTTACGGTTGTCATTATAGATCGGCATGCGAAAGCCACTTGCCCAGGTGAATGGGTCTTCGGGTCTGAGCCTGATGGCTCCTAACTGTAAAGCCTCTTTGGCCAACAACAACCCGTAATGATCCGTTATTTTTCTTAGTTCTTTCATAGTGTTCTCCAGTCTATCCTATTTATTCCTGCTCTGCCAGATTTCCTTGAAGGAGTGGGTCTTGTCACAGTAGGCACAGGCAAACAGGCTCTCCTTGTTTCGGGTGAAGTGCGCGGGCACCCCCTCATTCTGTAGAGGGTGAGAGATACAAGCCTCGTTAGTGCAGGACAGATCATCAAAGTTATAGATTCTCGGCGGCATATGCAACCGGTACTTTTTCAGAATTTTCCCATCTCTTATGATATTCAGCGTACAGCCCGGAGAGACTGCAGCAAGCCTCTTGAGGTTCTTCCGAGTCAGGTCAGAAGCATCAGGTCGGAAGATGATGCCTTTGTAGGATTTTTCCCCCTTATGACCCGAACTGACCCACTCCCCGCCTTTACCCTCATCAAGGCCGAGCACACTGCTTATCAGACGCATATGGTCGCGTATCTCAGAAGGGGTGTCCCCTCTGCAGATATGGTCTATGACCAGACCGTTGCGAATTGGCTTCACCCCTTCGCTGACAACCTTCTCTTTAGGTGGCATCTTGGCAAGGTCCACCTCAAAGATGTACTCAGCACGCTCCTTTTCCGCAGGCGTCTCCTTCGGGATGAAATTCTGACCAATCTTACCACCGATGAGAGCGAGCAGGATGATCCTTACATACATGCCGTTGATGGACTGTCTCTCCCATCCGTTGAGCGGGGTGTCGTCGAGGAATGTCGGGATGGTAGGGGTGACCTTATGCCGGGGCAGAGGGTGATAGAACTTGGTACCTTCCTTGAGCAGGGGTATAAAGGATCGGTTGAAGGTGATGGCCGCCCGCAACTCCTCCTGGCGATTGAGGATGCGATCTCCCATCCTTTCCAGCTGAGGCCGGGTGAAGTACCACTTGTCTGCAATATCCTTCTGTGCGAGATACTCCTCGATCGACTGGAATATCCGTACCTCATACCCGTTTTCGCGCATCTTCAGCACATAGGTTTCAGGCATGGCGAGCTCGACGGGGGCTATGAGGTCAACCTTGACCGTATCAAAGAGCTTGAGCCCAGAAGCCTTGGAGTGTACCGTCCTGCCATGATAGAGGTCTCCTACCAAAGCGAGATGGATAAAGTCTGTCTTCCAGTTGTTATCCTCGATGAAGGTAAACTCATCAAGCAACTCCTGTGTAGGGTGTTCGTGTTTGCCGTCACCTGCATTGATGAAAGCAGGTTTTCTGTAGAGCTTGTTTCGCTGTGCGTAGGCCGAACATTCGTCTTCAAGCCAGCGACAAACCCCTTCAATCTTGCTGCGTATGATGAATACTGCGTTGGAGTAACCGCTGAGCGTATTGAATGTGTCGGCATAGCTTTCGCCCTTGTTAAAGGAGGAACTGTCACTGTTCAGCTCGGAGACCTTCACATGATGAAAGTTGGCGGCATTCCTGAAAGACTCCTTAGTCCTGGTACTGTCTTCCAGGAAGACTTCATAGACTCCGAAGTCCTTGTCATCAATCCGGTAGCTCTCCATCTTCGGAAGATCATTCTCTTCCATCGCCTCCTTAAGCTTACGTACTTCGCTGAAGAGGTACTTCCTCTCCTCGATGCTCAGATCATCAATGACGCACAGGGACCTTCCCGTAAACACGTTTTTTTTAGCCATCGTTACTCCTAAAAAAAAGCCGGTCCCGATTGACCGACTTTTTTCAAACTAATTGAATGGGGAAACAGTACGCCTAGAGGCTGCATTACATTCCTGTATCGTATCCTCAGCATCCTGGTTTCCTCCCCCTTGAATCGAAAAAACATTACCAGAGTAAAAGCTCTCTGTCCAGTACCCAGCCCTATTTCTTTCCTTTTGCCTCTTCATCGGATTCGATCGAAGCAAGGCTGTCCATTACAGAAAGAGGTTGCTCGACCACTACTCCCTTTTCATCTGCCAAGATCTTTGCAGAAGGAGTTTCAGCTTTATTAGAGGTGGTATCGGTATCCTTGATGGATTTCATGCCGGAAGTGTACATGGAGATGCCTGTCCAGGTTTCAAGACTCTTGTTCGCCGCATCAGGGCCGAAAGCCAGGATAGGATCGAACAAGATGGATTCAGAACGCCCACGCAATGCGAGATCGCGCTTGTACTTTCTTTGGTACCAGCCTGAACTGCGACGCTTGCTGAGACCCTTCATCTTTTTTCTGTCTCTTGAATCACCAAAAGAGGTATAACGGGAAGCGTATGTCCCATAGCGTTTCCCATAGCCATAGCCGTAACTGCCGGTCGAACCGGGTATCACTCCGTTGAAGACCACACCGGTGATGGGAACCTTACCTGTCTCCAAACCCGTGACCAGGTCGCTGAGGGCACCCTTGCTGGTTACCCCTGCCCTGACAGTAACAATAAGACCATCGACCTGTTTGCTTATTGCGATCAGTTCACTTGCAGAATCCAATGGAGGAGCGTCTATTATGATGAAATCGTAGATGGTCTTCAAAAATCCGATCATATTGATGAAGGTGGGGTTCGAGAAAATGGCCGCAGGAACCAGAGGGGGTACCCCTGGTGGAAGAAGATGCAAGTTGTGCACATCTTCAAGGGGTTGGAGGATACACTCTTCAAGAGTGGCTCTCCCTCCTACATAATCGACCAGGCCGACCTCCCTGTGCTTGATTCGGAAAAACCTCTCCATGCTGGGAAGTCGCAAATCCCCGTCGATTATCAGAACCTTGCTTCCCATCTGGGCAAAGGCGAGGGCCACATTTCCAATGATGGTGCTCTTTCCTTCTGCCATTGAGCAGCTGGTGATGGAGAAGACTTTCTTTTCCTCATTCGAGTAGAGCATATTCGCGACAAGCTTGAATCGTTCGGATTCAAAGGAGAGAGGGTCATTGTACACAACGAGGGTCGGATATTTCTCCTTTGGTGAAATTTTCATCAAGGGGATCCACCCGAGCATCGGTATATCATTACCGGTAATCTTCTTAACTTGTGCCTCCGTGCGTAGGGAGAAGTCTATGGCTTCCACTCCCAGGGCAAGCAGGAATCCGATCGCAAATCCCAATAGCAGGGCTACAGCAAGGATCAGCATCTTGTTGGGACTCACGGGGGAACGGGGAAGAATGGCCGGGTCGACGACGGTGACGTTTCCTGTTACTGCAGCTTCAACAAGCTTCACTTCCTCAAGCATGTCGCGCAGCTTCAGGCCGATCGCCTCATAAATCTGCACATCCCGCATCAGTTCGGAGAGCTGTCGCTCTAGGATGGGAAGTTTGGAAAGTTCATCGACAAAGACCTCACCCCTGCTCTGCAGCACTTCAATGCCGACCTCAGTAGTCAACGCCTGCACAATGGCCTGGATATTTGTATCCTTGGCATATGAGCGGGTAAGTGCGGTTACCCGGTCCAGCAGATCCTTGGTAGTCTGAGATATGGCACTACTGAGGATGTAGGTGCGTGAGGAGCCGGATGAGAGGGATGCGCTCGTGTTCTGATTGGGAGCGGGGGAGACGAGCGACTCATACATCGTCAGCTCCGTTTTCCATGCCGTAAGCTCTTTGAGTTTTCCAGCGACGACAGGATCCCTGCGGATATCATCAAGCGAGAGGATCCCTGCGATCCCGGCTTGTTTCAAACCTTCGTTGTATGAATTGATAAAGACCAGCGATTCATCAAGCTGGAGCATCAAGGGTTCCAGACGAAGGGCATAGTAGGAGATTTGCTCGACAAGCAGGGAGCTCTTGTCAGTAAGCTGGATTATGTCGCTGTTCTCCCTAAAATCACCCAAGGCATCAGAGGCATGTTGCAAAGAGGCATTGTTGATGGGTATCTGTGACTCGATGAACTCTCTCTGTGCGGTCTTTGAGTTCCTTGCAATGCCGGTGAGAAGATCGTCATAGCTTGAAGCCAGGGCATTTGCAAAATCCTTGGCGAATAAACGGTTTGCATCAGTTACCGTGATGCGCACTATGTTGGTATCCTTAACCGTAGAGACAACGATGCGTTCCCTCACACTCCCAAGGATCGCACTATCGGCGTAGGCATTACCATCTGCATCGGTATAGGAGGCGAGATTGAGGGTACTTAGGGCGTATTCGATATTCTTGCGACTGGTGATGAGCTCAACTTCAGTGGCGATCTTGGTGGTGTTAGCACTGCCGCCCAACAGATTTTCTATGGAGGAAGATTTTTGTATGGGATCGACAAGTACCGAAACCTGGCTCTCATATAAGGGGACAGCAAAATACAGATACCCGATCGCAAGGGCGAGGACAAGGACAAACCCTATGACAAACCACCCGATCCTCTGTCTAAAGATATGGAGCAGATCAGAGATGGAAATCCCTTCCTCACTCACTCCAACCTGACTGTATCCAGCCTGGAACTCTTCTTGTTGACTCATTGCACTCTCCCCTTACAGCTTTTGTGAATCAAGGATGACGCTTATCACTGCGGCTACGATCCCCAAGACGGAGGTGACCAAACCTATGACTGCCACCGTAGGGGCAATGTCCTTGATAAACGTATTCTTAGCGACCCTGATAGACGACTCAGGTGGTATCTCTCCGGTTATATTCAATTTCTCCCCATCAGAGCCATAGACTTTGACGGATGTGGGGACTGAGGCTTCGTCACTGAGACCGCCGGCCAAGGAGAGGTAGTAGTTGATTCCCTTGTCAGGGACATATGCAAAGACTCCGGGGCGAACCACCCCGCCACTTACGGATATGAATCGCTGGCTGAAGGGAATGATGAAGGTGTCCCCGCTCTCCAAAGAGAGCAGACCGTTCGGATCGTCTCCGTAGAGGATCTGTTGCGCCTTGAGCGGGATGCGCTTCTGGTTGCGAAGAAGATAGGCACCATCGAGGTCGCTTACAGTCATCAGGCGGGGAGCGATTGAGGTTAGCATCTGCCTGACGCTCTCTTTGGGATAGAACTGATAGAATATCCTTCCTGACGAAGTGCCCATCAAAGCGGTGGAGGAAAGGCTGTCATACGCTTCGCTCGCTGCGACGGCGCCCTCTATGCTCACCGTATGGACTGAAGATCGAAGGGTGTCGATGACAACCTGGTCCATATGGTGCAGCTCCGTCGGCCCGCCGGCGAAAAGGTCAGCGTAGGTTACTTGCCAAGCCCCACTCTTCTTGTCATAACGCTGTATCCTGACCTTCTGCACATCAGCATTGTTCAAGACTCCCCCGCCATAGGAAGAGACCAGATCATTGAGGGTCTCCCCTTCCTTCAACTGGTAGGTCCCCGGTGAGTAGACATTTCCAGCAAGCACTACGACCTTTTCGGCGCGCCTGATGGTAATGACATCCCCACTTCTAAGCAGGGGGTCCTGGTCGAGCACGCCCTTCCGCAAGGCCAGGTACAGATCATAGGTATCAGTAGTGCCATCAGCATGGGCAATGAGGATATCTCGTGTCGAGGCATAGGGGGTGGCGCTGCCTACAACCGAAGAGAGCCTTGAAAGGCCCCAGACCGGTACCACGCGAGTGCCGTGAACTTCTCCGATGACCGAAACACTGAAGGAGCCTGTGCCGGTAAGGATGAGTTGGGGGTTGGAGTAGCTATGGTAGGTCTGCACCATAGAAAGGATTTCTTTCTTCATATCAATGAAAGTGAGGTTGTTGCAATTCACCGTCCCCAGACCGGGCACGGTGACCTTACCCTTTTCATCTGCCTGCAGGTCAACGCTCACTGTCTGCAAACCATCTAGGTAGACCAGGCGGAACCTGTCACCGGGAGTTACGGGATAAGAGCCGTTACTGATGGCGCTCAGCACTCTGTTTTCCGGTTTTTCCTCTGCCTGCTCCATGGCAAGCCCGAGTTGCTCCGAATAGGATTGGATAACCAAGGATCTCTGGTCAAAGGCCTGGGTATGGGAGTCAGGACCAAACAGAGGAGAGCGTACAACCAGGCCTGAACCCTCAGCTGCAAACAAAAGTGTAGAAAAAAATAAGACGAGGAAAGCTATCAGACATCTCTTCGTTGGTATATTCATACTGCCTTCAATCCTTTTATGGTGTACTGAGCCTTAGCAAATTTACTATAGCATCATAATCACCATCCTACCATCAGCGGAAAAGCATAGGCAAGCGTTTAATGTTGCAGCCTCTCCCAATCCAAGAAGAGAGGGGATTGCTCCATACAGGGCTTTTTTTCTAATTTTACTGAAATACAACACAAAAAAGCCTTGATACAACACATTTTTCATAGTTTTTCATGCCATACTACAAAAAAGATAAATATTTTTCACTTTTGTTGAATATTGTGGTAGTTAGCATATTTGTTGTTGCATTATTATCTATTTAGAACAACAATACTTATTTTTTGCGGGATATCACCCAAAATGTTTCCAATTATTACTTTGACAGCACCTAAAACCTCCCGTATAATTTGAGTAGTTTTAATTCTTAGGGTATCATCCCCCCATCGCACAATCTTTAAGGAGAGAGAGTTATGAAAAAAGGTATCGTTCTCTTGATGATCGTACTGATGGTTTCTTCCTTTGCTTTTGCACAGGGGTCAAAAGAAGCCACCTCGGAAAAGACCGAAGGGCCCATGAAAGTGGGAGTCATTTACATCAGCCCTCCTGGTGACATGGGGTACTCCTACATGCACGACCAGGGCACCATTGCCATGGAGAAGCACTTCGGAGACAAGGTCAAAGTCTACAGGCTGGAAGACATCGCAGAAAACGAAAATAGCGAAAGGGCTATGGAGAACCTCATTGACGAGGGTTGCAAGATTATTTTTGCAAACTCCTATAACTACCAGCAGTACATGCTCAACGTTGCACAAAACTTCCCTGACGTATATTTCGAACACTGCTCCGGCTATCTGCTCAACGACAACATGTCCAACTACTTCGGCAGAATGTATCAGATGCGATACCTCTCAGGCATGATCGCTGCAAAGATGTCCCCTACCGGAAAACTCGGCTACGTGGGAGCTTTCAACACTCCTGAGGTTGTACGTGGAATCAACGCCTATACCCGTGGGGCAAGGGCTGTCAATCCCAAGTCAACCGTCACTGTGGTTTGGACCAACACTTGGTACGACCCCTCCTTGGAACGCCAAGCCGCCGTATCCTTGCTCGACCAGGGTTGTGATGTAATAGCACAGCACCAGGACACCACCGAACCTGCAAAGGCCGCCATTGAACGCGGTAAGTATGCCATCGGCTACAATGCTGACTTCAGAAGCATGATCGGTGACGACAGGATCCTCGTTTCCACCATGTGGAACTGGGGCAACTACATGATCCCAGCAGTCCAGAGCGCCATGGATGGAACCTGGAAAAGCCAGAGCTACTGGGGCGGACTTGAGGATGATATGATCCGTCTCTCCTCCATCTCCCCCTTGGTTCCTGCAGAGTTCCAGAAAGAGATCATGGCCAAACAGGATGAGCTCCATGCAAAAAAATGGGATATTTTCTGGGGCGAGATCAAGGACAACACGGGAAAGGTTCGCCAGAAAGCCGGCGAAAAGATGTCTGATGAAGCTATGCTGACCATGGATTGGTTTGTAGAAGGTGTCATCGGTAAGGTCAAATAACAGAATCACACTCTAATTATAGGGGCGGGCATTCGCCCGCCTCTACTTCTTTCAGGACAGTCCTCTACCGAGGGCAACCATACAACTGGATACAATATGCATGAAATCACCCCCGAAGATACGCCTGTTGTGCGTATGGTAGGCATTACCAAGCGATTCCCTGGGGTCCTCGCAAACGACAGCGTCGACCTTACTTTACACCGCGGGGAAGTCCTTGCACTACTAGGCGAGAATGGTGCGGGAAAGAGCACTCTGATGAATATGCTTGTAGGCCTCTACAGGCCTGATACAGGCGATATCTACGTTCATGGAAAGCTTGCAGAGATTAACTCGCCGCAAGACTCCATGGCCTTGGGCATAGGTATGATACACCAGGAGTTCATGTTGGTAGGCAACATGACAGTAGCAGAAAACATCATCCTCGGCATGAAGGATCTCCCCCTTGTCCCCCGCATTGCAGAGATAAAAAAGAATATTACAGACCTGAGCAAACGTTACGGCTTGCAGGTCGATCCGGATAAAACAGTCCACGACCTCTCTGTTGGCGAACAGCAGCGTGTTGAAATCTTGAAACTGCTCTATAGAGGGGCAGAAATACTCATCCTGGACGAACCGACAGCAGTGCTGACCCCCGGAGAGGCGAGAGACCTCAACGAGATTCTCAAAAAGATGCTTCAGGAGGGTAAGAGTGCCATCTTCATCACCCATAAGATGGATGAGGTGATGGAGTTTTCCCATCCCGTACAGGTGCTCAGACGGGGCAAGAGCGTCAACGTCTGCCCGACATCCTCCATCAAGCGAATTCAAGACCTGGCCAACATGATGGTCGGTAGGGATATCCTCTTCTCCTTGGATCGCGGGCCTTTCAAGCCAGGCGAGATATTGTTGGAAGCCAAGAACCTTGTCATGGATAGCCTGGTGGGAGGGGGGAAACGCGTCCTCGACGACGTCTCCTTCAGTTTGCGCGGGGGGGAGATCCTCGGCATAGCAGGAGTGGCTGGCAATGGCCAGCAACAACTCACTGAAGCCTTGACAGGTCTGATGATGGTAAACGGCGGTCAGGTTTTCATCAAAGGCAAAGATCATACCAACAAGACACCCCTACAGATCATCAAAAGCGGGGTCAGCCATATTCCTGCCGACCGGGGCAGAATGGGCGTTGTTGGGGACATGAGCGTGGGAGACAACCTCTCCATGAAAAAATACCGTACCAAGGAACTCAGCGACCATTCGATTATAAAACGTAGCTGGGTCCGCCTATTTGCGGAAAGACTCATAGAGACCTTTACCATAAAGACCCCATCCCAGGACACTTCGGTAAAATTCCTCAGCGGAGGAAATATTCAGAAGACCATCCTAGCACGCGAAATTGACTCCTGTGGGGGTATCCTTATAGCTGTCTACCCCTCCAGAGGCCTGGATGTTGGGGCGACTGAGGCCGTAAGGCAGAACATCATCAAGCAGAGGGACATGGGTAATGCTGTTTTGTTGGTATCTGAGGAGTTGGAGGAGCTATTGATGGTGGCTGACAAGGTTGCTGTCATGTTCGAAGGAAGGATCATGGATATTATGGACGTGAAGGATGCCAAGACAGAAGAGCTCGGTATGTTGATGGCTGGTGTGGAAAGGGGGGAAATATGAGATTTTCCCTTGAGAAACGGGACAGCAAATCCCGAAAGATGACCATCCTGGTACCCATCCTTTCGTTGTTGCTCTCATTTTTGCTTGGAGCAATTGTCCTCGGTCTGAACAACGCCAATCCGATTCAGACCTATTCGGCTATGGCCAAGGGCGCTTTCGGAAGCCAGTCAAAGATCCAGTTCACCTTGGTCAAGGCAATCCCCTTGCTGCTCTGCGGCTTGGCGGTAGGCATAGCTTTCAGGCTGAAGTTCTGGAACATCGGAGCCGAAGGCCAGTATGTCAGTGGTGCGATAGGTATCACGTGGGTGATGCAGTTCTGGACATTCCTACCCAACTGGATGCTTCTTCCTGTTGGAATTCTGGTCGGTGTTATCTTCGGAGCGATCTGGGGTGGTATCCCAGGGGTTCTGAAAGCGCAGTGGAGTGTCGATGAGACACTGGCCACCCTGATGCTCAACTACATCATCATAGGCTATGCAGAGTATCTCTACATCAACGCATGGAAAGCTCCCAGAGGGAACATGGGAACAGTCAGATACCCGGAATTCGCTTGGTTACCCAGGATCTGGGGTCGGGTCCATGCCGGTGTTTTCTTTGCTCTTATCCTGGTAGCTGTGCTCTGGTTTGTCCTGTACAAGACCCGATGGGGCTTCGAACTGAATATGATCGGCAAGAACCAGAGGGCTGCAAGATGCCAAGGTGTCTCCATCAAGAAGAATATCATTGTGGCAATGCTCATTTCCGGAGGGATTGCAGGCCTTGCCGGAGCCATTGACTCAGCTGCAGTAACCCACCAGCTCACCAAGGGTGTTGATGCAGGGTATGGGTTCACAGGAATCATCATTGCATGGATGAGCGGACTCAACCCGATCGTCTCCATTTTCATAGCCCTTTTGATGGCAGCCTTGGAAACAGGCTCCGATGCTTTGCAGATTACCTTGAAACTGCCGGCGGCTATGGGAGAGGTTTTACAGGGCCTTATTCTCATTCCGCTTTTGGCCGGTACCGTATTCACCGAATACCATCTGCGAATCCAAGGCAAACATAAGGAGATCTCCACATGAACTGGATAGACTTTACAACCAAACTGCTTGCAGCAACCCTAGCAATGGGGACTTCCCTCACCTATGCCACTCTCGGAGAGGTATTCACCGAGAAGACCGGAATCCTTAATCTGGGGATGGAAGGTATCATGCTCATGGGAGCGCTGTCAGGTTTCGCAACAGCTTTTTCTACTGGAAATCTCTACTTGGCGATAATTGTGGCTATGATTGTCGGAGCATCCTTCTCCCTGATTCATGCGTTTTTGTGCATCAGCATGAGGGCAAACCAAGTTGTCTCCGGCCTCGCCATCACCATGTTGGGAACCGGTATGGCAAACTTTCTCGGCCAGCGCCTCGGACCTGCGTCCAACAAGTTCAACCTCTGCGGCATGAACCTCGCAACAAAGTTCGATAATATAGCAATTCCCGGCTTGCACAAGATTCCCGTAGCAGGAGCCTTTTTTGATGTGAGTGTCCTCACCTATGCCCTCTATCTGCTCATCCCCTTTGCATGGTTCTTCATGTACAAGACCAAGCATGGAATGGTGATCCGTTCTGTAGGGGAGAATCCCAGGACCGCAGCGGCCATGGGTATCTCAGTGTCAAAGATACGGTATATCTATACGGTGATCGGAGGCATGTTCGCCGGTCTCGGAGGTGCGTGTCTCTCTCTCAGCTTCACCCCGAGCTGGAATGACGGCATGACCGGAGGCAAGGGCTGGATTGTCATCGCCTTGGTGATCTTCTCCGCATGGAACCCTGGCAGGGTGGTGATCGGGACCCTGATATTCGGAGGGATCACAAGCTTGCAGTTCAGCCTGCAGGCTGCAGGATTTGAAATGGTCATCCCCACACAATTCCTCGCTTTCTCACCTTACCTGATCACCCTGCTGGTACTTACCGCGATGACAATCATCAATCAGAAGAAAAAAGGATCGTATGCCTCCCCTGCCGCTTTGGGAACTTCTTTTGCCATTGATGACAAGTGAGAACAGATCATCATGAAGTGACGGGACCTTCGGGTCCCGTTTTTCATCCTTGCCTGCATCATCTGAATTCGATAGGATGTGACAATGAAGAAAACCAATGCAATGCGAATCCTGGAGGGACAATCCATAGAATATGAAGTCCTGTCCTATGACTGGGATGAGGAGCATCTCGATGCCGTGCATGCTAGCTCCACTTCAGGCATACCAGCCGAACAGGTATTCAAGACCATTGTGATGCAGAACAGTGATAATGAGGTGTTCGTATTCTGTCTCCCAGCTGAATTCTCAATTAGTCTCAAGAAAGCACGGGCTTTGACCGGGAGTAAGGAGATAGACCTGATCAAGACGGACAACCTGCTGAGTCTTACCGGGTATGTCCGAGGGGGCTGCTCGCCTTTGGGCATGAGGAAACACTTCCCCACTTTTGTGGAAGAACTCTCCCTATTACAGGAGCATATATATGTCAGTGCGGGCTTACGTGGCTTTCAGCTAAAAATCACCCCAGAAGACCTAGTAAAGGCCACAGGGGGCCACTTTGCTGACTTTACCTAGCTATGCCGGTTCTGGCTGGTAAAGTATCTTCTCAACCGACGGCTTACGGTGACACCAACCAGCAAGATTGTCAGGACCATTGCTGCTGAAAAAAGGCTTAGCGACCAGTTCAGCCTCCACAGTCCCATCCTATAGTGCGTCAGGAAGATATCCAGAGCTGTGAAGGTCAGAAACAATACGATCAAGTTGAAGAAGACAAGATCAGCCAGAGGAATCCGGGATCTCTTCCGTGTCAGGAACATGAGGAAAAAAAGCGCAACCCCTAGGAAAAACACACCGGCTGTCGGCAATGCAACAGGAACAAACCAGGTAAGGCTGCCAGCCACCAGAAGATTGATCATCACAATATACCCAAGTATGGAGGCCATGAGCAGGAGCGTTGTCAGCACAGGATGGGCTTTGGCTTTTTTTGTGGTTGTAAAAACAGCTGAAATCCAAAGAAGAACCAGAGCCCCCACTACGATAAGAGACCAGTTGAACCGGTTGTCTATCGAATCGATACCAAGCAGGTAGATTGATACAAGGATGGTATGGATGGTCGCCTGAGCTACATAGGTATGTTTTGCCACCAGAGCCATCGCTATGACCAGAGCCGCCATCGCAGTACTGAAAAGAGGGATGAAACTATACGCCATATTGCCCGAAAACCACATGGTAAGGGCTATGGTGATCTCACTCACGACCAACAAGGAGAGTATCAGCTCAATGATACCCTTGCTTGTCTTGTTTATCCCTTCGGTCCCTTTTTCGGGTAAAGGCTGGGGAAAGAGAGGTTCAGAGTCTCCTCTTTCCATACCTGGGGGCAGAATTACAGGCGTTTGACAGAGGGGGCACTCTCTTGCCCTCTCTTCCAACTTCACCCCACACTGTATGCAATATGCCATGCCTCACTCCTTGTATTCTGGTGTACGGTTGGTCGAAACTTCAACAGGGATGCCGTCTTCCACCAAAAAACGACAGAACATCCGCTCAAGGGAGGTATCCGTATTGAAGAAACTGCTAAAGTTGATGACGACCTTATCCTTAAAGCCGACGACTGCAAGGGACACCTTGTTGATCTGCCCCGGGCAGAGATAGAAATCCATGCGGGAAACGGAACTTTCCAACTCCTCTGGTACCTTCACATACCCAAGGTTGGAAATGATGGCGGAATACAAATCGTCCCCCAGTGAATTGGAAAGCAATTTGAAAAGGGGATTCTTAATGGCAGTTGGGGCGAAACGCATCAGGATATGGCGTTCCCCGCCCACATTCCGCTTGATCTGGCTACGAATTTTCTTCGGATCCTGCGAAAGGGACATGTCCAGATATATCTTTTTGAGAATCTCCTCAAAAGTATACTCTCCGAGAGCAGGTTCGATACCCGGAACCGCAAAGAGTGTGAAATTCCTCATGGTTTCGAAATGGAAGATGTTTCTCAGATTCATGGGGACCGATAGCTTGATGGGCTTGCGTTTCTTCTGTTGCGGAACTTCTTCCTTCTGGAACTGTTGCAACACCATTGTCAGCACTGAGGAGAGGTAAACGGTTACCGTATAGCCACGCTCCCTACACCGCTCACGCAATGTCCGGGCATCGACCATAGCACTGATGACCTTTACCCTGTCGTCATACCCTCCTGAACCCTTCCGGTGATAGGCCGCCCCGGTTGATGGGGAGCCTGGTATGTTCTTGTCATAGAAATGCTGGAATGGATCGCTGAATTCCTGGGGGTCGGGCCTCTCTTTAAAATCCAGTGCGCCGCTAAAACTCACATCAGAGATATCGGCGATGCGGCAGTACTCACTTACAATCATCTTCAGGTAAACCAGAGCCCCCGATCCATCAGTAAGGGCATGAAAGCACTCCAAGGCTATCCTGTGTTTGCTATAGAGCACTTTCAGAAGATAGCCGTTGTTATCCTTGAAGGATATCCTTGCACTAGGATAAGACCCTTCCTCATGCAGGACAGGACTCTTGTGGTTCGGGGAGAGGTAATACCAGAAAAATCCCTTATGAAGGCTTACCTTTGCATATGAACAGCGCTCCAAGGTATTATGCAAAGCAAGTTCCAGAATCTGAGGAATTATTTCCTGTTTAAGATCCATGGATATACGGAAAGTGTTCGCATTGTATTTGGCCTCCGTAGGAGGATAGATAAGGGCTGAGTTGTCCAAGGCTATGAAACCTTCAGGTGCGTAACTTTGTGCTCGTATCATTCTATTCGTCGTATCGCTTCCCATGTTTGTAGAAGGGGGTTTTCACCAGTTGCGCCCGCTTTCTCTTTCCATGGATTTCAATGGTCAGTTCATCACCAAACTTGAGCTTGGGCTCCCGCTTGATAAGGACATAGGCACAGAAGACCTGCAAAGTGGGGCTTTTGGTTCCGCTGGTGACAAAACCGATGGGTTCATCGTCAAGGAAGACCTCACATCCAGACCGAGGAACTGCCTTGTCGATCATGACAACCCCACGAAGGGTTCTAGGTATGCCCTCTTCCTTCTGTCTTGCTAGAGCTTTTTTTCCACAAAAATCTTCTTTTTCCAGGCGGACAAAGTACCCGAGGTTTGCTTCCAATGGGGTAATACTGTCACTTATCTCATGTCCGTACAGAGGGAGTTTCGCCTCAAGGCGCAGCGTATCCCTGCAACCGAGGCCACAACACTCAATGCCCAGCTCCTCCCCAGCTTCAAGGAGGGTATCCCAAAGCTCTGCTGCCTCTTCAGCTGCACAGTAAAGCTCAAAGCCATCCTCACCGGTATATCCGGTACGGCTGATAAGGCTCATAACCTCCCCTACAGCACAAGGGGAACGATATGTGAAGGGAGGCATCTTTTCACATTCGGGGCAAAATGTCTTAAGAACTTCGACTGCCTTAGGGCCTTGCAGAGCAAGTAAGGCCGTCTTTTCGGAGAGGTCCACGATAGTGGGTCTCTCAGCTCCTGGATAAGGGACCCCATCATGCATCCAGGCGAGGTCTTTTTCAATATTGGAAGCGTTCATTACTACCAGGTAGGAGGTGGTGTCACGACAATAGACGAGCAGGTCATCCACTACGGTACCGTTGGGATAGCACATCATGGTATACATGACTTCGCCTTTCTTCATGCCGCTGATGGTATTGGTACAAAGGTAATCCAGAAATCCGGTTGCATTTTCCCCGGTTACCAGACACTCCCCCATGTGGGATACGTCGAACAGGCCTACGTTAGTCCGTACTGCCTCATGTTCGGCATTAATGCCTTTTGAGAAATTAACCGGAAGTTCCCAGCCGCCGAAATCGACAAGCTTTACTCCTTCGTACTGACTGTACACATCAAACAATGGTGTGCGTTTCATTCCCTTCCCTCCTAGTAGCTGTGTGTTAGATCAGTGCTATCATTTCAATTTCAACCGCCACATCCTTAGGAAGCTTGGCAACCTGGACAGCCGATCGTGCTGGAAGGATACCTTCACCAAAATATGAGGCGTACACTTTATTCACTGCGGCAAAATCATCCATATTTTTAAGAAATACGGTTGCCTTCACAGCTTTGGAAAGGTCACTGCCTGCTTCTGCCAGGACGGCCTTGATGTTTTCAAAAACTTGCTTGGCCTGGTTCGCCGCATCCCCTCCGACCAATTCATTGGTTTTGGGATCGACAGGCAGTTGTCCTGAAGTGAATACAAAGGGAGCTGCTATAATAGCCTGGCTGTATGGCCCTATGGCTGCGGGAGCCTTGTCTGTATTCACGAGTTGCTTCTTGATCTGGTTACTCATATGCTATTTCTCCTATGAGGTAACAATACTCCCTGAATCACTCTCTTGCAAGCAGTTCCAGGGCTTTCCATTCGCTAGAGAGGCAACACTGCGGAATCGGAAAGGGGAAACAAACGCAGCAAGGCTCCTCCATTACAATAATACCTCCACAATTCATCATTGCAAAGGCATGCAGGTGCAAGGTTCTGTTACAGAAGCGAGAGCAGTTCCTCAGGGCTTGAGACAACGGCCATCATGGAGTCGGTTTTTTCTTGTCCCCGGGGAAAACCAAACCCGTAGTCAACTGCTATGAAGGATACGTTGGCCTCTTTGGCTCCCTTCTCATCGTGAATGGTATCACCGATAAGCACAGCTTCTGAAGCATCAACATTAAGGTCGGAGAGGACCTTGTTCACAATGTCTGCCTTACTGAGTTTCGAAGTCAGATCACCTCCTCTTATAGAGGAGAAATAGGGGGAAAAACCAAAATGGTCCATCATCGAAAGGGCGAGTTCCTCATTCTTGAGTGTCCCTACCGCAAGCAGGTAGCCTCTCTCGGAGAGCTTTTGCAAGGTCTGTTTGATCAAAGGATACTCCTTCGCTCCAAACTGGCCACGTACATTGTATTCCTTTCGGTAATGTTCTATTGCATCAGCAATAAGATCTTCTTCAAGATTGTAGGTATTGATGAAACACTGGACAATAGGAGGGCCAATGAATTTTTTCAGTTGGGTGATATCATGCTCAGGTTTGCGACCTACCAACTCCACAGCTTTGTTTGCAGTGGCAAATATGCCAGAGGAGGTATCCATTAGAGTACCGTCAAGATCAAAGATTGCTAATTTGAATTTCATGCTTGAACCATATGAAATAACCAGTCTTGTATCAAGCCATTTGATGCAACAAGATCACAGCGGTTATCGGAAAAAGGCGTAAGGGGGTCGGCACTGGTGAAATCCCCACCGGCTTCCCTGACAATACAAATACCAGCCGCCATGTCATAGTAGCCCAAGCAGAGCTCATAATACCCATCGACCCTGCCAGCTGCCAGATAACTCAATTCAAGGGCGCACGATCCATAGGACCGAAGGTCACTGGATGCAAGGAAAATCCGCTTCATCTTTTCAAAATAAGACTCAGCAAGATCATGTCTGCGGTGTGGAGGAACACAGACGATAATGGCTTGTGAATGATCTTCGAGTTTGGAGACTTGAATCGGCTCACCATTGAGGAAAGCCCCTGTGTCTTTGCCTGCCCAGAAAAGCTCATTTTGCCGCGGATTGAACACAACACCCACCAAGGGCTTGAAAGGCTCCATCTCCCAGGCAATGCTGATCGTATAGTTTGGAAGGGAACGAAAAAAGTTTGTCGTACCATCGATGGGGTCTATGATCCACCGACCATGCTCAAGTTTCCCACTTGAACCTGTCTCTTCACCGAATACGGCATCGGCGGGAAAGTGTTCCTTGATGATTGAGATGATGAGTTCCTCAGCAAGCTTGTCAGTTTCAGTTACAAAATCATTAGTTTGCTTGCGATGTAGTACATGACCGCCCCTCTTTCCTGCCTCTAAGACAAAAGCACCAGCTCTGTTAGCCGCTAAGAGGGCGACTTGCAAACGATCGGAAATCTCCTTATCCGTCATATATTCCCTTTCCTTCGTTCCAGGATACGTTCTCCAAGATTAACCACATACTTCCAATCGGTATGGGAGAAATCCTCAACACGGATGGTTTTCTCTTCAGCCTGGATAAGCGTTCCGGAGGGAGAATAATCCAAGTAGAGAACTTCCCAGCTGGTCTTGCCCTGGTTGTGCATGATGGCGGCAACGTTGTTTCTCCTGTCCCATGAACGAAGCATGTCGCTTCGCCCGGTTATCAGCACAACGGTAAGGTCAAAGCCCGGAATAGTAAACATTTTATCCTTATCATCAAACTTCTGGGCCTGTCTTGCCCGTTCTATCAGGGAGGCAGTTGTTTTGAGCAGCTCGTTCTCTGCCGTCTTGCAAAAATCAAAGAACCCTTTCCCACTCTTCTCTTCAAGTTTATCAAGGATCTCATGTAACCGCTTTGGCAGGAATCCTTCCAACGTGGATTCCAATTCCTCAAACTGCAGGGGGTCTTTCTCCTCAGTAGTTACAACAGAGACATCGTCATCTTTTTGGGATACTGTTTCAGCCAAAATAAACCGAGGGGGGCTCTGCACTCGAGAGACAGGTTCGGCAGCAGGTTTCATATCCCCAGGCTCTACAAAAACAGGAGGCATAGCCAATCTGTTGGAGAGTCTCGGCTCTTCCACTACCTCAGGCTCTT
>LSQX01188397.1_pt1 | contig 23510 bp, 21 predicted proteins | sample 654561 | NCBI WGS metagenome assembly LSQX01 (sample SAMN04489861, study PRJNA283612) | anaerobic digester metagenome | isolation source: 4 biogas reactors fed with cattle manure at either 37C or 55C with and... | place: Denmark: Kongens Lyngby | collected 2014
TCCTTGGATTTATTATTATACCCGATAAAATAATTTTGCTCCCCTATCTAATATTTTTTGGTTACTATGGGATAATTAAATCTTTACTGGAAAACAGGGATTCGCTTATTTTTGAATGGCTGATGAAAATATTATCCTATAATACTGGCCTTTTAATTTTTTACCTCCTATATACCACCCTTTTTAATCTGCCCCTTACAGATCGTTTGCCATTAGCATTCCTGATCCTGATTCTGGAACTCTTTTTTGTAATCTATGACTATTGTTATACTCTGGCAGTTTCCTATTATATGTCGATCTTACGGGATATGATAAAAAAATAGGCCTGGCAGCTTTATTTTTTTTAAAAATATAGGGTAATAGTAACTAATATTAATAAAGAAAAGAAGAAAAAACGCGATTTATGTCGAAATATAAAAACACAAATGATAATAATAACTAATTACAGAATTAAAGGAGGTAATATTCTTGAGTATTAAGACCAGGTTGACGATAGGATTTGGCCTTTTTTTATTTCTGGTAGTTTCAGCTACTTCTCTTTTTCTATATACCCAGTCCAGAGGGATTTTACAGGATCATATATTTGCTGCAGCGCATGGATATACTCTGTATAATGCAGCAAAAATAAACAACTGGCTGGAAGAAATGCTGAATAATCTGGAGATTATGGCCGGCTCAGAGGATGTTTTAAGCCAGGACTGGAATAAACAGCGGAGTTATCTGTCGGCTTTTGCTGGAGAAGGAAAGAGATTCAGTAACCTTTTTGTGGCGGATTTGAGTGGTAAAGCCAGGACGACTCATGGCAGTGATGCTGATATAAATGACCGGGAATATTTTAAAAAGTCACTGGAGACAGGCCGGCCCGTAATTTCGGAGGTCCTTGTAAGCAGGGCTGACGGCAGGGATGTAATAGTTCTGGCCANNCAGGTGTACTTGGTGCTACTGTTGATCTAAGCTTTTTACAGGGAATAGTAAATGAAATGAAGATAAATGATTTTGGTTACGGCTGGATTATTGATAATAAGATGAGGACCATTGCCCATCCAGATGAAAAATACCTTGGCAATACTGATGTGTTTGAAGAAGGTAATGAGGCCTTACTGGAAATAGCCCGGAAAATGGCCGGCGGGGATAGTGGCATATCCTTTTATACCTTCAGGGGAATCAGAAAAGGCCTGGCTTATACACCGGTAGAGTCAACAGGCTGGTCAGTAGCCATAACAGCAGAGCTGGAGGATTTAATGGCTCCGCTGAATACATTGTTAAAAAGAACAGTGATTATAGGAGCGGGATTACTCCTTATTGTACTGATTGCTTCTTATTTTATAGCACATAGTATCAGTAAACCCATTATTGAGATAAGTAAAATTGCCGATAGTATTGGCAGAGGTGATCTGCAGGTAGACAGCAGTGTCATTGAAATGAAGCGGAAGGATGAGATAGGGGTACTGGCCTCAGCCATTATCAAAATGCATCAGGGCCTGAAAAACATGATCAGTAATGTCATGGAAATATCCAGCAATGTGGCAGCATCCAGTGAGGAATTGTATGCCACAGGTGAACAGGTCGGTGAGGCTGCAGAGAATGTAGGGACCCTGGTGGAGCGTATGGCTGCAGGTGCTGAAGAACAATCGGCCCAGGTTGAGGAAAGTGTTTCAATTATTACAGACATGATTGTCAGAATTTCAGAAGTCGGAAACAGCTCAACGGAAATGAATAGGGCTACAAATGGAGTAATTGAACGGATGAACAGGAGTTATACAAAGGTTGATCAGTCCATTCAGAAGGTAAATATTGTCAAGGATGATACTGCTGAGGTTGCCAGGGTCATAAGCGAATTAGGAAAGGCCTCTGAAGAGATAGGAAACATTGTGGGAATTATCAGCAATATTGCTTCACAGACAAATTTACTGGCTTTAAATGCTGCAATAGAGGCAGCCCGTGCCGGGGAGGCAGGCAGCGGTTTCAGTGTAGTTGCTGAAGAAATCAGGACACTTGCAGAGGATTCTGCTAACTCTACCGAAAGGATAGCTGAGCTTATTAAACAGATTCAGGAGAATATTACGCTTGTAGAAGGAAAAATGAAGACCAGTCAGGCCAGTGTTGATGAAAGTGTCAGCTCCATTGAAGAGCTGAATGATGAATTTGCAGATGTAAAAGCACTGATTATGGAGCTCAAGAAGATAATTGAAAAGGTAACAGAAAACAGCAGAGAGATTGCCGGCGGTACAGATATGGTAGAGAGTGTCATCAATGAAATTGCAGTAGTTACCCAGGAGTTTGCCGGAAGTTCAGAGGAGGTAGCAACAGCAAGCCAGGAACAGGTTGCTGCTACAGAAGAGATAGTATCCTCTGCCAGACAGTTAGCGGATATGTCCCAGGAACTGGTAGAGGTGGTTCATAAATTCAGAATATAAGGACCTAAGGCTTCATTTAATATTTTAAGGCCCCTTTAATACTTGTTTCAATTACAATAAAAGGATATAATAGGTATTAGGCAAAATTATATAGGAATAATCGGGGAAAAGGGGATGTTTATATGAAGTCCTATCGGGAATATTTGTATTTTAAAACAAGAGAGAGAGTGGAGTTTATTAATATAACAGAAGAGGTAGAAAAGGTTCTGGCCAGAAGCGGTATAAAAGAGGGCCTCTGTCTTGTTAATGCCATGCATATTACTGCCAGTGTTTTTATCAATGATGATGAACCCGGTTTGCATCATGATTATGAGGTATGGCTGGAAAAACTGGCTCCTCATGAACCGGTATCACAATACAGACACAATGGTTTTGAAGATAATGCAGATGCACACCTAAAGAGACAGATAATGGGCCGGGAGGTAGTTGTAGCTGTTACTGACGGGAAACTGGATTTTGGCCCCTGGGAGCAGATTTTCTATGGTGAATTTGACGGCAGGAGGGAAAAACGGGTACTGGTAAAGGTTATCGGTGAATAGAACTGTTTGGAGGGATTTAAATGCCTGCAGATCTTCATCTTCATTCAATCTATTCAGATGGGAGTTTTACACCTTCTGAATTAGTAGAGATGGCAGCCCGGAAAGGAATTGATACTATTGCCCTCAGCGATCATGATACAATTGAAGGTATAAATGAAATGATCGCAGCAGCAAGGCTCAGAGATATTGAGGTGATTCCGGCCATTGAGTTTTCTACTTCCCAGGATGGCGTAGAGATACATATCCTTGGGTATTATATTGATTTCAATTCCAGGACATTCCTGGAGGAAGTGAAGAGATTATTTGACCAGCGTCTGAAACGGTCAGAAATGATGGTAGAGAAACTAAACAGACTGGGAGTGGAAATAAGTTTTCAGGATGTAAAGGAAATTGCAGGAGATAAATATGTAGGCAGGCCCCATATAGCCAGGGCCATGAAAAAAGCCGGTTATATCAAGGAAATAGGAGAAGCATTTACAGATCAATATATTGGAAATGGAGGCAGGGCCTATGTGGGGAGAGAAAAAATAAGTCCCCGTGAGGCAATTGAGATTATCAGGAAAAACGGGGGAATCGCTGTTCTGGCCCACCCTTTTTTTGTTAATGGCGGGGATTCCCTTGATAAAAAGAGTATTGAGCTCCTGGCGGAAGATGGATTGGAGGGTCTGGAGGTCTTTCATTCCAGACACAGTCAGGAGGTTTCTGGCTATTATCTAAAAATAGCTGAAGAACTGGGTCTTCTGGTTACCGGAGGATCAGATTTTCACGGGGAGAGCTCACCTGATGTAAAGATTGGTGATGTTCTGCTGGCTGATGAATATGTCAGGGGATTTAGGGAATATTATAAAAACCGCAGAAAGATATAAACATACAAAAATGAGCGGAGCGGGGGGTAATAAGAGCAGGGGGATTACTCCTTTTTTGATATAAAGAGACAGGAAAGAGGAGCTGTGCTGTTAAAAGCTACAAACATGTAAAAAAATATAAAAGGACTTTTGTAATAAATAGAGAATATAATAAAATAAGTACAATAAATAATAAATACCTCAAGAGTAAATATCCGGGAAAAGGGGTGATTTTTAATGGAATTGAAGATTATATCAGATAGTGCAGCAGATTTGCCCAGGGAGATTATAGATGAATATGATATAGAAGTCTTACCTCTGCTGGTAACATTGGATGACAGGGTTTATCATGATGGTGTTACAATAAAACCAAAACAGTTATTTGACGGGATGAGAAATGGCAAGGTTTATAAGACCTCACAGGCATCCATGATGGATTTTGTGAATCTTTTTACTAAATATATGGAAAAAGGGGTTAATCTTATCTATATTGGATTTTCATCCGGCCTGTCAGGTACTGTTCAGGCAGCACAGATGGCCAAGAATCAGGTACTGGAGGGGAATCATGCCATTACGATTGACGTTTTAGATACAAAGTGTGCATCACTGGGTTTTGGTCTGGTGGTATACCAGGCAGCAAAAATGGCCAGAGAAGGGAAGAGCAGAAAAGAAATACTGGAAGCTGTCCATTTTTATAGTGAACATATGGAGCATATTTTTACAGTTGATGATCTGGAGTACCTTTATAGAGGCGGCAGGGTCAGCAGGACTACTGCTTTTGTGGGTAGTCTTTTGAACATAAAGCCTATCCTGAATGTAGAAGATGGAAAACTTGTTCCTATTGAGAAAATGAGGGGACGGAGAAAGGTTTTACAGAGAATGGTGGAAATCATGGAAGAGAGGGGCGTTGCTCTTAACAAACAGATCATTGCTATCAGTCATGGTGATGATCTGGAGACTGCCCTTGAATTGAAAGAAATAATAATGGAAGAGTTCGGTACAAAGGAATTCTTAATAAACACTATCGGCGGAGCCATAGGAGCCCACGCCGGCCCGGGTACCATCGCCTTATTCTTTTTAAATGAATTGATGGATAAATAATGATTAAAAATCACCGATAAAACGGGGTTCAACCTCCAATTTTACTCCTTTTTTCCGGTATACTATTTCCTGGACTTTTTCAATCAATTCCCTGACATCAGCTGCAGTAGCATTTCCCAGGTTGATAATAAAGCCGGCATGTTTTTCTGAAATCTGTGCATCCCCGACACGGAGGCCTTTCAGTCCGGCTTCTTCGATCAGGGGGCCGGCATAATAACCGGGGGATCTTTTAAAAATACTCCCGGCACTGGGCCATTCCAGGGGCTGTTTTTCTTTTCTCCTTTGATTTAGGTCTTTCATTTTTTCTCTAATTTCTTCTGCCTTGCCGGCTTTTAATTCAAGGGTTATTTCTACTGCAATCAGTGGTTTTTCCTGCAGGATGCTGTGCCTGTAGGCAAGATCCAGTTCTTCTTTTTTCAAAACCAGTCTTCTGCCGGAATAATCCAGGAGAGAGGCCTCTTTGACAACATCCTGCATTTCACCGCCATAAGCCCCTGCATTCATGTAAAGGGCACCGCCGAGACTACCGGGTATTCCGCTGGCGAATTCCAGGCCGCTGAGACCTGTTTCCAGGGCTTTATTTGCCAGAGAGGCCAGGCTTATCCCTGCTTCAGCTTTTATTATATTATCCTTGATAATTACTTTTTTCAATTCACCGGTATAGATAATGACCCCTCTATACCCTTTATCCCCTACTATGATATTACTGCCCTTGCCCAGGACAAAGAAAGACACTTGAAAATCTCCCAGTGTTTTCACCAGGCTCTCCAGAGCACTGACGCTCATTGGTATAGCAAAGATATCTGCCTTACCCCCTATTTTAAAAGAGGTATATTCTTTTATCTGATGATCATATTTTAGTTCCAGTTCCTTTATTCCGGCCAGTGTGTCTTTTAATTTCTCTATCATGCCACACACCTTCTTTTAAATTTATCAATGCTTATTTTTAAGTATATTTATTTTATCATGGATAAATAACAAATTTTTTTTTCTATTCAATAACTATTGTCTCTGATTTTTCCATTGATTCAGTAATGAGCTTTTCAACATCCAGTTTTTCCTCTGCTTTACAGGCTTCTTCAAGGGTCGGCCTGGTCACCGGATGCCTGGGAACAAAGATAGTACAACAGTCTTCATAGGGAAGAATAGAGGTTTCATAGGTACCTATTTGCCTGGCTATCTGGATTATCTCATTTTTGTCCATTGTTATTAAGGGTCTTAGAACAGGCAGATTGGTGACCTCATTTATAACATGAATACTCTCCAATGTCTGGCTGGCCACCTGCCCGATATTCTCACCAGTTACCAATGCAAGGGTTTTATTCTTTCTGGCTATCCTTGAGGCAATCCTCATCATCATTCTCCTCATAATTATTACAGTGTATTTTGGCGGACAGACCTTCATGATCTCCATCTGTATATCTGTAAAATGGCTGATAAAAAGATTAATGCTTCCGCCATATCCTGACAGTATTTTTGCCAGATCCAGGACCTTTTCTTTTGCCCTGTCACTGGTATAGGGGAAGCTGTGAAAATATAAAGCGTCAAGAGTCATCCCCCGTTTCATTGCCAGCCATCCTGCCACAGGGCTGTCTATTCCCCCGGATAGGAGAAGAAGCCCCTTGCCGCTGGTCCCCACCGGGAGCCCGCCGACCCCGTAAACGGTTTCCGTATAGACCAGGGCTTTATCATTTCTAATCTCCACATTCAAAAGGTGTTCAGGACTGTGAACATCTACTGACAGTTTATCATTATAAACAGTGTTGATCTCTTTTAAAAGATAAGCTCCCAGTTCCATGTTAATCTCAGGGCTTTTTAAGGGAAAAGCCTTGTTTGGCCTGCTGCATTGAACCTTAAAGCTTGTGGGGTAATTCCGTACAGCATATTTAAATACTTCCAGGGCCAGAGCTTTTATCTTATCAAAATCCAGTCCGGTAATAGCCACTGGACTCAAGGAAACAATACCCGGTATCAGTTTCAGCTTTTCCAGATACAGATCAGGTTCATCATCTATATATAGATAAAGCCGGCCAAAGCTATTTTCTATCTTATATTTTCCCATGCCTCTCAGGGCTTTATTTATGTTTTCTATAAGGCTCTTTACAAAATAGGAGCGGTTGCTTCCTTTCAGACTTATTTCACCATATCTTACAAGTATCGCCTGATACATAAAGGCTCATCTTCCTTTCTCCAAGCTAAAAGAATATCTCCAGCTTTTTATTTATCATTTCTATAGTATAATCAATTTCCTCTTCAGTATTAAAAGAAGAAAAACTAATCCTGATTGTGCCGTCAATCTGTTCTTCTGTCAGGCCGGCGGCCTTTAAAACATGACTCTTTTCCCTGCTTCTGGAATGACAGGCTGAACCAGTTGAAAGGTAGATGCCTTCTGCCTCCAGGCTGTGTATAAGTACTTCACCTTTAATTCCCGGGAAAGAGATACTCAGAATATGGGCTGCTCCATCCGGGGGAGAGTTAACAATCACTCTCCGCTTTATTTTTTCCAGCCCCTCAAGGAAGTGTTTTCTAAGCTTTTTCAGTTTCTCATACAGCTGGTTTTCTTCAAAGGCATCAAGAGCAGGAATCAGCCCGGCTATACCGGGTACGTTTTCCGTACCTGAGCGGAGATTTTTCTCCTGGCCGCCGCCTACCTGTTGAGCTTTCAACTGTACTCCTTTTTTCCTGTATAATGCCCCGATCCCTTTTGGACCGTGTATTTTGTGGCCGCTGATTGTCAGGAGGTCAATCAGGTTCTTTTCCGGATTAAGTGCAAACTTCCCGAAAGACTGGACACAGTCAGCATGGAAGAGGGTATTTTTGTTCTTCTCTTTTATAATCCTTCCGATTTTCTCCAGGTCGTGCACAGAGCCCAATTCGTTATTAACATGAATTATACTGACCAGAATCGTCTCCTCAGTAATATTATCTCTTAATTCATCCAGAGAGATCAAGCCGTATTTGTCAGTTTTCAGATAAGTCACCTCGAAACCTTCCCCTTCCAGTACCCGGAAAGATTCCAGGACTGAAGGGTGTTCAACTGCTGTTGTAATGAGATGTTTTCCCCTGTTCCGGTAGTGACAGGCTGCCCCTTTAATAGCCAGGTTATTGGCCTCAGTACCGCCGGAGGTAAAGTAAATTTCATCAGGCTGAACCCCCAGCTTTTTTGCTATTTTCTCTCTTGCTGTTTTCAGGTACTTTTCAGCTTCCAGACCTTTGTTGTGCAGGGATGATGGATTACCATATCCTTCTGTCAATGCCTCTATCATTTTCTGGATAACTTCAGGCAGGGGTTTTGTAGTAGCACTATTATCCAGATATATCTCTTTCATTTTTATCACCTGAATTTATTTTCTTTAATAGTAATTTAGCAACAAATGTATTATACCACATAAATACTGTCTGTACAAAAAAGAATCTTCCCTTTAAAAGATTTTTTGAAATAATTTCTGTTTACATATATAATTAAATTAGTATAATATCATGAAAAAGGGGGGCAGGCTGATGTTTGAGAATACTCTTAATGCAGTAGAAATGCTGGAGATGGCCATGAATATCGAAAAAAGGGGATATAATTTTTATACAGCTCAGGCAGAAAAAACTGATGATCAGGAACTCAAAGAACTATTTTTAAAACTGGCTGAAGATGAAAAGGATCATTACAGACGTTTTAATGAATTTCTGGAAGAAGTAAAAGCAGAAACCAGGTCTGAGGCAGAATATGTATATGATTTAGAGGTCAGTGCTTATCTCAGGGCCATAGTGGAATTTGAGATCTTTCCTGAGGAAGAAAAAATTGCCGTTGAAAGTACAGATGAAGCCCTGAGAATAGCTATTACAGCTGAAAAAGACTCCATAATGTTTTATGAAGGTATCCTGAAATATAATCAGGGCGAGCCGGCAGATTTTATTGAGGCTTTGATTGCGGAGGAAAGGCAGCATTTCCTTGACCTGGCGGAATACAGGAAAAAACTGATGGGATAAATGATGGCAGGAAAGAAACATTATGTGTATATTGTAAAATGCAGTGATAACACTCTCTATACAGGATATACAGTTGATCTGGAAAGAAGAATAAAAGAACATAATGAAGGAAGAGGCTCCAGATATACCAGGGGGCGTCTCCCCGTGAAACTGGAGTATTTTGAAGAATATGAGGCTAAGGGCAGGGCAATGAAAAGGGAGTATGAGATAAAACAGATGACAAGAATGCAGAAAGAGAAACTATTATCCTGGTTTTAGCCTTTAAAATATTTCAGGTCATCCTTTGTAATGGCCCTGAATAAAATCATCAGTAATAAATAAATTAACATAAGGATAATAATTATGACCAGGCTTTCCATTTTTGTATGGAGTGAAGAGCGGCTTATCATTTTTTCTACAATCNNGCGGTTTTAAATAGGTGTTTTTTATATCAACCATATAGCCGAACTGATTTCCTATCACAATATAATTAAGTAATGCAGAAAGACATACACCGAGACAGATACTGATAGCGGCGCCGAAAATACCGGGAAAACGATCAGTAAGGAGAAATATCCCCAGTATTTTTATCATTGAACCAATCCCCATATTGATAAGTGCCAGGTGGGGTTTGCCCAGACCATTCAGCATCCCCTGGGAAACCTGGAGGTAATAAATGAATGTGGAGCTAAAGGCCATCACTGCAAGCAGCCTTCCTGCCTGGGGATAACCGAAGAGGAGATCACAGATATTACTGCCAAGCCTGTGAAATATAATAGTAATGGGGAAGCCCAGATAACAGCTGATGCGGATGGTTTCCTGATAATTTGCCCTTATTTTTTCCAGCCTGTTTCTGGCCATTGCGTGGGATATAGCAGGGATGAGGCTGGTGGTCAGGGCGCTTGTTATGATTGTCGGCAGGAAGATTACCTGTTCTACCATACCGCTTAATTGTCCATATAGAGATGTTGCCTCTGTAATGGAGAAGCCCCTGGATACCAGTTTCCTGGGTATGAGGATTGCCTCAGCGCTTATCATTAAGGAATTAATGATACGCCCTATAGTAACGGGGACTGCCAGGCAGGCCATTTCTTTAAAATCAGAGATATAATCATATATATGTCTGCTCTCATTATCTTTTTCAAGTTTACTGATAGCCGGACTGAAACCATTGGAAAGATTATTAAAGAAAATGACCATAAGGAGGAGAAGCCCGCACAGTTCTCCGATAGTGATCCCCAGTGCAATACCGGCAGAACGATAGTGAATCCCGGGAAATCTTATAAGTTTCAGTAATAGTAATGTTGCGGCAGCCCTGCTTACCTGTTCTATTATCTGGGATAAAGAGGTAGGAGTCATGGTCTGCATACCCTGGAAAAAGCCCTTGAAACAGGAGGCTACAGCACTGATCAGGACAGCCGGGAGAATAGCCAGTAATACAATATTGAGTCTGATATCATTGTAGAGTTTTGTACTGATGAAATCCACTGAAAAACTGCTTATTATTACAACAATTGTACTGATACATAATATAAAGGCCAGAGAAATCTTGAGGAGCCTGAACGCTCCTCTGTTATCATTCCCGGCCAGTCTTTCAGGAATCATTTTGGAAATTGCCAGGGGAAAACCAGCAGTACTGATAAGCAGCAGTGTCATGAAGAAAGGAAAAATCCTCTGAAACAATCCCAGTCCTTCATCACCAATTAAACGGACTATTAATATCCTGAGGACAAAACCTATAACACGGTTTATCAGGCCTGCCAGAATCAGCAGTAAAGCGCCCTGTAAAAATGATTGTTTTTTCATTTCTATCTTCCCTCATAAGCATTCTTTCAATAATTTATATATATGTAATCAATCTGATTATAGAACAAAAAATGGGCTGTCTCAAAAGAGAAGCCCATTTTCTAATTCCAGTTAAACCAGGAGTTGACAGGTTTTCCGTTTTCATAGTCAATCCAGGTAGCTTTACTCTTATCATCCAGAGGAATGAGCAGTATAGTGCCTTCCTCAAATTTTGCATTCTGGTTTCTCAGATAGTTTGCCTTAAGAATTGATTTAATGGATATACCGTTATCATAGGCGATATCAAAGACATACTCTCCTCCGGCCTTTACTTTATAAATCTTGTGTTTTACAAACAGGGCAGGGTTAACAGGCATTAATAATCTCTGGCCGGTATATAGCTCATCATTTTTACCTAATCTGTTTATGGCCCTGATTCCCTCTTCAGGGATTTCATAATACTCTGCGATACCGGCCAGTGTATCATTACGGAGTACCTGGTAATAATTATTTAGTAAACTGCTTGTTTTGACCAGATAATTGTACTTACTGGATTCCCTTAAAGGAATGATCAGTACCTCTCCTGCTTTGATCTCATTGATGTTTTCAATATTATTATGATGAATAAGAGTAGATGTTTTTATTCCAAAATATTCTGCTATTTTCCAGATCTGATCTCCTTTTTTAACCCTGTAGAATGAATAGGGGACATAGCTCTTATTGTTGTTATTGTTATTATTGCTATTATTATTGTTGTTTTTATTGTCCTCTGCCTTACTTTCCCTCAAAGGAACAATGAGTTTTCTTCCTACATAAAGATCATAGGAATTCTTAATATTATTCAGCTCCACCAGTTTCTGAACAGTAGTACCATATTTCTGGGCGATGTTCCAGAGTATATCACCGGGTTTCACAGTATAATAGAAGTAGCTTCCCCCTGTATCATTATTGTTATTGCTGCCATCGTTCTTTACAGGTATTAATAGAGTCTGGCCGATATAGATATAATAAGGTGAAGTCAGTTTATTAAGGTCAATGATCTCCTGTACTTCCACATTATATTTTTGTGCAATTTTCCAGAGGAGATCCCCGGTCTTTACTGTATATCTGATATAATTACCATTACCGGCTGATCCTGTTCCTATAATCAGCTTTTGCCCTATATACAGGTTATCCGGATTGCTTATTTTATTCAGGCTGCATAGTTCTTCAATAGAGAGACCGGTCTTCTGTGAGATGGTCCATAAAGTATCACCTGTTTTTACTGTATAATATTCTGCTGCTCTGGCCGTCACTGGAATTAATAAAGCAAGAACAAGTATAAAGACGACAGTATTTCTTTTCATTTTTTCTCTCCTTTCTGTTTTTATTAAGTTATTATGAATTACTACATATGCCAGTATAACATAAGTAATCCGGACTAACAATTGTAATGTTTTCCTTATATTTATTTTTCCTTCATATTAATTTCATAATCTTGCAGGAAATGTCTGAAAATTATCGAATATTAATAATAACGGGTTAATTTGTTTCAGACTGTTTTTTTCTTAAAGGAGGTTTTCCTCATGCTGAAAGTCAGGAAGGTATTTGTAGATGAATTAGAGCCCGGAATGCGGGTTGCCAGAGAGATAGAAAACCAGTTTGGAGCCATCCTGGTAAATGATGGGATGATCCTTGATGAAAATTTGATAGAAAAATTAAAGAGATTGGGTATTTCCACTGTCGAAATTTTTAATGAGAGTGATAAAGATCTTGATGAAAACCGTTACAAATTTAAAGAACAGTATCAGGAAAGTATAGGAAATGTGAAAGAGATAATTCATGATGCCAGAAATGATTATATTAACTTTTCTAACCTGAAAAGGATAGCCGATAATTCCCTGAAAATGGATACAAATAGAGATATAATAACAATGCTGAGCATAGTCAGGGGTGCTGATGAATATACCTATTCCCACTCAGTTAATGTTGGAATTCTGGCCATGATATTCGGCCGCTGGGCTGGACTGGATTACAAAGGAATAAAACAGCTGCTTTATGCAGGCATGCTTCATGATATAGGGAAAGCAAAGATTCCAGATGAAATTCTCAACAAAAAAGGCAGTCTGACAGAAGAAGAGTATAATATCATGAAAATGCATTCTCTTTATGGTTATGAGATCACAAAGAGTTGTAAACTAATATCTGAAAAGGTACGCAGGGCAGTCCTCCTTCATCATGAAAGAAATGATGGTTCAGGATACCCCTTCGGGTTCAGGAAGGATAAGATTCCTTTTATGGCAAGGGTTCTGGCGATAGTGGATACCTATGATGCCATGACCTCTGACCGGGTTTACAGGGGACATCGCCCGCCTTTTGATGTTTTCCGTCTTTTTGAAGAAGATCTTCAAAGTTATGATATTTTACTGACCAGGATGTTTATGACAAATATGGCCCAGTATTATATCGGTGAAGTTGTAGAATTAACTGATGGCCAGAAGGGAGAAATAGTTTTTATAAATCCTTCATATATATCAAAACCAATTGTTAAAATAAACGGCGAATACCTGAATCTGGTAAATGAGGATCTGGCTATAAAGGAAGTATATCTTAAATCACCAATAGATGAGCTTTATTAAGCTGTGATTTTTTTACCGGTCTTTTTTAAAATAAACTCCATATTCATGGTATTTATGACAGCACCATTTTTTAAAAAAACAGCTTTCATGGTATTAAAGCCCAGCAGGAAGGGAATGATGATAGTATTCCTGCTTTTATTTTTTACCCTGATTAAACCTATTTTCTCTCCATTTTTGCTCCACTTTTTACTCTGTGTTTTATTTAAGGGTTTAATATCAATTCTATCAATAAAGATTTTAAAACATGCTATTTTTACTCCATCCTGTTTTGTAACTACCTGGACTTTTTCTCCCTGATATTCTTCACAAAGTCTGTTAAAAATATCTTCAAAAGTATATAACTGATACAATTTATCTCTACCTCCCTCAAAAATCTGACTGCTGTTACTATTATTGCCTTTTTTATTATTTTTATACATCAAAAATATTCCACCAGTTAAAGGCAATCCGGCCTAACTGGTGGAACTTAAGTTAGAATAAGCCTGGCATATCAGGTATATTCACATTTCCTGCTATCTCTTTTTTCCTGTCAATTTCATATTTTCTTGCTTTCTTAAGGGCATCATTTGTTGCTTCAACAATGGCCTGAATCAGGTTTTCTTTATTGATGCTGCCTATCTGATCTGGATTAAAAAAGTAGTTTCTCACAATTCCATTCCCGCTGACCACAGCTGTCAGTATATTATTACTGTCAGTACCCTCAATGCTTACTGTTTTAAGTTCTTCTCCCAGTGCAGCCAGTTTTTCCCTTATAAAATTTACCTGTTCCAGCATATTATTCATATCCATTACCAATACCCCCTTTTTCTAAAATTATATGCAGAGTGAAAGACATTAATGATTTTAATTAAAAATGCTTTTATCTGGTATTACTTTATTGTATAATGAGTATATGTGTACTGGCTCTACAAAACCATATGAAACATTATATTAAGAGAGGGGTAATTTTTTAATGATCAAAAAGTGTTTTCTGTATCTGTGTTTTTTCCTGCTTGTCTTATTATCCATTCCTGTAATCGCTGTAGAGGAGGCAGAGATTCAGGCTATACTGCAAAATGCTCCGCTTAAAGAGGATTATCCTGAAGCAGGTGCTGTTATCTTAAAACATAATATGACCTGCGATTTTACAAAATTACCATATACATACCGGGTTGACCGTGTTTGTAAAATATTTAACAAAAGGGGTATAGAAGAATTTGCAGAAGCCAGGATTCAATTTGACAAGGAAAGGGAAAGGGTAGAAATACTAAAGGCTTATACCATCAAATCAGATGGTACAGTAATTGAGGCAGGAGAGAATTCAATACATGAGATAACTCCGCCTGAACTGGCTGAAGCAAATATATATTCTAATGTAAAAGAACTGGTTATAAATTTCCCTGGAGTAGAGGAAGACACTATTATCGTATACAGTTATTTAATAGAAGAAGCAGAACCCCTTATCAGGAATCAATTCTGGCAGAGCAAAGAATTTGCCTATATTGAACCCATAAAGGAAACCTGTTTGGAGATTATAGTACCAGAAGATAAAGCCCTTTATTACAAAACAATAAGGGGAGATTTTGGTCCTGTAATAGAAAAAGCTGATGGCTGCAAAAAGTATGTCTGGGAGAGGAAAGATATAGCCGCGGTGCCTGTGGAATTTGGTATGCTTCCACTACTGGATATTGTCCCCCTTGTAAGGGTTTCTACCTTTGCTGACTGGAAGGAATTCAATGACTGGTATAGAGGACTAATAACTGACCAGTATAAAATAAATGACACTATTCTAAGAAAGATAGAAGAATTGACAGCCGGCCTGGATACAGAAGAGGAAAAAATACGGGCTTTATATAACTATGTTGCCGGGGATTTCCGTTATGTAGGCCTGGAGTTCGGTATTGACGGCTATAAACCCCATAATGCTGTTGAGACTTTTGAAAACAAATATGGTGACTGTAAAGACAAGGCCACTTTATTAATTGCACTTTTATCTGCTATTGGTGTCAGAGCAGAACCGGTATTGATTAATACAGCAGGACACTCTGAACTGGAGATAGCCAGCCCTGATCATTTTAATCATATGATTGTTTATCTGCCCAATCTGGACCTGTATCTGGATCCTACAAACGGGATTACAATGTATGGTGACCTTCCCGCTGTAGATCAGGGCAAGAAAGTAGTTATGCCTTTATCAAACTGGATTTCAGAAACACCTGTTTTTCCTGCAGAAAACAACAGGGAACATTTTTATCAAAAGATAGAACTCTCTGAAAACGGTTCAGCAAGGATAAATGTAACATGGCTGGCCAATGGAGCCTTTGATTCTGTTAATAAACTATTATTTACATTCCTGAATGAACAACAAAGGACAGCACAAATGGGCTTTATTATGAATCATTATTATCCCGGCAGCGAAATCCAGTCCTGTGACTTTGTCAGGGTTGAAGGCCTGGAAGACAATTTCCGGATAGATTTTTCGCTATCAATGAAAAATTATACACAGAAAATGGGTAATCTATTAACTATTAAAGCATTCAGGTTCTTACCTGCTTTTGCTCAACTGGTGGGCAGCAGTGAAAGAGAAAATGCCGTCTATTTAGGCCATAATATGAATATCAGCAGAGAGATAGAGATCGAATTACCCGAAGGAGTTGAGGTAAACTATCTTCCTGAGGATGTCTGGATGGAAAATGAGACAGGATCACTGAAAGCCAGTTTCCTGCATGATGAAAAGGGTATCCAAATAAATCTGGACTTTAAAACTGTTAAACATATTATAGAGAAAGAGCAGTATCAGGATTTGAAAGAATTGTTTGATAAGGCAGCGGAAACTATGAACCAACAGATATTGCTGATGAAAAAATAAAATAAAGGAACAAAAAAGCAGGAAAACCTGCTTTTTTATTTGCTAAAAAAATAGAGATACCAGAAACCGGTAAAGGATAATTGAAAAAAATAACGAATATATTAAAATAACTTATTGACAAAATATAACTAAAGTGTTATTATATTAGTGCACTAGATATATAGTGCACAATTTATATAGGATTTATGAAGGGGAGGAAAATACAGATGAAAAAAAAGAGAAAAAGCAGAAAAAAGATAATCATCTTTTCGGTAATTATTATTGTACTGTTTGCCTTTGTTTTATTAAGAAAGAATGCAAATAAAGCTGCAGCGGGTTTTGTGCTGGTAAAAACAGCAATTGCTGAAAAGGAAACATTGATTACAAGTGTTCTGGCTGATGGAAATATTTTAGCAGAAGAAGAAAAGGCTATAAAAGCTGCTCTTGCCGGTATTGTAAAAGATGTATATGTAAAGAGCGGAGACCTGGTCCTTGAAGGTGATAAGATTTATAGTATTGAAAAAAGTGTATATGAAGATTCTTTAGAAAAAGCCCGCTTAAGCCTTAAAGAAGCCAGGGCGAACAGGGAAAATATGATGGAAACCTATAAGAATCAGCAAAGAATTAATGCCTTGAAAATGGAAGAGGCGGAGAAGAATCTGGAGATAGCCCTTTTGTCATATGAACAGCAAAAAACAGAACTGGAAGAGCGTAAGTCAAAAATGGAAGAGGAATTGGAAGAAATAAAAAGGAATCTGGAAAAAGCAGAAAGCAGGCTTAGAGATAGTGAGTATCTGTATGAGAAAAATGCTATTTCACAGAATACCCTGAAAGAGGCAGAAGAGTTATATGATGAACTTAGCCGTAAATATACCAGCCTTAAAACAGATCTGGGGCTCTTTATTGAAAAGACCATGCCCAATGCCCTTGAACTGGCACAGCTGAAGATAGATAATGCCAGGAATCAGCTGGATTATTTAAAAGCTTCACTGGCTTTTGACAGTATTTCAGAAAAAGATCTGGAATTAGCAGAATTGAGAGTTATAAATCTGGAAAGAGAGGTAGAAAGGCTCCAGAATGACCTGACGAAGGCAGTTACATATGCACCCATGGCAGGAACATTAATAAATATTGATATAAAGACAGGAGACAGTGTTCTGGAAGGAGCCACTGTAGGAAAAATTGCAGACTTAAGCAGCTATATTGCTGAAGTTTTTGTCGATGAGATAGATATAAACAAGATAAAGACAGGACAGGAAGTCAAAATAACCAGTGATTCATTTGCTGAAGAACTGGAAGGGGTTGTGGAGTTCATTGCCCCGGGCGGGACACTTCTTGGAAATATCACTAAATACCGGACAGAGGTAAGGATAAAAGATGACATGGGAGTAGTACGCCCCGGTATGTTTGTAAATGCAGAAATTATTACAAATATCCGGGAAGATGTCATAACTGTTCCATCACTGGCTATAATGGGGGATGAAGAAAAGTATGTATTTGTGGTGGAAGACGGGAAAGCGGTAAAACGGAATATCGAAACAGGTTTGAAAGGTTTGAGCAAGGTTGAAATTGAAGGTGTTGAGCCGGGTGAAAAGATAATCATTGGTCCTTTTACAACTCTGAAAGTTCTGGAAGATGGAACAGCTGTCATGGATATGGAGCTGTAAACAGCTATAGGGGAAAAGGAGTGTACAAAATTATGATACAGGTGGAAAACTTGACAAAAATATATGGTAAGGGAGAGATAGCCGTTACTGCTTTGAATCAGGTTTCCTTTTCAGTCAGGGAAGGGGAGTTTGTTGCAGTGATGGGACCTTCCGGTTCCGGCAAAACTACACTCATGAATATACTTGGTTGTCTTGATTCTCCTACCAGCGGGACATATATTCTGTCCGGTACAGATGTCATTAATATGACTGACAAGGAACTGGCCCGGATACGGAATAGGAAGATTGGTTTCATTTTTCAGACTTTCAACCTGTTACCGAGGCTGACTGCTTTAAAAAATGTTGAACAACCCATGATTTACCGGGGAATTAGAAGAAAAAAACGGGAGGAAACTGCCCGAAAGTATTTAACTGAGGTTGGACTGGAAGACAGAATGCATCATCTGCCCAATGAGCTGTCTGGCGGCCAGAAACAGCGGGTGGCTATTGCCAGGGCACTTGTGAACAACCCTGATATTATCCTGGCAGATGAACCCACCGGTAACCTTGATTCCAGGTCTGAAAAGGATATTTTAAATATATTGACTGATCTTAATAAAAAAGGCATCACTATTATTATGGTTACACATAATGAAAAAGTTGCCAGATATGCCCACCGGATCGTCTATTTTCATGACGGCGAGATAGTAAAGGAAGAGATTGTCAATGCTGGAGGTGGCAGTATTGAAACTGGGTGAATATATCAGTCTGGCAGTGAGTGAAATTTATCATAACAAGATCAGAACTTTTCTCACCCTTATCGGAATCATTATAGGTATAGCAGCTGTTATTATCATCATCTTTGTAATCCAGGGAGCAGAAGAATACCTGTTCCATGAGTTGGGTTCCATAGTTCCTCTGGATCTGATAGAAATATATGGCCGGTGGGATCCTGATACTCAAAGGAGGCTGGGCTATATAAGCTTTGAAGATCTGGATTATCTGAAAGAAAAACTGGGTGACCAGATCAGGGCTGTTACCCCCGTATATTATTTCTATGGAGATTTGCAAAAAAAGGGACATAATTATGAGTGTGAAATTATAGCAACTACAGAAGAATATCAGGAATTTTATTATTTAAATATAACTGAGGGCAGGTTTATCAGTAATACCGATAACGAAAATTTCAACCAGGTAATAGTTCTTGGCCGTGATACTGCTGAAGAATTGTTTGCAGGAGAAGAAGCCATTGGAAAGAAGATTACATTATATGACACTACCTTTACAGTCATCGGTATCCTTCCTGAAACATATAAATCTCCAATAGCCAGCGGCGGGAGTACTGGTGATGACAATAGGGCTTTTATTCCCCTGAAAGTAGTTGAAAGAATTTTTGGCATACATAATGAGTTTTATTTATGGATGAGGGCAACAGGCACTGAAACTGTTTCATCTACACAGCAGAGGGTACTGGAACTCCTCGATGAGAGACATGGGTTGGCTCCTGATGGTGAATCAAGATATTATGCTTATAATTTTGCTGAAGATATGGAAATGATAAGAATAATAAAAACTGTCTTAATGGTTTTATTAAGCGGTGTTGCCAGTATAACACTACTGGTAGCAGGTATCGGGGTAATGAATATAATGCTGGTAATTATTGCTGAGAGGATAAAAGAAATCGGCTTACGTAAAGCACTCGGGGCTACCAGGAGGGACATTTTATCACAGTTTATCATTGAGAGTATTATTTTATGCATTTTCGGCGGAATTCTGGGGGTTTTACTGGGTTATTTCGGGAGCAGAACGATCCTGTCCTTTGTCAGGGATTTTGTAAGAGTAGAGATTGCTGTTCCCTTCTGGGCTGTCATTTTATCACTTGGTTTCACAACAGCAGTAGGATTATTTTTTGGAATCTATCCAGCCATGAAGGCAGCAAAACTTGATCCTATAGAAGCTCTTCATCATCAATAAGAAGGAGAGAGGCAGATGAATTTTATTGAGAAAATTAAACTGTCCATGACAGGGGTATGGAGTAATAAATTCCGGTCCTTCCTTACTCTACTGGGGGTAATAATCGGTGTGAGCTCAGTTATTACTATGGTTTCCCTTGGCAGCGGGACCAGGCTGGTTGTAGGAGGACAACTGGAAGAACTTATGGGCAGACAGGTCGCTCTCTTTCCCAACTGGAATCTTCCGTACACCCAGCAGGGGGTACTTTCACTGGAAGATGTCGATTATCTTAAAGAATCCATCATTGGAGCTGAAGAGGTCGCTCCTTTTTACCGGGGATGGTTTCGAATAAATTATGAAGGAAGAGAGTATACCGGATCAGTGGCAGGCGTAGTGGAGAATGCCCTGGAGCTCACCAATCTAAAACTGGAATATGGAAGAATGATTACTGAAAGCGATCTGGCCAATCATGAACATGTAGCCGTTATCGGCCAGAGGACCCTTGAACAGCTGACAGACAATACGGATTTTGCATCCTTTATTGGAAAAGAGATAGAAATCGACGGTAACAGATTACTTATTGTGGGAGTATTGGGGATCGCAAACGCTTCTGTAGTATTATCCAATGATGTGGTACTGGTTCCCCTGACCACTTTCCGTGATCTGTGGAGATGGTATGATCCTTATAATTTTTTGATTACATATGATAGTAAAAGCACTGAGGAGGATATAATAAATCAGATAGAGTATTTGATGAATGATAAATATGGAACATCCAGGGGACAATGCAAGTTCATGCCGGCAGGTATCCAGAAAGAAATCAATATTTATAATAATATATTAAAAATACTGATACTGGTTTTGGGGAGTATTGCCGGGATTTCTTTACTGGTTGGCGGTATTGGTGTTATGAATATAATGCTGGTTAATGTGAAGGAAAGGACGAAAGAAATAGGTTTACGTAAGGCAATCGGGGCCAGCAGCAGGGATATACAAAGCCAGTTTCTTATTGAATCAATTTTGCTTGCCGGGGGAGGAGGTATTATCGGCATCATCATCGGAGCGGGCTTTTCTTCCCTGCTCAATTTCATTATCGCACATTTCTTTGAATGGTGGCAGGGTTATATTCCTGCCTGGGTAATATTATTATCCTTTGGTGTTACTACCTTTATCGGTATTGTCTTTGGTTCATATCCTGCCTATAAAGCATCAAAACTTGACCCCATAGAGGCTTTGAGGTATGAATAGAATATTGATATAAAGAAAAAACAATTATAAAAGGAGTTGATTAACTTGCCAAATAAAAGGAAGCCTGTTTTCTTTCTCTTTATTGTATTAATCACATTATTTACAGGTAGATTATTTGCAGAAGAAAAGCTTATTGGTTTAGGGGAATTACTGGAACTGGTACTGGAGAACAATATAGAATTGAAGCTGGCAGAGTTAAACCTGGAAGACGCCGGCCTTGATTATAAGAAGGCAGAATTAAACAATCTTATGTCTAAAAGCAGGTTAATAAAGCTTCAGAATGAACTTCAGATGGCTTATGCCAGAAAGAGTTTTAAAGATACAAGAGACGGGATTATTATGGACATTATCAGTAAATACCTGGACCTGATCAATATAAATTATCAGATCCTTACAGCAGAGAAAGAGGTATATCTGGAGGAAAAAAGGGTTGAAGAGGTCAAGGCACAGGTAGAGGTCGGTTACAAGAGCAGTCTGGAGCTGTTCGAACAGGAGACCAGATATTTATCTGCCGTCAATTCACTGGAAAGGCTCCGGGGTGTCAGGGAACAGAAAACAAGAGAGCTGAAACAGAAAGCTGTGCTTGATGATGAATATGAAATAAAACTTATAGAACTGAAAAAACCGGAGATATGGATAGTTACAGAAGAAAGTGTTCTGGAGGAAGCTTTAAACTCAGAAATTCTGGCCATCCGGGAAAAACAGGTTGAAATTGCTGAAAATGACCTTTTGAGGGCAAAGATTTCAGGAATTCCAGAGCTGGATTTAAAGAAAAAAGAACTGGGACAAAAAAAGGCAGCACTGGAACTGGAAAAAGAGAGACAGAATATAGAGAATAATGCCAGGAACACCTATTTCCAGTATGAAGAACTGGTAAAAAATATGAATATGGCTGAAAAATCTCTGTTCCAGGCTGAGGAACATTACAGGATTATTAAAGAACAGAATAAGGCAGGCCTGGTAAGTAATAATGACCTTTTATCATCAGAACTGAGTTTTTACAAAGCACAGAGTTACTTTATAGAATCCATTATAAATTATTATAAAGGGGTCCTGGAATTGCAGAGAGTAATGTGTCAGGATCTGGAGGTGGAGATAAATAATGCAGGCAGTAAATAAGAAAAGAAAGAGAATCAGTTATATTTTACCCATAGCAATTCTTGCTTTTTTATTCTTCACATATACTTGTTCTTTTGCTGAAGAAATTGATTTTGACAGAGTGCTTGAAACAGGACTGAAGAATAATAATGTCTTACAGGAGAAAAAAGACTATATAAAGGCACTGAAAAGGGAAAGGGGAATCCTGGAAGCAGGTGTTGACTGGTATTTGGGTATAAATGGTAATTATCTGTATTCCTCAGAAAAGATGGACTCCAATTTTAAGATTATAGATTCTGGGGATATTTCCTCTTTAGTCCTGGAGGGAGGAAAGAATACAGCAAAAGGTTTTTCAATTAACTTTCAATTATCGTTAACTGATGAAGGTGTGTTTCAATTTAAAGATCCTGAGGATAAATATAGGTTCAGGCTCGATCTTTCAAAAAGATTGTACCCCCTGGTACCTACTGAAACAGAGAAAAAATTTATACTGGTAGACAATGATCTGATCATTGCTGAAGCAGATCTGGCTTATTCCCGGAAGAGTAAAGAGATAGAGTGGCTGGAAAGCTATCTGAATATCCTATCCCTTCAGGAAAGACTGAAATATTCAGAAGAAAGATATCAACTGGCACTGGCCAATCTGAAAAAGGTCAGGGAAGAACAGCTGATTGCAGAGGCAGGAAAAGCACAGCTCCTGATGGCAGAAATAACTATGAGGGAAGCATTATTACAGAAGAAACAGATAGAAAATAGTTTTGTTCAGGCCAATGCAAAACTTATCCTGGAAACAGGTGTAGAGGGGGATATTGCCTACAATGAAAACAGCCAGTATCTCAGTAATTTTAGCCGGAGAATGGATACGATTAATATAGAATTGAGTGATGACGAGATAGAAGGCCTCTTGAAGAAAAACAATGTGCAATTGCGCCAGATAATGTTTAATAAAGATTATGCCGAAAACGAATTGAAGTGGCAGTCAAAAGAAGATAATATAAAGGTTGACGGCTTTGGAAGGTACAATTATGATGCTGTTTATCCTGATGATTTTAAGGATTACTGGGAAGTCGGACTGGGTTTTAGCTATGACTTCTATGATGGCGGAAGGCAGAAGCTGGCAATGGAAAACATCAGGGCAAAAATTGAAGGGTTGGAAGAAAAGTATGAGCATACCCTGAAAGAGCTGAAACTGCAGCTGGATGTCCTTATGAATCAATACAGACTCGATCTCATGAATCTTGAAACAAAGGAGATCTCAATGGAAAAAGCCAGGCTGGAAAAAGAGTTATACAAAGAACAGTACAGTAAAGGCCTGATAAGTGAGGCTCAGTATAAAGAGCTTGATATAAATCTAAAAGAGGCTGAGCTGGCCTATAAAGAAGCCGGCGACAAGGTCCTTTTTGACAAGGCCAGAATAGCCCTTTTCCTCGGCCTGTTCTAACACAGGGGGACACAGGGGGACGGTTCTCCTGT
>LSQX01274813.1_pt1 | contig 23496 bp, 18 predicted proteins | sample 654561 | NCBI WGS metagenome assembly LSQX01 (sample SAMN04489861, study PRJNA283612) | anaerobic digester metagenome | isolation source: 4 biogas reactors fed with cattle manure at either 37C or 55C with and... | place: Denmark: Kongens Lyngby | collected 2014
TATTTATGGGCTCTTTGCCACTAACGTAGCATTGCTCACCGCGGTCAAAAAGTAAACTTTTGCCCTTAACTTGTGTGCAACCAGAGCCTCAAAATACTATAAGTGGGAAAGTTGAGTTAATTAATATAATTTGAATAAAGCAATTAACAGGGGTATAATAATTATAATTATTTATAAATAATCTGGGAGTGTTGATAATAATGAGTTTGCTTGACAGATTGGAAAGAAAATTTCGCAAATTTGCAATAAAGGGACTGATGCTACACATTGTAGCGCTTAATATGGCTGTTTTTCTGCTCCATCTGGTCAAACCGGAAGTTATTGACCTGCTGTATTTAAACCCTTTCCTTATATCAAAAGGTGAGGTCTGGAGGCTGATTACATATATATTTATACCTCCTGTGCTTGGATTTTCGTCAATAATCTGGATTCTTTTTGTCTTAAGCCTTTATTATACCATCGGGACAGCCTTAGAGCAAGAATGGGGAAGCTTTAAGTTCAATTTGTTCTATCTGACCGGGATGATCGGTACAACAGTTGCAACGTATATCATGAACATGTATACAGGGGGTTCGATGGGAACGGCAACGTTCCTTAACATGTCTTTGTTTTTAGCCTTTGCACGTATATACCCGAATTACGAAATAATGCTATTCTTTTTTATTCCTGTTAAGGTTAAGTATATGGCGTGGCTTAACTGGTTCGGCATATCGTTTGTAATTCTGATGCCCCTGATCCCGTTATCTTTTAAGGTAGCTGCAATTATGTCGATAATAAACTATTTTCTTTTCTTTGGAAAGGATATTTTGTTCAGGTCAAGAACCAGAGGGGGTTCCATTGTGAGGAAGACGAAGTTCAATTTGAGTAAACCTCATAAAGCCTTTATGCATAAATGCACCGTATGCGGAATAACGGAAAAAGACAATCCTCAGGCTGAATTCAGGTATTGTTCATCCTGTGAAGGCGATTATGAGTATTGCATGGACCACCTAAAGAATCATGAGCATATAAAGAATGAAACCGATTCTTAATATGAATTGCGAATAATTATTGACTCAACTTTCCCAATTATAGTATTTTGAGGCTATGGTTGCTCACAAGTTAAGGGCAAAAAATTTACTTTTTGACCGCTGTGAGCAATGCTTCGTTAGCGGCAAAGAGTCCATAAATACTGTGGGAAAGTTGAGTAAATAATTAATAACCACACTGAATACTATTAAATATTTTTGCTTCTAATCAAAAAGCAAGTGTGATAAAATATATCCATAAGTCTTAAAAATTCTGGAGAGTGCCATGAGATTTTACTTTGATGGGAAGATTTTTTTGCAGTCTATTTCAGTTGTGCTATCACTTTCAATGATAGTCTTTTTTCTGATAAAAGGAAAGAAAACATCTCTTCTGTACAGCTATTTATGGTGCCAGGCACTTATATTCATTTGGTCCACGGGTCAGATTCTTGTACTTTTTTCATCTAATAATCTTCGGATGAAATGGGTGTTTATATTGATAGAATACGCAGCCGTCATATTTATCGGGTTAAGCTGGCTTATGTTTTGCCTGCTTTATACCTATAACAGGTTTCTTACTAAAAGGAAGCTTGTTTTTATGCTGTTTCTTCCCCCTACAGCAATCTATATTTTCCTGCTAACAAATAATTTTCATCACTTGTTTTTTTCCAATTTTTCATACAGAGTCAGTTTCGGACCTTTATTCTGGCTACATGCACTATTGGCATATATCTATCTGATATTTGGTACTGTAATACTTGTAAAATACTCCATGTCTCATATGGGTAATGCAAGAAAACAAGCTATTTTATTGATTTCGGCTGCATTTATTCCTCTTATCGCTAATATTTTATACCTCATAAGTAATACATTCGTGCCAGATCTAATTAGCACAGACGTTGATATAACTCCTTTAAGCTTTACATTTTCACTTCTCTTTTTTGGGATTGCCGTATTCCGCTATAGGTTCTTAAACATCGTACCCATTGCCTTCAGAAAAATAGTACACAATCTCAACGAATCCATTATAGTAGTGGACAGTCTTAACAAGATCGATAACTTCAACAGATCCTTTTCAATTACATTTCCAGGGTCGGAACAGATAAAAATATATGATAATGTCAATAAATTCTTAAAAAATCTTAAGGACAATATTTTACCGACTGCCGAAACCGAAAAGCTTATAAACTCCATAAAATATGAGACTGAATCAAATGTAAGCGGAGAGCTTATACTGCTGAATCCCGAAAAAAGATGCTTTCATGTAAATATTCAGCCGCTATTTGGAAGTAGCAAAGAGTTTTTAGGAAGAATTGTTCTGTTTAACGATATATCGGAATACAAAAACCTGCTTGATGAAGTAAACGAAAAGAACATTGAACTTTCTGCTTTAAACGACCAACTTTCAGAATATGCGTCAACAGTTGAAGAACTTGCTGTAATAAAAGAAAGAAACCGGTTTGCACGAGACGTTCATGATACTTTAGGTCATACAATGACCCTGTTAATCTCGCTTTTAGAGGTGAGCAGCATAATGTGCAAAAAAGATGCTGATAAAACCTCTGAAAAGCTGGATGAGGCTTTAAAAGCAGCAAGGGACGGTCTTAAGGAGTTGAGACGTTCAATAAAAGGTCTTGGACCTGAGACCCTTCAAAGTTCAGATATCATAAGATCGGTTGAAAAAATGGTTGAAGACTTCAAACCATCGGGAATGGAAATAGATTTTACCTATGAAGGAATTGAAAACATTAAGAACCCGGAATGCAATAAAGTAATCTTTAGGGTATGTCAAGAGGCATTGACAAATTCCCTGCGCCATGGAAAGGCAACTCATGTCAGCATAGTGCTGAGATTTACCAATGATAGGATAAAGCTTTTTATTATAGATAACGGCCATGGTTGCACCAGTTTTAAAAAAGGTTTTGGTTTAAGTGGTATGGAGCAGAGGGTAAAGGACTGTGGCGGAAATATAGTATTTGGTTCGGATGGCGAAAGCGGTTTTAATATAAGGCTCGAAATACCAATATCGTAGCAGAAGCTGTGATAAACCTAATATACAGTATTACAAAACGGAGGATATTTTGTAAAATGATAAGAATTATAATTGTGGATGATCAGATTATATTAAGGGAAAGTCTTAAATTTATAGTTGAGCAGGACAGCGAAATCAACGTGGTTGCTCTAGGCGGAAACGGCAAGGAGGCTTTGGCGCTTTGCGACAAACACCATCCAGATGTGGTACTTATGGATATTATGATGCCTGACTGCAACGGTGTTGAAGGCACAAAGCTGATAAAAGCAAAATACAATTCAATTAAGGTGATAATTCTCACCACCTTCAATGATGAAGAAAACATATCACAAGCATTGAAAAACGGTGCTGACGGTTATGTCTTAAAAGATATAAAACCCGATGAGCTTATCATGGCAGTAAAAAGTTCTGTCAAGGGCTTGAACGTCATGCATCCTAGTGCTTTTAACACCGTTGCAAACAAGATGAGCCCTGAGACTGTATCCACCAAAACACCTAATGACAAAAGAGCCAATATAGAACTTACAGAAAGGGAGCTTGATGTTGTACGACTTATTGTGGACGGAAAAAGCAACAAGGAAATTGCATCAAGTCTTTTTATAACTGAAGGAAGCGTAAAAAATATTATTACCATTATTCTTGATAAGCTGAAACTTAAAGACCGTACCCAGCTTGCAGTGTTTGCAGTCAAAAACAATATTATATAGATTCGTGGCTTTAACATGACTAAAGTCATGTTCATATACTTTAAAATATGACTTTCGGATTGCAAGTTATGACCATGGGTATCTTAAAACAGTTCTGTAAAAGTATTATCATTAAATCATAAGATTAAATTTTAATTCGAAGGGATGATAATAATGAAAGAACTGTTTAAAAAACATTGGATAACTTTATTAGGCTCTTTATTCATCTTCATGGCTTTTTCATATTCTTTCAAATACGCTGTTGACCAGGGTTGGATTTCAAATGAACTTAAAATAGGTATAGGCATAATGGTCTCGGTAGCATTCATAATAATTGGCATAACACTGCAACAAAAAGAACATAACCTTGTAAGCGAGATAATAAACGGTCTTGGAGTAGCACTCTTATACACCACCTTCTCCTTTGCCGGCATTTACTTCAATATGTGGACACCTATAACAGTATTCCTTGCAATGGCAGCTGTTACACTTGCCCTTTCCATGTACTCATACAAATTCAACTTTCGTATTTTAATGAATATTGCACTTATTGGTGCTCTTGTTTCTCCTATCGTAATGAAGTCTCAAGGTGACCAAGTATTTACTTTGTTTCTGTATCTTCTAGTAATAAACTCAATATTCTTTTTTGTAAGCGTAAGAAAAAAATGGCTTGAGTTACGTTTGATACCTTTTGTAGGAACTTGGATACTGTTCACAGTTTATTACTTTTACTTTAATCCCAGCAACTGGCAAACACCTTTTACTTATGCATTAAGTGCATTTCTGTTCTACGTAATAGGTTTCATGGCATCTTCATGGAAGGAAGAAAAGAACTTCGACGGCATGAATCTATACCTTGGTATTATGAACGCAGCAGTCTTTGCCTTATGGTCCTTTGGTTTATTGTTTGGTATAGTAAACTATTCGGTGGTATTAGCAGGTATGGGTCTTGTGTATCTTATAGTTTCATTGATAATACACACCTCAACAGGCACTTCTTCCATCCCTGTACTCACTAATTTCTTTGGCGGAATCCTATTCCTCCTCATTGCAGGATCTGAAATTGGTATTGGCTCGGATTTAAAATCTATAATATCTGTATTCTTATGGGTATTCACAGCGCTTATAGTATTGGTTACCGGACAGATAAAAGGAAAAGACTACCTAAAGCTTACAGCCGTGGCAATATGGTTACTGGCAGGTGCATACTGGTACACTGTAACTTGGTATACACCGCTAGGAACATGGTTTGGAACTTTTGTACCTATTCTTAACTGGTCTGGCATAACTTGGGCCGTGCTGGCAGTAATGGGATTCTACTTCTCAGTCAAAGTAAAATTTGATTTTGTAGGAGAAAAAGCGTCAGAATCGGATATGCTGATATCAAACTTCTTTTCAATAGCAAGCCACTTAATTATAGGCGGACTTTTAACCTTCCAGATTGATAACCTGTGGCAGGAATATACAATTGCTTCAGTAGATTTGTGGCTTACATTGTCGGTGACATGGGGAATATACGCCCTCCTGCTCTTCTTGTGGGGTGCATACAGCAGACAGATGATTTTCCGCTGGTTTGGTTCGGCAGTTCTTATTATAGTAGCAATTAAGACAATATTTGTGGATTTGTCACAGTCGGAAACAATATATAAAGTAATAACATTATTTATATTAGGTATAATATCCTTCACAATCTCCTATATAAACAATTTGTGGAAAAACGAAAAAAATAGCGAGCACAAACTCACAACTTTTCAAGCAAAAAAGGTTGAAGTTCCTGAAAAATTGAATACCCAAGACATTCTTGATGAAGAAATTTGGGTCGAACGCTAAACAATAAAATTGAGTACCCATTGAGGGTACTCAATTTTGCCTCTTTCATTTCACTCCAAGAGTCCAAATAAAAAGGTTTGGGATATCGAGTCCCGAACCTTTTTGCCGGATTTCCTTTCAGGAAATGGCACTAACAAAAAATGGGTACCTATTGTTGGTACCCGTTTTTTTACCTTAATGTGAACAATACGATTCTGCCCTTGGAATGACCACATACAATATGCCATCTCTGTAATCTACATTTGCGTTATCAGACTGGATTTCAAACGGAACAGGTATTGTTCTTGAAAATTCCTCAGCATGCTTTTCCTTATCCATCATATACCTATCATTCAGCCTGCTGTCAGTAGTTTTTAAGCTTGAAAGCCTTATTGAATATTCATCAATGCTAATTCTCAGATTCTCTTTTAGAGCTCCCGGTATCTCAGCAACTATAATAATATCCTTATCTGTCTGGTAAACATCTATTCTCGGCATACCAGCCTTTGTAAAAAATCTTATCGGTGAACATTCAAATATCATTCCGTTTTCTCGGTCTTTTTCTCTCAAATAGCTCCTATCTCCAAAATCCAAATTAAACTGCTCCTTTCCTTTTATAAAACTTATATTTCCCAGTTTTTAACCTTATATTCCAAAATTGCAGACACTTGCATAGTGCTATGAAAGAAGAAAAGAACATGTAAACTGATTATAGCATCGCCTTTACGCTTCACTAACCGTTATCCATATTTTCAGTATATCCGATAATAATATCCTGACTACCTTCAATTGGTACTTTTTATCCTCAAGCAATATGATATCTTTGTCAACTATCACGGATACCACATCAATATCAATATTTTTAACTTCCTTGCCAAGATAGTCTTTATACTTTTCCCTTATGCCTTTTTCCAAGGTCAGCTTGTCGATTTCGTCCTCCTGTATCTTGTCATACTTAAAATAAATCTCCACATCCCTTAATATGTACTTATTCTTCTTATTTGTGCTGTCTATTGTCTCTTTGAGTTTGTCACATTTTACCTGGTTTTCATATACATCATTCTCCAAAGCCTTGATTTTCTGGTAGTAGCTATCCACTCTGAAGCTTACGAGTGCGCTTAATACAGTACATCCCACAATGATTCCCAGGATAATGCCTGCAACAAAACACGTAAAAAATCTTAAATCCACTCTTCTCATTTTAAAACTGACTCCCCGCACTTTTGTAGAAGCCCTATAAATCTATACCCTACATGGGCTCCCACAACAGCAACTATGACGTAGACAGCCTGCTTGATTATAGACCTTATTTCACCATTAAAAATACCTTTTTCGAGTATTTCAAAGGAAGAAAATGTTCCTCCTAATGCAACAGCAACTGCCCATATTTTTATGGATCCAGCAATTACAAGCATGGTTCTCAAAGGCGGGTGGTCATTAATAATAGCACTCAACCCGGCAAAAAGACTTGCACCTACAATAACACCAAAAGCTATCATAAAATTATAAATTATATTATTTGCAAAATTGGACACTAAGAAACCACCTCCAAGGGTACCCTTAATTGAATCCCTCCTATAAACTATGACACCTTAATATTCTTTATTCATGTTCTATTTTTTCATTTTACAGATTATCTTTGAAATAGTCAGTTTAATCCTATATATTTTGCAATATCTAAAATTTATGTAAAATGTTTATTGCAAATGTTTAAGAGGTAAAAATGAAGATTCTTTTTATAATACTTTTCAACTTTATAACAGGAACAATATGTCTGATATATGGTGTCAGCCTTATGAGCTCAAGCCTTGAAAAAGCAAATGCCGGAAGAATAAAAAAGTATATTGCAGCTTTTACCGGGAAAGTATCAACTGCTTTTATTACCGGTATTGCAGTCACCGCAGCAGTACAAAGCAGTACAGCCATTACAGTAATCACAGTAGGTCTTGTTAATGCAGGATTAATGCGGCTTCCTCAGGCAATAGGAATAATATACGGTTCAAATATAGGTACAACTATAACAGCTCAGTTAATGGCTTTCAATCTTACAGATTCATGCTACATCCTTTTGGTCATAGGAGCCGTTTTTAAATTTACTGCAAGGAAAAATTCATCAAAATGTATTGCATCAGCTGTTATCGGTGTGGGATTGATGTTTACAGGATTAAGTATATTAAACTCAGGTGTACCCTATATCAGAGAAAGCGAAACGACCTACCGGTTGTTTAAAACATATGGAGGAAATCCTTTTATTGGACTTTTTTTAGGAATGATTGCTACAATGCTTGTTCATAGTAGCAGCGCGACTGTAGGTATTACCATTGTACTCTTCAATTCCGGACTTATTAACTTTGATGCCGCATTAGGGATTACTTTTGGTGACAACATAGGTACATGCATTACTGCCCAACTCGCTAGCCTTGGAACATCTGTCTGGGCACGTCGCACAGCTTGGGCTCATACCCTTTACAATGTCATCGGAGTAATTGTTGCAATTATCCTGTTTATCCCTTTTTCAAACCTTGTACAGTATATAACCTTTTATTCCGGTCAGGATAAAACACGACTGGTCGCAAATGCTCATACAATATTCAACGTTTTAAGTGCCCTTCTCTTTCTACCTGTTACAAAGCATTATGTAAAGTTTATTGAATGGATTGTAAAGGATAAAGGATAAAACCTCAACTTTCCCACTTATAGTATTTTGAAGCTCTGGTTGCTTACAAGTTAATGTCAAAAAGTTTACTNNAAATACTATGGGAAAGTTGAGTTAAAACAAAATTAACAAAAAAAGCTTTTATTATTACTCAAAAAAGTTTAAAATATAGAGAGTACAATTAAGCATATTACAGTCAACGCTCATCAACGTTGTCTGAGTTATAAATCTCTATATTGGTCAATTTGATTTATTGGGATTTATATAATAAAAAAAGCTGATGTATAATAAAAGGTTGCCGTTAAGCATAACCTTATCAGGAAATAGTGCTATGAATACATTTATTAAGTACGGTTCAAAAAAAATAGATATTACAGTGTCAAGGCGCAGAAGAAAAACACTTGGAATAAGCGTGAGTGTCACTAAGGGTGTGCAGGTTGCCGCCCCTATAAATGCAAGTGATGATACCATCCATCAGATTCTCTCACGCAAAGCCCCGTGGATTATTGAAAAGCTTTCCCACCTTCACGAAATTGAGTCTCAAACCCCTATAAAAGGTTTTGTAACCGGTGACGTATTCCCATACCTTGGCAAGGATTATATACTTGAAATAACAGAAAATCCAAATGCAAAAAAAGCTTCAGTCAGTCTTGATAATAACCGCTTTAATGTAGTTTTGCCTGAAACATTATCAACCAACAACCGTCCTGAAATAATCCGCGATACATTTATCCTATGGTATAAGAAAAAGGCCAAAGAGATTCTCGCCTTAAGAATTGAAAAATACTCTCAGGAACTTGGCGTTGTCCCAACCGCTTTGGTTATAAAGGGACAAAAGACTATTTGGGGAAGCTGTACAGCGGATAATAAGATAAACATAAACTGGAAGATACTAATGGCGCCCCTAGATATTATTGATTATCTTGTTGTTCATGAACTTTCCCATATAAGAGTCAAAAACCACTCAAAAAATTTCTGGAGCCTTGTTGAATCAATTCTTCCGAGCTACAGAGAACTCTCAGGATGGCTTAAGCAAAACGGACACAAACTGAATTTTTAGCCTTTCATACTGTAAAAAATCTGAAACTTTTACTTCCATCTTTTACGGATAACTATTATAATAGTTAAATAGAACTTTATTGACAATAGTTTTGTCAATAAAGTTAAATAACTTTTATTTTGTATTATAATATTTAATGCTAAAATTATTAATATATAATATACTACAATAAAAATTTTACAAACAAGAGAGGTTTGGCATAAATGAAAAATGTAAAAAGCACACTATCGAATCTTATATTAAAACGTATTGGAATGTTAGAGCTAATGTACTGGTTATTCTTTTTGTTTGCACTAGTCTATAAATGCCTTTATTTTCAGTTCACAACCAAGCTGAATTCCGAACCCTATATTTCTTCTGTAAATATAATAATGCTACTTTCAACCCTTGCAGCAATATTTATAATTATTGCATTTCTGTCTGCCGTTTTTAATAAAGGACGACTGATTGCACTGTTCTGCTTCAACCTATTGATTACAGTATTGCTAGTCGCCGATACGAATTTTTTCAGATACTATTATAATTTAATAACCATACCTGTTTTCTATCAGTTTGATGTAAAGCTTATGAGTTCTATAAATCAAAGTGTTATGAGCTTATTTCAGATTAAGGACATTATTTACATAGTCGATCTTCCTTTTATGGCTATAAGTGTTGTTTTATTACATAAAAATATTGAAAAGGTCAAGTTCTCAAAACGGTTTTTGCGTTCTGCGGCTTTGTTTACAGCGGGTATTATTATTATGCTTTCTATTCTTCCTAAGTCAAATATCTATGCTTTTGCCTACAATAATAACTATTCAACTAAAAGCCTAGGGGTTTTCTATTCGCACTTCAACAGTACAAAGCTATTTATTGAAAATAATATGATAAATGACGAAGGATTTACAGATGATGACAAAAAACTTCTGCAAACTTTCTTTGATAATGAGGCTGTAAATAAAAACTTTTCAAAACTAAACGGCGTTGGAAAAGATAAAAACCTTATTATTGTTCAGATAGAAGCACTGCAACATTTTGTAATAAACAGAAAAATAAACGGAAAAGAAATTACTCCAAACTTAAACAAGTTGCTTAAAGAAAGTCTGTATTTTAATGACATATATTATCAGGTATCCGGCGGAAATACTTCAGACGCTGAGTTTTTATGCAACAACTCTCTTTATCCTGCGCAGGAGGGCTCTGTGTATATAAGATTTCCTGAAAACACCTATATTTCATTGCCCCACATATTAAGAAACAAAGGTTATGATACTTATGCACTACACGCTTTTGAAGAAAACTTTTGGAACAGAGAAGAAATGTATAAATCTTTGGATTTTGAAAGGTTTATAAGTGGTAAAGACTTTGTGATGGACGATTTTGCTGGATGGCAGGGTGAGGCTCTCAGCGACTCCTCATTTTTTAGACAGTCGCTTGACATAATAGACTATTCAAAGCCTTTTTATAGTTTTTTTGTAACCCTGTCGACCCATCATCCTTTTACTTACTTTGAGCATTTTGACTTTGATACAGGTGATTTTGAAGGAACTTATATGGGTAACTATCTCAAAGCCGCCAATTATGCAGATAAGTGCGTTGGAGAGTTTGTAGAGGATCTTAAAAACCGAGGTCTTTTTGACAACAGTATGCTGGTTCTATATGGTGACCACTCTGCTGTTCCGAAAATAGAATCCGAAGAGTTGATGAAATTTCTTAATGTGAGCTATAGTGATTTGGAATGGATTAAACTCCAGAAAGTACCTCTTATAATACACTACCCCGGTCAACACGAAGGTGAAGTTATAGAAACTACGGGAGGTCAAATTGATATCCTTCCGACTATTGCCAATATGATGGATATAAATACTCCGTATACCATTGGAAAAGACCTTTTGAATGCAAACAACGGATATGCTATTCTAAGAAACGGCTCTATAATTACTGGTGATTATGTGTATTTTAATGATTTACGGGAAATATACGAAATTTCTTCTGGTAAACCCCTTGATTTATGTGCGTATGAGAAAGAAATCAATTCATTCCTAAAGGAACTGGAAATATCGGATACAATCATTTTGAAAGATGCATTTAAGGTCCTGACAGAAAACAGTTTTAGATAATGCAAGATATTAATAACTCAACTTTCCCACTTNNAATACTGTGGGAAAGTTGAGTTATTAATCTGTTTATCATAGCGGAACTTATTGCTTTGATTGTAGCTTTAAGCTACGATGTGCAATCATCACAAAACAGTCGTTATGTAAAGAATTGCTGAGTTATTCCTAATTGGCTACCTTAATTACCAACCAAACATATGAAAACAGAGCAATTCAATATTAGAAATACTGATACATTTCTGATAAAATACATTCATATGTGCAATTTTGAAGTTGTTTGAATTGTATGTGACTAAAACAGCAAGATAATTCTTTTGCATTGTATTATGTCAATTGAAATTATGCTTTACTTAAAATATACATTGATATTTTAATGAATACTTGTCGATTTTTATGCTGAAAATCGCTTTATTTATTTGTAGGAACAAGTTTTGTTACTTATTATGTCACAATTTGATTCAATAACCAAAATTTCAGTATAACATAATTTAATGGGGGATGTATATTTATGGAGTCGAATTTTGATTTTTTACTGGATTTGGCGATCATTTTAGCAAGTACTAAGATCTTAGGTATTCTTACAAAAAGGATTCACATGCCTCAGGTTGTTGGTGCTTTAGTGGCAGGACTTTTATTAGGACCTGCAGTATTTGGTATTATTTCTGATACTGGTTTTATCAAACAGCTTGCAGAAGTCGGGGTTATCGTTTTGATGTTTTCAGCAGGACTTGAGACAAATCTTAATGAATTGAAAAGGTGCGGAAAAGCTTCTCTTATAATAGCTATCGCCGGAGTTATTGTTCCGTTGATTGGCGGGTTTGTTGTTGCCGCCTTTTTTAACAATAATGGAAATATACTCCAGATGGACACGGAAACTATTCTTCAAAACATTTTTATCGGTGTAATACTTACTGCAACCTCCGTCAGTATAACCGTCGAAACTCTCCGGGAATTAGGAAAGCTTAACACCAAGGTGGGAACAGCCATTCTCGGTGCAGCATTAATTGATGATGTAATAGGTATTATATTGCTTACCATTATTACAAGCACAAGAGACAGTTCCGCAAACGTAAGCATAGTTCTTCTTAAAATCATAGCCTTCTTTATATTTGTAGTTGCAGTGGGAATACCGTTTTACATTATTTTCGATAAATACAGTAGGAGTCAAAAAGCTAGACGGCGTTTCAGCGTAATATCCCTTTCATTTTGTTTGTTTATGTCATTTATCGCTGAACGCTTCTTCGGTGTAGCGGATATTACTGGTGCTTTTGTAGCAGGTGTTATACTATCTAATACTGTTCACAATCATTTTATAGCTCGAAAAATCGATATTACCTCATATATGTTCTTAGCCCCGGTATTCTTTGCTAGTGTAGGTCTTGCAGTCAATTTGAAGGATCTCACTCCAGCAATCATTTGGTTTGCTGTTATACTAACAGCAGTCGCAATACTTACAAAGCTTATAGGGTGTGGTGCTGGAGCATTAATGTGCAAGTACTCAAAAAGAGACTCTTTGAGGGTAGGTGTCGGTATGGCCTCTAGGGGCGAAGTAGCTCTTATTGTTGCAAATAAAGGTGCTGCAGCAAACCTGATGAAGGCAACTTTATTTGCCCCGATAATTCTTATGGTTATTGTAACAACTATTGTGACACCTATTCTTTTGAAATTTGTGTTTAGGGGTAAAGATGAAACCCAATGCGTTGAGAAAAGTCCCCCCATTAAAAAAGGCAGTACTGCAAAAAAGCGTATTTCTCATAAGAAGCATGAAACAACATAAAATTAGTAACTCAACTTTAAAATCAAGTTCCTATAAAAGGTCTTGATTTTTTTGTTTTCTTTTTTAGTAGAGTCCTTCTTCTATGAGTTATAACCGCACACCTATTGTCAACCAATTTTCGTTTTGATGTTGACAATAATCTTGCAGTACTCTATACTTTAAATGGCACTATTAAAAAGCTTCGGGACATCAAGTCCCTCGCTTTTTGTTGGATTTCCTTTGATGTAAAATTTTTATCGCATTTGGTATAGTTATATGTTACCAAATACACAGTCAAACAATGCAATTGTTATAGGGAGGATTATTATGTCGTCAAATACTCAATTAAAGGATATGCTGTATGCTGCACTCTTTTCAGCACTAATAGCAGTTCTTGCGTTAATTTCAATACCTGTAGGACTTCCGGCACCAATTACCGGGCAAACTCTCGGTATTATGCTTGCAGGCTCCATTCTTACTAAAAAGCAGACAATCTTCAGCATATTAACCTATCTGTCTCTAGGTATAGCCGGTATGCCTGTTTTTGCACTCGGTTCGGGAGGATTGTCTATACTCGTAGGTCCTGGAGGAGGATTCCTTATCGGTTTTCTCATGGGAGCGTTGGTTATAAATCTGATGAACGGTAATAGCAATAGCATTGCCCGTACAGGCATCTCATGCTTTATCGGTGGAGTTATAGTTGTATACTTGATAGGAGTCCCATGGATGTGCTATCAGACTACAGGCAAAATACTCTCAATTCCCTTGATGCTCGGTTCAATGCGTTATCTGCCTTTCGACCTGCTAAAAGTCGGTATAGCAACGTTTGTGGCCGTTAGAGTAAAAAGCCGCTTAAAGTTATTAACATCTGTATAGGTTTAATTAATAGTTTGCAAAAAACATTCCACAACCAGTCAGTATAAATAAATCGGCAAGATTAAATACAGGGAACCTTCTAAATTTTGTGTTAAAGCTTATAAAATCCGTAACACAACCGAACCGTATCCTGTCTATAAAATTACCCAGCGCGCCACCTGATATAAATGCCAACGGAAGAATTTCAACCGCTGGCTTTCCACTAAATATTCCAATAGTGGTATAAGCCAGCAATACTATAATAATAATTGAAGTAATAACCTTTAATACAAAAGGTTTATTAGACATTAAACCCAAAGCTGCGCCAGGATTCTTTACTATTGTGAATTTAAAAATTCCCTTTTGCACCGGTAGGGAAGAAAAACCCTTCAATCTAGATAAAGCATATCGTTTCCCATACTGATCCAAAAAAAACAGAAATCCTATTAATATATAGTATAAAATCCGTCATTCCTCCATATTGTTCTTAAGCACCACAGCACTTTTTATACTTTTTGCCACTACCACACGTACAAGGCTCGTTTCTGCCTACCTTGTTGCTTACTGCAATGTGTTCTCTATTATATTCTTTTGCTATTTGATTCCGTTTTTCCTCAGTATGTATTTTTTCCCATTGAGGCAGTTTATACAGCCAATGGGCTTTTGCATCCAGCATATTATAGTAAAGTTTCTCAAAGTCAACTTCAAGTTTTATTTGAGTGTCTTCAGTCAATTCTTCAAGGTTCACCGCTTGTACAAGACTAGTGTTCATACCATCTATAAATCCCGCAAACATAACTGTATCCATACCAAATTCCTCCGCAAGTTCACTTAGCTTGCCGCTTACAATTTCATCATTATGCTCGAGGATATACTTATAATTCTCTGTCTCCTTTTCAAGATAGGTGTTCCAGAATTTATTGTTCTCCTCCTCTGTTCTTTGCTCATCTGCCAATTTGTTCCATTGATCATGCAAACTCATATGCTTTTTATCTCTCCTTTATCTTATATCTTATTATGCATTTTTATTTCTATCTAACTTCTAGTGCTTTTTAGATTACAAATTTTCCCATTTCCAGATCATTTTCGTGATTAATATAGATTTACTTGGAAAGAGGAGGAGAGAGTAGAAATTGAGGAAGACTTCGTTTTATCTAGGAGTTGATGTAGGGTCGGTCAGCACAAATCTTGTTATTGTTGATGAAAATGACGAGGTGGTTGAAAAGCTTTATTTGAGAACTAGTGGTCAGCCGATAAATGTCCTTAGAAATGGTATGATGGAGATAGCCGCACGTATAGGCAAGAATACAGTTATAAAAGGAGTTGGTACGACTGGAAGCGGCAGACAGCTGGCAAGCGTGATGGTTGGTGCCGATATTGTAAAAAATGAAATAACCACCCATGCAATAGCTGCCCAAAAACTTGTCCCTCAAGTAAGGACAATTATGGAGATAGGTGGGCAGGATTCAAAAATAATAATACTGAAGAATGGGATTATATATGATTTTGCAATGAATACAGTTTGTGCAGCAGGAACAGGCTCCTTTTTGGATAGACAGGCCGCAAGGCTTGATATACCGATAGAGGAGTTTGGAGGTTATGCATTACAGTCAAAAGCTCCGGTAAGAATTGCAGGAAGGTGTGCGGTATTTGCAGAATCGGATATGATACACAAGCAGCAGACTGGGCACAGTGCGGAAGACATAATAAACGGTCTTTGTGAAGCTCTTGTGAGAAATTATTTAAATAATCTTGCAAAAGGGAAAGACATGGAAGAACCTATTGTTTTTCAGGGAGGAGTAGCTGCAAATGTGGGAATTGTTGCAGCTTTTGAAAAAGCAACAGATAAAAAGATAATAATTCCAAAGTATTATGATGTAATGGGTGCCTATGGTGCAGCTCTTATTGCCAAGGAAAAGGTGTCAAAAGGAAACCAGACAACGAGTTTCTATGGCTTTGGAGCGGCAGAAAATGAGTATAAGGCCACTAGTGTTGAGTGCAACGATTGTTCAAATCTGTGCGAAGTAATTGAAATAACTTCAAACGGTAAAGTTTTGGCACGCTGGGGAGATCGTTGCGGCAAATGGTCGGACATTAAAAGAGAGAATGAAAGCGCTGGATAAAAAGTGTTGCTCCTTAATTTGAAGACTATATGGTATAAGTGGAGGATGTAAATGAAACGCTATTATGTTGACTTGCATGTGCATATTGGACAGAAGGGAACTTGTTGAAAAAACGGATGGAGGGATGGAGTACAGGGGAAAGCAGACAATGATACTGGGGGCAGAGATTGAAACCCACGAAAAACAAGGCGGTAGTTCCCACTCGCTGTGCTTTTTCCCTACGCTTAAGATAATCAAGGAGTTTTCCAAGGAAATGGAGAAGCACATAAAAAACATACATACTGCGAGCTTGATGAGCAGACTCACAGGACAGGAGCTTTTTAACATAGTTGATGAATTTGGGGGAATATATATACCCGCTCATGTATTTACGCCTCATAAAAGCTTTTACGGCAGTTGTTGCAACTCACTTCTGGAAATATTTAATGAAAAATCTTTTGAAAAAATAACCTCAATCGAACTTGGGCTGAGTGCCGATTCAATGATGGCAAGCCAGTTAAGCGAACTCGACGGTAAGTCTTTTCTAAGCAATTCCGACGCACATTCACTGATTAAGATGGGAAGGGAATACAATGTTTTCGAAATGGAGCAACCAAGTTATAATGAAATGCTTATGGCACTAAAAGGCGAGGAGGAAAGGTGCGTGGCAGCAAATTACGGTTTGGATCCGAAGCTTGGAAAATACCACAGGTCATACTGCCAGGTATGTGATACGGTAATAAAAGGTGTTCCCCCTATACTGGAATGTCCTGCTTCAAAAAGACATCGGGTTGTGACAGGGGTTAGTGACAGGCTTCAGGTTATAAAGGATAGAGCTGAACCCTTTATGAAAGGTCGGTCGCCCTATAACTACCAGATACCTCTGGAATTTCTTCCGAAGGTGGGACCGAAAACAATAGATAAACTTGTAGAGTGTTTTGGTAGCGAGATGAAAGTACTGCATGATGTGAGCTTTGATGAGCTGGTTGGTGTGGTAAAGGAGGATGTGGCGCAAAATATAGTGCTCGGCAGAGAAGGAAAGCTTGGTATTGAAGCAGGGGGAGGAGGAATATACGGAAGGATTGAATTGTGAAAATATATTTGTATACATAAATAAAATAATAATCTAAGACCTCATTAATAGCGTTGTGTTTTTCGAATAATAAGGTAGAGGGATTTTAAACATAGTTTTAGCAATGATTGCGGATATATGAGAATACAGATTAAGTTAACTGTGAACTTCGCACCTTGCATTCTATGAATACACTTTGCTAGGGGGATAAGTATGAGAAAGAAAGTATCTTGTGTAGTAGTAATTATTATGTTAATAGCAATGATTGGATCGGCAGGTGTCTTTGCAGAACCTGGAAAACTATTTATTAACGAGGTTATGGCCGTCAACGGCTCCACAATTCGGGATGGAGATATTGATGATCCTAAATCCGGAAGTAAAGGAGGGGATTATTCAGATTGGATCGAAATCTATAATGCGGGTACACAGGCAATTGACTTGACAGGCTATACCATATCTGATGATGGTGCAACTTGGACATTTCCACAAGGAATGATTCCTGCAAACGGATATTTACTGGTTTGGGCTTCTGATAAAGACAAGGTCGCACCGGATGGGCAACTGCATGCAAATTTTAAGATCACTTCATTAGGTGAAACTATTACATTAAAAATGCCTAACGGTACAGTTGTTGATTCTATAACAACGACATATCTTGAAGATGATCAATCCTATGGACGCAAATCTGATGGGAGTTCTGAATTTTCAATCTTTTTAAAGTCTACACCGGGCAGTGCAAATATATATGATCCATCTTTATCAGCTGTTATAGAACCTATATTTTCTCACCAGGGAGGCTTTTATACTCGGGAATTTAACCTTCAGCTTAGTACAAGCGAATCAGGAGTAAGAATTTATTACACTGCAAACGGATCGGATCCTGTTCCTGGAACTTCCGGGACATTGGAATATATAGAAGGAATAAATATCAAAAGCAGGGTGGGTGAACCCAACGATCTTTCAATGATTCAAAATATATCTGCAGATAGGAGTAATCCTTGGAGAGCACCGGTTGGAGAGGTTTTCAAATGTTCAACAATAAAGGCTGTTGCAATAAGGGATGATGGTGCAAAAAGCAATATAATTACCCATTCATATTTTGTTGACCCAAACATGAATACAAGATACAGTTTTCCTGTTATTTCAATAGTAACCGACAGAGCTAATTTCTTTGATGACAGCACAGGAATTTATGTGAGCAATAACAGTGAAAAGAGAGGTTCAGAATGGGAAAGACCGATACATATAGAGTTTTTTGAGAAGGATGGCACTTTAGGATTTTCACAATATGCTGGTGTAAGGATACACGGAAATTACACAAGGAAGTATCCTCAAAAATCGTTGCGCTTATACGCAGATAAAGATTATGACGCAAAGGATGAGTTTGAATATGAAATTTTTCCGGGACTTAGAAAGAATGGTTCAGGAAAGAAACTTAAGAGCTTTGAACGGTTGATTTTAAGAAATTCAGGTAATGACTGGACTGGGGTTATGTTTAGGGATGCAATGATGCAGAGCCTTGTTTCTCATCTTAAGCCGGAGACCCAAGCTTACAGACCGTCAATAGTATTTTTAAATGGGGAGTATTGGGGAATACATAATATCCGTGAACGCTTTGATAAAAAATATCTTGAAGACCATTATGACCTTGATGACGACAAGGTAGTAATACTTGATCCGAAAGAACAGATTGAAGTGCAGGAGGGAACAGAGGAAGATGCCGAGGCATACATGAACGATATAGTAAACTACCTCAAATCAAATGATATTACTCAAAAGAGCACTTATGATTATATTAAAACGAAAATGGATATAGAAAACTTTATTGACTATAATGTTTCACAAATTTACTTTGGAAATACCGACTGGCCTCATAATAATGTAAGTGTATGGAAATACAAAACCGATGATGGTCAGTATCATCCTGAAGCGCCTTATGGGCAGGATGGCAGATGGAGATGGATTATCAAGGATACTGATTTTGGTTTCCATATGTACGATACAGCTGTTACTCATGATACTTTAAACTATGCTACCACCGGAAGCAGATCATTTTTTGGAAATACGGAATGGGCGGTACTTATCTTGAAAACCCTGCTTCAGAATAATGATTTCAGGAATGAGTTCATAAACCGTTTTGCTGACAATTTGAATACTTCATTTGATCCTGTAAGGGTAAACCAGATAGTGGATCAGTTTGCGACCAGTGTTGAGCCGGAAATAACAGAGCACACCAACCGTTGGCCAGGTTATATCAAGATGGTTGCTGAAAATCCAAGAGATTTTACTTTTAGCCAGCATATTGAAAGGATCAGGAATTTTGCAACAGAGCGTACTTCCAATGTAAGACAACATATACTGAATAAATTTAGGACAAATGGTGTAGCAGGAACTGCGAAAATAAGTCTGAACACAAATGCAACGCAAGGATATATAAGAATTAATTCAATTGATATAAAAGAAACAACCCCGGCTGTCGCAAACCCAAGTTCATGGACAGGGGTTTACTTTACAGGTGTGCCTTTGACTTTGAAGGCTATACCTGAGGATGGTTATGCGTTTGAACGTTGGGAAGGTGTAACCGGAGTCTCACAAACATCTGACACCATAACAGTTATTCTTTCGGCAGATATGAATGTATCAGCTGTTTTTAGAGCAAGTGGAACAATTGTAACTCCGACACCGAATACGGGAGGGATATGTGGTGACTTGAATGGAGATGGTAGTGTAAATTCTACTGATTATGCTTTGCTTAAAAGATATATTTTAGGTTTAGTCCAAATCCCTGTAGAAGATATATATACCGCAGCAGACTTAAATACTGATGGAATCATTAACTCTACTGACTACACAATACTAAAGAGATATCTGCTGGGGATAATAAAAACTCTACCATATTAAAGGGTTTAAATTTGTTATGTATGGAAATGATTTTTCTTCAGTTTCTATTTTGTATGTTGCGAAAACCTTAAAATATGGACAGGTAAACGTATGTTGAAAAATTGACAGAATTGTTAATGTATATTATAATCATAATTATAATAAGATATGTTTGAGAAAGGATATAATATGCTTATACTAAAGTATTGAAATATAACATGTTATATCCTTTCTGGCTAAATTGCTTGTACATATATAATATGTTTTTGTGCTTTATTTATTGAATGAGGAAGATCCTTAATGCAACATTACGAAAATTAATTTTTTTTTCAATGTACAATCATTTTCGCAATTACTATAATCAATTCAAGCATCGATTTTCCTTTGGTATTTGCTTTTTTTGTAGCAATAACCCATTTTTTATTTCAGCATTAATATATCTTTTTTTACCCAACATGAGTTATAAAATTTTTAGTTGCAGGTATCCAAATATTTGCAATTAAGTATTATGAATACATGAATTAAAGGAGGAGGGGTATTAATACTACTGTAAGTTTAAAGTTTGAAAAAATAAGGAGGAGTACATAATGGTAAAAAAACTAACTGTAGGTTTGACTTGTTTTGCCCTTTTGGCTTGTTTGCTTTTTGTAAACGTATATGCTGGACCGACTATTACATCAAATACGACGGGTTCCTTCGATGGCTACGACTACGAATACTGGAAGGATAACGGGACTGGAACTATGACTCTAAATGGTGGAGGTACGTTCAGTTGTTCCTGGAATAATATAAACAATATATTATTCCGTACAGGTAAGAGACTAGGCTCAACTAAGGCATGGCAGGATTATGGGAATATTACTATTAATTACGCCTGTGACTATAAACCGAACGGTAACTCATACATGTCTGTATATGGGTGGACAAAAGAACCACTTGTTGAGTATTACATAATAGAAAGCTATGGTACCTGGAAGCCACCGGGAAATGGTATACCTATGAAGGGAACTATTAGTGTTGATGGCGGTACATATGAAGTATACCAGAACTCAAGAACAGGACCTTCCATTGTAGGCGATACTACTTTTCAGCAGTATTGGAGTATAAGGACTTCTAAAAGAACAAGTGGTGTCATTACTGTCAATGAACACTTCAAGCAATGGGAAGCAAAAGGCATGAGAATGGGAAAAATGCATGAAGTTACTATGGTTGTAGAAGGTTATCAAAGTAGTGGTCAGGCCAATATGACTAAAATGGAACTTACCATGGGTGGATCGACTAATCCTACAACACCACCTGTACAAACCAATGTGCCTGCTACAAATCCTCCTACAGGTTCCGTATCTGATGAGCCACTTCGTGTCTTGGCTGAAAAAATAAGAGCAAAAGGTCATGAGTTTTATGTAGGGTGTGCAGTTCCCGGCAATTTCAGTTCAAGCGACCAAAATATTGTAAAAACAGAGTTTGATATTGTTACATGTGAAAATAATATGAAAATTGGTACAATATCGCCAAACAGGAATCAGTATAATTATGGTGCAGCCGATAGTTTGGTAAACTTTGCAAGAACAAATAATATGATGGTTCATGGTCATGCTTTTGTATGGCATAAATACAATCCAGGCTGGGTAGATGGTACAAAGAGTATGATGGAGACATATATAAATGATGTAGGTACTTACTATAAAGGCAAGATATATGCTTGGGATGTAGTCAATGAAGCAATTCACAGAGATGGTTCAGTGCGCATCAATGCGATAGGAAGCAATGGGCAGGATGGTGCTTCCGTCTTTGGTCAAAAGCAAGGCAAAAAGTATATTGAAGATGCTTTTATAGCTGCTCGCAAGGCTGACCCAAATGCTAAATTAGTTTATAACGATTATGATTTAATAATGAGAGATGCAAAATTTGAGGGAGTTTTTGAGTTGGTAAAAGATTTGAAGGAGCGTAATATACCAATTGATGGTGTTGGTTTTCAAGTGCATTTAGGATCAGATTTTACTGAAGCAAATGCTAAAAACTTTGCACAAAAGATGCAGAGACTAGCAGATATAGGTCTTGAAAGCTATGTAACGGAGATGGATGTTGGTTGTTCGGATACATCCCAAGCCGGATTGGAGAAACAGGCTCAAACATATGGATGGATTGCAAAAGCATGTGTAGAACAACCCTACTGCAGAGCTTTTCAGGTATGGGGCATAAGAGATTCTCAATCATGGCGTATAAATCCCGATGCGCCAGAAGACAGAGCGATAGCTCCATTGATTTTTAATGATAATGGACAGAAAAAACCTGCTTATTATGCAATTCAAAAAGCCTTTGCCGATGCTTTAAATTCTACACCTTCACAGCCCACTGGCGGAGTTATATCAGGCGTGGGAGATATTAATGATGATGGAAATGTGGACTCAATTGATTATAGTATTCTTAAAAGACACATTCTTTCTGTTTCTATACTTTCAGGAGAGGCTCTTGTACGAGCAGATGTAAACGCTGATGGAAATGCAGACTCCACCGATTATGCAATGATTAAAAAATATATACTTGGACTTATATCTGATTTCGGAAAGGGAACAAATACGAATGCGACACCAACACCTACAAGATATATAGCTGTTGCTACACCGACACCGACAAGACATATAGTTGCTACACCAACGAACCCAATTACAGGCGGTAAAGTTGTAGCACTCACATTTGACGATGGTCCAAGTAGCCAAACAACTTTGGTGCTTGATAAATTGAAAAAATACAATGCTAAAGCTACCTTTATGGTTATTGGAAATAAAATCAGTTCTGCAGATTCAGTTATGAGAAGAATTGTAAGTGAGGGTCATGAAATTGGAAACCATTCATGGAATCACCAAAGTATGAATGGTATGTCAGCTTCACAATTAACCAAGGAGATTGATCAGTGTAATTCAGCTATACAGCAATATACAGGTTCAACACCTAAATTCTTCCGTGCACCGAATCTGGCTGTAGGTGGTTCAATGGCATCAACTATAAAATTACCCTTCGTAGTAGGCGTAATAGCACAGGACTGGAACGGTGGTTCTGCCACAACAGCCCAAGCAAGGGCAAACATAGTAATAAATGGTGTCAGGGACGGCTCTATTGTATTAATGCATTGTACTCAACCAGGAAATCACCCGACACCTGAAGCTCTTGATATTATAATTCCAAACCTTCAGCAACAAGGATACAGTTTTGTTACTTTGAGCGAGTTGTTTAGAACTAAAGGAAAAACACCCCAATCGGGTGTATCCTATGATGGTGCCTTCTAAGCAGGAGGAAGAAAAGTTTTAGACTGGTTTTTTCTAAGTATTGTAAATAAAATTGAGTACTCATCGAGAGTGCGGGAGTTTTGCCTCTTTCATTTCACTCCAAGAGGTCTAATAAAAAGAAGCGGCGGATTTTAGTAAAATTTGCCGCTTCTTTTTATTAGGGTCATTTTCTGAAAGAAAATCCGGCAAAAAGCT
>LSQX01014576.1_pt2 | contig 23495 bp, 13 predicted proteins | sample 654561 | NCBI WGS metagenome assembly LSQX01 (sample SAMN04489861, study PRJNA283612) | anaerobic digester metagenome | isolation source: 4 biogas reactors fed with cattle manure at either 37C or 55C with and... | place: Denmark: Kongens Lyngby | collected 2014
ATGGCCAAAACTCCGGATGCTGTGTATTCGTTCTTGCAACGCGTTTGGAAACCGGCTCTGAGAGTAGCCAAAGAAGAACTGGCGGCCATGCAAAAAATTGCAGACAGAGAAGGCGCAGACTTCAAACTGGATAGCTGGGACTGGTGGTATTATGCAGAAAAACTGCGTAAAGAAAAATACGACCTGGATGAGCAAGAAATCAAGCCTTACTTTAAATTGGAAAACGTAAGGGATGGTATGTTCTATGTAGCCAACCAATTGTACGGTTTGACGTTTGAAAAACATACGGACATTCCCGTGTACGACCCGGAAGTAGAAACGTATGAAGTCATAGATAAAGACGGAAGCCACTTGGCTATTTTGTATTTGGATTATCCGGCCCGTGCCGGCAAAAATGCAGGAGCTTGGTGTTCCGGTCTGCGCAGATACCGAATCTTGGAAGACGGAACGGAACAATTCCCCTTAGTGACAGTTACTACCAACTTCCCGGCCAGAGTAGGCGATCAGCCTGTTCTTTTGAGCTGGGACGAGGCAGAAACGCTCTTCCACGAATTTGGTCACGCGTTGCACTCTTTCTTCAGCCGCGGTGATTACGGACGTATTTGCGGTTCCATCCCCAGGGATATGATTGAATTGCCTTCGCAAATAGACGAGCACTGGGCAATAGAACCGGAAGTGTTGGAAGTGTACGCACGTCACTATGAAACAGACGAACCCATGCCGGAAGACTTGATCAAAAGATTGGTAAACAGCGGCCATTTTAACCAAGGCTTTATTACGGTAGAATTTATTGCAGCCGCCTTGTTAGATATGGACTACCATATGGCTACCGAAGAAAGAGAGTACGACGTAAATGCGTTTGAAAAAGAGACGTTGAAAAAATACGGTTTGATAGACGAAATCTTGCCTAGATACCGTTCCACATATTTCTCCCACATTTTCAGCGGAGGGTATGCAGTAGGTTATTATGTGTATCTATGGGCAGAAGTATTGGATTCGGATGCATTTGATGCGTTTGCTGAAACGGGAGATATTTTCAACCAGGAATACGCAGAAAAATTCCGCAAATATATTTTGGCAGAAGGCGGACTGGATGAGCCCATGTTGCAATACGTGCGTTTCCGTGGAAAAGAGCCTACAGAAACTCCTTTGTTGCGTAACCGCGGATTGCTGAAATAGTTGTCCCATGAAAAAAACAGTCTTTATTTTAGCTTTGGGTCTCTGGCTTGCCGTTTCGTGTACCGGAGACCTTCAAAGCCCTGTTGTTCCTGCATCCACACCGGAGAAAATGGGTATGGATGGGGAGCACTTGGCTCTTGTGGACGATGTCATTTGGGATGCCATCCAGTCAGAAGATATACCGGGAGCCGTTTTGGCAGTGGTACGTCATGGCAAAATGGTGTATTTGAAAGCGTATGGAAACCGCCAACTGGTTCCCGACACGCTGCCTATGACTACAGAAACGGTATTTGACTTGGCTTCTGTCAGCAAATGCGTAGGTACTACGTTAAGTATTATGCAGTTGATAGAGAGAGGACAGATTCGGTTGGTAGATCCTGTAGATGTATATCTGCCTCATTTTCAACCATGGATAGATAAAGAAACGGGACGCAAAACACGTATTACCATTGCCGATTTGTTGACTCATACTTCCGGCTTGCCGGCCTACGGACCTACGGAAGAGTTGATAGAAAAGTACGGCTCTCCTTCGCCGGAGGGGTTGTTGGAATACATTTGCCATTGTCCCCGTATCTACAAACCCAAAGAAGGCCATGTGTACAGCTGTCTGAACTTTATTACGTTGCAGCATGTTTTAGAAAAAGTGACCGGAACTACTTTGGCGGCGTATGCACAAGAGCAGGTATTTGATCCGTTGGGGCTGCAACATACTACGTACAATCCGCAAGGAGAAACGTTGGCTTTATGTGCACCTACGGAACTGCAAGAAGACGGCTTTCCGTTGATAGGTAAAGTTCATGATCCGTTGGCGAGGTTGCTCAACGACGGCAATTCCGGCAATGCAGGAGTGTTTTCCAATGCAGAAGATTTGGCCGTAATGGCCGTTGCTTTATTAAACGGAGGAACTGTTCAGGGGCGTAGGATTTTAGGTCCTATGACGGTAAAAGCCATGGAAAGAATACCTGCCGATGTAAAAGCATACGGAAGGAATTTGGGCTGGGGAAGAGCCGGTTCCTGGAACGGCGATTTGTTCAATCCCAAAACGGTATATGGACATACCGGTTACACGGGAACGAGCATGGTACTGGATCCGGAAACAGATACAGCCATTATCCTGTTGGCAAACCGCGTACATCCGCACGACGACGGAGCAGCCATCAGCATGCGAACTCGTGTGGCCAATATCGTAGCAGGATCTATAATAAAAGAAGGGTGACCGGAAGGCCACCCTTTTTTTATCAATTATGGATTAGCAGGTATTATTCTGCTTTATCCCACCAAACGGGATCGCTCCAGATAGCTCCGTTAGCAAAGTCAAGGGCTAGCGGGTTGGAGGCCTTAGCGTTGTCTTTGTTGTAGTTGGTTTCGTGTGAGCATTGGCTGTAGCGACGGAACCAGTAGTTTTCGTCTGTAGGCGAAGCTCCGGGGAACTTGTTGGGAGCTGAAAACTCGGCAGGTCTTACGTAGTTCAGGTAGACTTGTCCAAAGTTTCCAATGTTGCCTGCTCCGTAATTGAAGCGACGCATATCGTTCCATGTTTCTACGTTAATTCCCAAAGCAATGGTTTTTTGCAACATGATATCAGACATGGTCAATTCGGCTGCGCTTTGTGCTACTGCCGGGCTTGCCATATAAGCGTCTATATCTGCTTGGTTCATGGGGTGTTGGTCCGGGTTGGCCGTGCCCATGGCTTCCCAATCTCTCAGCTTCATTTGCATCCTGTCAAAGCTGGCTCTTATACCTTCTTTGTATGCATCATATGCAGCTCCACTGTTGCCTTGACGCATGTACACCTCGGCTTTGATGAAGCACATTTCGTAATACGTCAGGATATCGGAATCGGAATCGGGGCGAGACCAGAAGGAACCAGTACCGGCTACTACGTTAAAAGCAGAACTGGGATAGAAATACGAGTCGTTGATGGCTCTTCCACCTGTTTGTGATTGAGCCAGAGCCCTCATGTTTACATATTCCAGGTCTTTTACCTGCTTGTAGTCGTTTGTTTGTATGTACAGACTTCCTTTGGGATAGGTAACATGAACTACGTCACCGCTCACATCAAAGGGGAACCCTTCGTTGCTAAAGAACTCTAGAATCTCGGCCATATCATCACTGTCTGTGATGGTGTAGCTGTTTTCTACATCTGCTGTAGCTACGGTGGCTTGGAGTAAGGCTCCATAAATTCTACGTGTTCCATACATAACATCCACACCGACGTCGCGTGTCCATTCGTGACTTAGGATAGCTCCACCATCACCTGTTACAATGTTGCTCATACGAGCAGGGAATACTTTGCTAGTACGCGGGTCTATGACGCCTTTTCCTTTCAGGTTGGTAAACAGATTTTGGTACCATCTTGTGTAACGTTGTGTAGCACCCCAAGCCGAGCAGTCCCATATGACACTGTTTTGGTACGGGTCGCCAACGGTGAAGTTGGTGTCCTGGTTACCGGAGTTGTTATGCTTCATTACTGTATTTTCCGCATTGGACTGAGGAGCTTTTGATAAAGCGGCCAAAACGGATTCCGGATTGTAAAGTGCTGATTTCTTAGACAATTTGTTCAACCAACGTGCTTGCAATCCATGAACCAATTTGATCCATTTTTGAACATCTCCGTTATTCCAGCTGTCACCTGCAGCCAAGGGAGTAGCACCTTCTTCCTGAGTTTTATTGAAGAATTCCAAAGCCAGATTCAGACGTTCTATACAGCCGTCAAAAATGGTTTTTCCATCGTCATATACAGGAGTGGGGTTGCTTCCCAAAGGTTCTGAATAGGGCATTTCACCATACAAGTCTGCCATAAGCATATATCCCATGGCATGGATGGTATGGGCCGCTCCGATATAATGGTAAGCACCTGTTTTTTCAGCTGCTTCAATCATATCGTCCAAGTTACAAGCTGCACCAATAAACCAGTTTTGATAGGTGGTGGTGGTAGCTGCTTGAGAGGGATTCCATGCAGAGAGCAATCCGTTAGCTGTGGTAGTAGACGTTTGGGTCATAAGACCGGCAATAGTCACTCCACGCATACTGGCATTACCCCATGCGTACATGTAGTAGTGTTGAATCCAGGGAAGCCGGCTATCAACAGTAGCGCTGGCATTGTTTGGGTTATCCGGGTCCACGTTTACATCCAGCCAGTTGTTACAACCGGTAATTCCAATGGTAATCAACAGACTTAAAGTGATATATAGTATTTTTTTCATAATCTTAAATTTTAAATCTGTTTAGAAAGATAAGTTTAAACCAAATGCCAGTCCTGCTGTAGCTGGAACACCGCAATAGTCAATTCCGGATGATCCGGAACCGCCGGTACCTGAACCGGATACACTGACCTCCGGATCCATTCCTTTGTAGTTGCTCCATAAGAACAAGTTTGTTCCGGTAACAGACGCCGTCATTCCTTTGATAAAGCCTTTGTTTTTAAACAAGTCTTTGAAGTCGTAAGAAATAGACAGAGCACGCAAACGCAGCCAGTTGGTATCTGTAAGCAAGTTGTATGAGTTGGCCGCATAGTTGCTCCAGTAGCTTTGAATCATGAAATCACCGCTTTTTTCTGCTCCGCCCACTACGTACATTTGTCCTGCTTTATAAGTATAACTTATAGGCTGTCCTGTTGAGCTGGAAACACCTTCTACTGTGACCGATTCGCGGTCTAGTGTACGAGGTGACAGACCGTTGTTCAGCAATAGATATTCCGTACCGTTGTATATCAGACCTCCTTTGCGGATATCAAACAATACAGAGAAACTTAGGTTTTTATACGTAAAAGTATTCCCCAATCCGCCAATGAATGACGGTTCGCGATTACCCACAACGTTGGTAGTCACACCTGTTGTTTTGTACAATCCTGTAGTTTCGTCAACAACGTAGCGGCCATTCGGGTTTTCCACGTCTTTGCCGTCTGCGTCTTTCATGGTTTCACGCATCCAGTAGTCTCCTGTGATACCCAAGAAATACCCTCCGTTGGGAACGGCTGCGGCTTTAACGCCTCCTATTTGAACGTCTGTTACGTAGAACAAGTCTACGCCCTCCATAAATTCACCCAGAGTACCTCTGTTGCCGGACAAGTTCAATGTCAAATCCCAACTGAAGTTTTTCGTTTCCACGGGAGTAGCCGTAATCATCAATTCCATACCCTTGTTCAGTACAGAACCGGAGTTGATGGACATGAAAATATAACCTGTAGATTGTCCCAAACGAGGTGCGGCAATCTGGTTTGTTGTCTTGCTGTTATAGTATGTAAAGTCAACGCCTAGGCGGCCTCCAAAGAAACGCATTTCAGTACCTATTTCCCAAGAAGTTTGAATTTCCGGTTTTAAGTACGGGTTACCGCGTGTCCAGTTGTTTCCAATACCTATAAAGCCTTCACTTACAGCTGCGGGCGGCCACAAATAGGTGTTGGTGGCATAGGCCGATGCGTCTTTACCTACTTGAGCCCACGAGGCACGAATTTTACCAAAAGATAAAATATCGTTTTCCGGGATGAATTCGCTAAATACAACACTTCCACTTACAGAAGGATAGAAGTATGAGCGGTTTTCAATGGGAAGGGTGGAAGACCAGTCGTTACGTCCTGTTAAGGTCAAATAAGCAATATTCTTCCAAGCAGCACGGAATTCACCAAATACACCAATCAAACGTTTGCGCATGGTGTTTTCCGTAAAGAATTTGTTTTCGTTTGCAATATTGGCAAAACTAATCGTTCCTGCCGATACAAAGTTGTATCCCCAATGGTTTTGAGTAACACTTCTTGTGTCTTCAGAAGTTTGTCCCAGCAACAAATTGAAATCAAAATCTCCAAACGTTTTGTGGAAATTGAGCATCAAGTTGGATGACAAATATTGGTAATCCCTCATGTTTTTGGCCAGTCTTCCGTTTTGATATATTTCAGAAACTGCACTACCGGGAGCAATGAAAGTATGCTCGTCGTATGTATAGGTGTCAAGACCTATTCTGTATACAATATTAAACCAGTCTGTTACGTCTATATTGGCGTTGACGGAACCGGTCCACCTGCGAGTTTGGTCACCCAGGTTGTTTTCGTTGATAATCCAGTAGGGGTTTTCCCTGTCAGAAGCCAATTCCTGATATTGAGCAAACATGCGGTATTTTGTACCGTCCTCGTTCAAGTAGTGCTTCATGTCGTCGCTGCGTGACCATCCGTACACAGCTGTCATGGCGCCGTTTCCTCCGCCACCCCAAAGTCCTCCGGAAGTAAATGTTTTTTGTGTGTTTGCAATGGAGTAAGCCACGTTGGCTCCTACGGTCAATTTTCCGTATCTCTGCTCTCCGTTGAAACGCAAGGTTGTTTTGTCGTATCCCGTCATGGGAACGATACCTTCCTGGTCGTAACGAGAAGCCGACAAATAGAAGTTGTTGTTCTTGCCTCCTCCGGAAATACTAACAGTGTTATCCCAGATATTTCCTCCGCGGAAAAACTCTTTGACGTTGTCGTATGCTTTTCCACTGATTTTTTGTCCCCAAGAATTGTACGTGTAGTCGCTGAATACGCCGGCTTGGTTGTAATAACCTCTGCCGTATACGTCTTGTAGTTCCGGAAGTGAACTGGCCCACGAATAACTGTATTTAGACCCCACATTTACTGTGACTGTACCATCACCGGCTCCTTTTTTAGTTGTGATAACAATGACTCCGTCTGCTGCACGTGAACCGTACAGAGCTGCTGCTGCTGCACCTTTCAGAACAGACATGGATTCAATGTCTTCCGGGTTGATGTCCATAACACGGTTGCTAAATGCAGTAGCTATTTTCTGCATACCGTCTGTTTGGGAATTACCGCCTATAACGGTAGAGTTGTCGTAGATGATTCCGTCCACAACAAATAGGGGCTGGTTGTCACGACCTTCACTGGCAGAGTTTCCTCCACGAATGATAATGGTAGAACCGGAACCGGCAGAACCACCCGATTGGGTAACGTTCACTCCGGCCACTTTTCCTGCCAAAGAGTTGATGACGTTTGTCTGTTTGTTCTTTAGAAGCTCATCTGCTTTTACTTCCGTCACAGAGAAACCAAGAGCTTTACGGTCTTTTTTAATACCTAAAGCCGTTACAACAAGTTCGTCAAGTGCAACAGAAGAGATATCCATGGTAACATGAATAACGGACCTTCCATTTACCGGTTCAATCACAGTGTTGAATCCCATAAATGAAAATATCAGGGTGCCGTCCGTAGGAACATTGATGGAATAATCTCCGTCAATACCTGTTGATTGGCCCCGTGCCGTTCCTTCAATAAGCACGTACACACCCATGAGCGGCTCTCCGGAAGAATCTGTTACTTTTCCGGTCACTGTCAGGGTTTGTCCCCATGAAGGCACAGACACCAATGCGATTAATAAAAAGGCCAGGATAGAGATCCCATAGCGCTTTTTCAATTTGTAAACATCCATATGATAATATTTAGGTTAGTTTAGAGTTGGAAAATATAGAAAAAAAAACCGATATTCGTGCCTGTATCCCTTACTTATAGCAAGAATTCTCACGGGACATGCCCTTTTTCCCGGTACTCTTTTTCTCTTAATTTAATTAAGATTAGCTTACTAGCTTAGATTGACCTAACCTAAACTAAATTATTTATTTATGCTATCTAAAAAATCTTTCCTCATGGTTTGCATCATGTTGCTGACAGCATTGTATGCAAACGCTCAGGATATTACCGTAAGAGGTAATGTGGTAGATAAAACAGGGCCATTGGTCGGTGTAACCGTTCTTGTCCAAGGAACAGAAACGTTGGTTTCAACAGATTTGGATGGGAATTTCACCATCAGGGCTCCGTCAGATGGCGTACTCTCCTTTTCGTCTTTAGGATACAAGACGCTCCATGTTCCTATTAACGGAAGAGCACGCATTGATGTGTCTATGGAAGAAGAAGCTTTGTTGTTGCAAGACCTTGTTGTTGTTGGCTTTGGGGTTCAAAAGAAAGAGAACCTGACCGGAGCCGTTTCTTCTATAGATGTAGAGAAAACGTTGGCAGCACGCCCTATTGCAGACGTAGGACGCGGATTGCAGGGAACCACACCCGGTCTTTCCATTTTGGTGGGAAGCGGTGAAGTGGGATCTGACCCGCTTATGAAAATTAGGGGACACTTTGCGTCTATACAAGGTAGTTCAAATCCTCTGATTTTATTGGATAACGTGGAAATACCAAGTATCCAAATGGTCAACCCGGATGATATTGAATCCATTTCCGTGTTGAAAGACGCAGCTTCTGCTTCTATTTACGGCTCAAAGGCCGCATTTGGGGTTATTTTGATTACCACCAAAAAAGGAGCTCCTACAGAAAGAGTACAAGTCACCTACTCTGCAAATATGGCTTTCCAAAACCCGTCCAAAAAATTTGAGATGGGAGCGGTAGACGCGTTGGAATATACGGTAGAAGCAGCCGAGCGTATTGGAACGACTACTCCTACGGGGGCCTTCTGGCTGATTGACCGCAAGGGGTGGGAAGAAGCGGTGGCTTGGCAAAAAACGTATGGCAATACAGTTAAAGCCAACGATCCCATGGTATACGGACGTGACTGGTATGTAAATGCGAACAATCAGAAAATAGGTGTTCGTACGTATGAACCCTATCAATACATGCTTAGGGAATGGGCGCCCACACAGTTGCACAACTTGTCCGTCACGGGTAAAGCGGGACGTACAGATTTTAACGTATCGTTGGGCTACTTGGACCAAAACGGTATGATGAAAACAGCCAAACACGATGATTTCAGACGTTGGAACGGTTCTATCCGTTTAAAAACGAATGTGAACAAATGGTTGTCTGTTCATGCCGGAGCTATGTATTCTAAGCGCGACAAGCGGTATGCATACGCCACCAACTCTACTACGGCCGACGTATGGTACTACATGTTCCGTTGGGGACCCACCTTCCCCTGGGTAGACGAAGACAACGGGAATCCTACCAGGAACCCTGTGTACGAAACGTCTTCTGCCAATACGGCCAGCCGTGTAGCCAATTATTCAAGCTTTAACGCGGGGTTGACCATCACGCCTCTTGAAAATTGGGATATACGTTTGGACTATACGCATGCCAATCAAGAATTTGTCATCAACCGTCCCGGATACAGCTTTACGGCCGGTAATACATGGAGTGCAGCCGTACCTCGTTACAAAGAAGACGGAACGCGTTTGTATGTGAACGATAGAGGACAGCATGTATCTGCTTCAGACGCAGGAGCCATGCCGGCTTATCAACTGGACCACCACAATTATACGGCACCGGGAGGCAATCCGGATCATATATAGTAGGTATACAGAGAACACCATGCGTAATACGGTCAACTTGACGTCTAATTACTTTTTGCAATTAGGCGAAAACCACTCTATGAATTTCTTGGTGGGTATGAGTGCCGTAACGTATGACTTTGGTTCGCATTGGGCACAAAAAACGACTTTGATTGATGTGGCTAACCCGCAATTCTCTCTGGCAACAGGAACACAAACTTCCGGTGGATCGGAAGCTTGGGAATCACAGTTGGGGTATTTTGCACGTGCCAATTACAATTATGCAGAGAAATATTTGATAGAAGCCAATATCCGTTACGACGGAACGTCCAAGTTCCCCGGTCATATGCAATGGAGATGGTATCCTTCTTTTTCAGCCGGATGGCGTATGATGCAAGAACCGTGGATGCAATGGGCAAAGCCCATTATGAGCAGCATGAAACTGCGTGCTTCTTGGGGTAGCATTGGTGACCAAACGGTAAGCAATGCGTTGTATGTACCTACCATGAGTAGTGTAACTTCGCTTTGGTTGCAAAGCGGCTCCAAATTGGTGTACTACGGAACGCCTGCAGCTGTTTCTGCAGCCATCACGTGGCAAGATATTACGACGTTGGACGTTGGATTTGATGCACGATTCTTCAACAGTGCATTGGGCATTTCCTTTGACTGGTTTCAGCGTGATACGGAAAACATGATTGTCCCCTCGGAAGGCATTCCGCCTACATATGGAACGAGTGCTCCGCGTGGCAACTTTGGGTCCTTACGTACTCGCGGATGGGAAGTAGCGGTGGACTTTGGTTACGCCTTTGGAAACGGATTGATTTTGAGTGCGTTGGTTACACTGGCCGATGCCACTACAAAAATCACGAAGTACGGAACAACTACCAGTATTGATGACTGGTACGTAGGCAAAACGTACGGAGAAATTTGGGGGTATGAAACGGACAGACTGTATCAGAATGACGACTTTGAGTACGACGGTGCAGGGAACTTAGTACTTGTTACTTCCAAAGACGGGTACCAAGTGTATAAAACAAAAGACGGCGTAACGCAAGGAAGATTGCAGAATAGCGCCAACTTTAAATTTGGGCCGGGTGACGTCAAGTTCAAAGACTTGGACGGAGACGGTGTCATCAGCCCGGGTAGCCGTTTGATTGACGACCACGGTGACTTGAAGGTTATTGGAAACTCTACACCTCGTTACGAATACGGTTTCCGCTTGGGAGCTGAATACAGAGGTTTTGACCTGCAGGTATTCTTCCAAGGAGTGGGACAGCGCCACATTTGGGGTAACAGTTCCATGACCATTGCAGGGTACAACTCGGGAGACGGAGCTCAAGCCCAGGCCATTGCCGGGAACTTCTGGAAACCGGATCGTACAGACGCATTCTATCCCAGACCTTATAATAACGCCAACAGCAATAGTAACAACAACATGCAAGTGCAAACGCGCTATCTGTTAGATATGTCTTACCTGAGAATGAAAAACCTCACAGTAGGATATGCCTTACCGGCTGCTTGGACTAGAAAAGCCAATATTAGCAAATTGCGTGTGTACGTGGCCCTAGAAAACTTCCTGACTTTTGACAACCTTATGGGACTTCCTATAGACCCTGAGGAAGTAGCAGGATATTCTGTATATAATACATCCAATTACAATACAGGTAGAACGGGAGTAGGAACGCCTACTTTCAAAACTGCATCGGTTGGTGTTCAAGTTAACTTCTAAAGAAATATGACGATGAAAAAATATATACTATTATTGGTATCATTGACTGCCCTTACTTTGGCAGGATGTAGTGATTTTTTGGATCGTCCGCAAAAATCTGCGATGGACGACACCAACTACTGGACCAATGAAAACAACTTGCGATTCTTTGCCAACGGGTACTACATAAATTACTTTACCGGGTATTACTCGGGTTGGAGTGTACCTTACGTACCTTTACGCGGGTATTATTTTAGCGATGACTTTACCAGTGCAGGTACACAAAGCCATTTTGAAACGGCTGCCCCGTCTTCGCGATACGGTACCACTGAAACGCCTAGTATGCTTACTCAATACTCAGGACCGAACTGGAACTTTGCTTGGGTGAGAAAATCCAATCTCTTCCTAGATAGGATCAATACCATGAATGAAAACGGATATCTCTCAGAAGAGATGCACAAGCACTGGTCTGCTGTTGCCCGTTTCTTCAGAGGGTATGAGTACAGCCGTCTGGTGAATGTTTTTGGAGATGTACCTTATTATGATTTTGTGGTAGACGATACAGATATGGAAGAACTGTATAAAGACCGTCAGGATCGTTCCATAGCTATGAACGGCGTATACGATGATTTTGTATACGTACTGGATAATATGCGTTTAAACGATGGAACCAATTTCTTGAACAGGTACATTGCTGCCGGCTTCATATCGCGCTTTATGCTCTTTGAAGGCACATGGCAAAAATACCACAACAACAACCAGGAACTGGCCAAAAAATACTTGAATTTGGCTGTCAGAGCAGGTGACTTTGTCATCAATTCCGGACAATTCGTATTTGACACAGATTTCCGCTCTCTCTTTGGTTCGGAAAACTTAGCCGGTATGAAGGAAGTGCTCATGTACAGACATTACAGTGTGGCTGAAGCTGTATTACACCACGTGGCTTCTTATTCCAACTTGAATGAAAGCCAAGCCACGGCACCCAACTTGGCCCTGGCCAAATCTTTCATTTGTAATGACGGCAATCCTTATGCTCTTTCTCCTATAGAAAATGCAAATGTGTTGGATTTAGGAAATATGGTGCTTACCCGTGACCCCAGATTTGAAGCTACGTTCCACAATGAACCCATGATTTCTTCCGCTACCTTGCTCTATGCCTGTAAATTTATAGACAGAGAGGGTGTCACGTATTACGGAAGAACCGTGCCTCCAAAATACGGTTCCAATACGAACACAAACGGGTATCCCGTTATGAGGTATGCAGAAGTGGTTTTAAACTGGATAGAGGCAAAAGCTGAACTGGCCACCATGGGAGGCGCAGCCGTAACACAGGCAGATTTGGATGCTTCCATAAACGCTATACGTAACAGACCTTTGGATCAAACGGCTATAGACAGGGGCGTACAAAAAACGGCTCCTATGAGCATAAGCAATATACCCGACGATCCGGAGCGTGATCCCGATGTGATACCTCTCCTGTGGGAGATACGCAGGGAGCGTAGAATGGAATTTGTTTACGAACATACGCGCTTGTTGGATATCAAACGCTGGAAGAAGATTGATTACATGAGCGGTGCCAAGAACCCCGATATCTTGCGTGGACTGTGGATAAACTTCCAGGAAGAACTGCCTACCTGGCTTATTCCTTCAAAAGAAGGCGTCCTTCAAGTAGAACTAACCGACGGAACTATTCTTACGTATGACGGAAGCAATGGTGACCATATGGTTGGATATTACATACCGCAAGCTATAGCAGATAGAAATGCATTTACAGACAGGGTATACCTGGCACCTCTTGGGAATGCACAAATAGATGCTTATAAAGACAAAGGGTATGTGCTGACACAAAATCCCGGCTGGAATTAAGCAATAGGGATAAAAGAAAAAAACCGGCTTTCAAGGCCGGTTTTTTTTTATCGTTTTATGAGAGTTAGTCGTTTAGTGAAAACCTCACAAAACCTGTAACTTTTACCTCGGGGTCTACACCTTTCAGGTATTCCTTCACAGTAATCTTTCCGTCTTTTACAAAGACTTGGTCTTCTAAAGTAGACTCTTTAAAAAATCTGTTCAATTTGCCTTGGGCAATTCTTTCTACCATGGCTTCCGGCTTGCCTTCTTGGCGTATTTGTTCGCGGTAAATATGGAGCTCTTTCTCTATCACATCTTGAGGACAGGAGTCGCGATCTATAGACACGGGAGCCATAGCTGTAATTTGCATGGCTATTTCCTTAGCTGCTTCTTCCGGAATGGGTTTGTTAAAACCAACAACGGTACCCAGCTTGTTGTTCATGTGGATGTAGGAGCCCAAATAAGGAGCTTCCAATTTGTTGTAAAAAGGAATGGCGTGTTTTTCTCCGCTTTTCCCTGTCTGATGGGTAACGGCTTCTTCTATGGATCCTTTCTCAAAGGGCAAGATCATGAGTTCTTCCAAATTGGCAGGCATATGTTCCAGTGCAGTATTAGCAATACCTAAAGCCAGTTCTTGAAACTCGGGGTTTTTAGAAACAAAGTCAGTTTCGCAACCCAAGCAAACTACGATACCTTTTGTTTTGTCTTCATTTGTAAGTGCAACAACAGCACCTTCCGTAGTGTCACGGTCTGCTCTTTTGGCAGCAACCAATTTTCCTTTTTCTCTTATGATTTCCTGTGCACGATCAAAATCTCCTTTGGCTTCTACAAGAGCGTTCTTGCAGTCCATCATTCCAGCACCGGTCATTTTGCGTAATTTTGCTACATCAGCGGCTTTTATTTCCATATATAATTTAGATTTTATTCGTTTTTATCTTTCGGCTTCTCTTCACTCTTCACTTCTTTCTCTTCACTCTTCACTTCCTCACTCTTCACTTCCTCACTCTTCACTTCCTTCACTTCCTTCACTTCCTTCACTTCCTTCACTTCTACCGGTTCTTCTTTCTTCTCTACCGGAGCCGATTCTTTCTTAGCGGGTTCTGCTTTCTCTTCACTCTTCACCTCTTCACTCTTCACCTCTTCACTCTTCACCTCTTTCTCTTCACTCTTCACCTCTTCACTCTTCACTTCCGTCACCTCCTTCACCTCCTCCGTACGTTGGCGACGTGCACGTGTACGTTTTACAGGAACAATCTCTTCGTCTTCTTTTTGTTCAAAGGGAACCTCTTTCTCTCTTTCCAATTTGCGTTCCTCCAAGCCTTCCTGTATGGCATCGCGTATAATAGTAACTATGAGTGCTATTGATTTTGCTGCATCGTCGTTTGAAGGTATTACATAATCTATGGGAGTAGGGTCACAGCAGGTGTCTACCATAGCAATAATTGGAATATTCAGGCGGGTAGCTTCTTTTACGGCGTTTACCTCTTTTTGAATATCCACTATAAACAAGGCAGAAGGCAGACGGTTGAGGTCTGCAATGGAGCCTAAGTTTTTCTCCAATTTGGCTCTTTGACGAGTTACTTGAAGACGTTCGCGTTTGGCAAGAGTTTCAAACGTACCGTCAGACATCATTCTGTCTATGGTATTCATTTTTTTAACGGCTTTACGTATGGTGGGGAAGTTGGTTAACATTCCACCGGGCCAACGCTCCGTTACATAAGGCATATTCACAGACTCAGCTGCTTCTGCCACAATTTCTTTTGCTTGTTTTTTTGTAGCGACAAACAAGATTTTTCTTCCGGCTTTAGCCAGTTGTTTTGCTGCGTTTGCCGCCTCGTCTATTTTGACTATGGACTTGTGCAGGTCAATGATATGGATCCCGTTTCTTTCCATGAAGATATAAGGAGCCATTTTTGGATTCCATTTGCGTTTGAGGTGACCAAAATGTACACCTGCATCAAGAAGTTCCTGGAAATTTGTTCTTGGCATTACTAATTTGTTTTTGATTTTTGTTAATCCTCTTTTTTTCAATTAAAGGGTAGTGTTAAAGACAGTCCGCTTTAATTATTCCGCGACAACCGAAACAACCGGTAGCAAAAATTGATCGCAGTTGTTTTGACAATTGCCGTGCATTTGAAAACCAGCTTTTAACGTTTGCTGAATTGAAAGCGTTTGCGCGCTCCGGGTTGTCCGGGTTTTTTACGCTCTACTTCACGGGCGTCGCGTGTAAGCATTCCGTTTGATTTTAAAATACCACGGTATGCTTCCGCATCTATTTTGCATAAGGCACGTGCAATAGCCAGGCGTAAAGCTTCTGCCTGTCCTTTTACACCACCGCCTACCATATTGACTTTTACATCAAATTGGGAAACCGTTCCTGTAAGTTCTAATGCCTGACGGGCAATATACTGCAGGGTGTCTTCTTTAAAATAGTTTTCCAAAGGACGATCATTGATGATGATGTTTCCTTTTCCGGGTTGAACGTAAACGCGAGCAACGGCTGATTTTCTTCTTCCAAGGGCGTTGATTACTTCCATGCTCTGTTTAGTTTTCGTTTAATTTAATTTGTTTTGGTTCTTGTGCCTGGTGAGGGTGTTCCGGACCTTCGTATACATAAAGGTTGCGGAAAAGCTCAGAACCCAGGCGTGTTTTGGGGAGCATACCTTTCACGGCACGTTCCACAAGAGCAAGCGGTCTGCGCTTTTGCAGCTCTTTGGCTGTCTCTGTACGTTGACCGCCAGGGTATCCGGTGTGCCGGACGTACGTTTTTTGGTCCAGCTTGTTACCCGTCAGGCGGATTTTTTCTGCATTGATAATGATTACGTTATCTCCGCAGTCCACATGAGGGGTGAAATTGGGTTTGTGCTTGCCGCGTAGCATATATGCAACTTTTGTGGCAAGGCGTCCCAATACCTGATCTGTAGCATCAATAACTACCCATTCTTTTGTAACGGTAGCTTTGTTGGCGCTTACAGTCTTGTAGGATAATGTGTTCACCTGGTTTGTTTTTAGAAATTACTGAAATATATTACAACCCCTAAAATTAAAGGGGCTGCAAAGATACTACTTTTTTCTAGAAATCAAAGCGATAGTATGTATGCAATCTCTACCATTCGCTTGTTTATTTCACAATGACGTGAACAAGCTTCTTCAAAGGAAGTGTATACGGTTTGATCGTTTCTCCTGCCTACCATAACACCTTTTTCTCCATTTATAAGAGCTACTACGGCATCATGGCCTAACAGTCCGCCTAAAATACGGTCGTTTGCAGTAGGTGCTCCTCCGCGTTGAATATGCCCCAAGGTAGTGACGCGTGTTTCGTATTGTGGGAGGCGTTTTTTGACTTGGGTGGCAATTTCTGCTGCTCCTCCGTGCTCTCCCCCTTCGGCTACGATGATGATGCCCGAGGTTTTGTTGGCACGTCGTTCCATTTCCAGATAATTGCACAACTGGTCAATTGTTGTAGGGATTTCCGGGATTAATGTAGCTTCTGCTCCGGAGGATATAGAGGTGTTCAAGGCAATGAAACCGGCGTCTCTGCCCATTACTTCCACAAAAAACACCATGTTGTGCGAATCGGCCGTGTCCCTTAATTTATCAACGGCCCTGACGGCTGTGTTGACAGCCGTATCAAAGCCTATGGTGCAATCTGTTCCGTAGATGTCGTTGTCTATCGTTCCGGGAATGCCTACAACGGGGATTCCCATTTCTTTACAGATGGTATCTGCTCCGCGAAACGACCCGTTACCGCCAACGACAATAAGGGCATCAATTCCTTGGTTTCTGATGTTTTCATAAGCAATGGCGCGCGCTTCCGGTTGTAAGAATTGCGGACATCGTGTAGATTTGAGGAACGTACCTCCTGTAGATATTTTTTGTGAAACGGAATGGCTTTGTAACGGAATAAAGAGATTGTTCAACAAACCGAAAAATCCGTATTTTACTCCCACTACTTCACATGAATGGTAAATAGCCGTTCTAACAACAGCTCTTATAGCGGCATTCATACCCGGGGCATCGCCTCCCGAGGTGAGGATTCCAATAGTTTTGATGTTTTTCATAGGCTTACAAAAATAGAAAAATTATCTTTGTCATATGAAGATAGCAGGAATTGATTTGGGAAAAGAACCTCTTTTTCTGGCTCCTATGGAAGATGTGACCGATGCCTCTTTCCGTTTTATTTGTAAAGAATACGGTGCAGATATGGTGTATACGGAATTTGTGTCGGCAGACGGATTGATACGCGATGCACACAAAAGCCTGGCAAAGTTGAAGCTTTCTGTCGAGGAACGTCCCATAGGAATTCAGATTTACGGCCATATTCCGGAATCTTTGATAGATGCAGCCAAAATAGCGGAAGAAGCCGGTCCGGATGTTATTGATATCAATTTTGGCTGTCCCAAACATAAAATCGCAAAAAGAGGGGCGGGTAGCGGTTGGTTGAGAGACCCGGAAGGATTGGTAGAAATCACCCGGAAGATAGTGCAGGCAGTTAAAGTACCCGTAACTGTGAAAACCAGATTGGGTTGGGATGAAGATTCCATCATTATAGAAGAGTTGGCTTTGGCTTTGCAAGATGTGGGTATTGCCGCCCTTACCATTCATGGAAGAACGGGTGTTCAAATGTACAAAGGAGAGGCTGATTGGCGTCCAATAGCAGCCGTTAAGGCCAATAACCGAATTACCATACCCATTATAGGGAATGGAGACATGGCTACCCCACAGCAGGCGAGGCATGCTTTTGATACGTACGGAGTGGACGGACTTATGATTGGTAGAGCTACTTTTGGACATCCCTGGTTGTTTCGTGAAATCAGGCATTACTTGGAAACAGGAGAAGAATTCCCGCCCATGGGAGTGGTGGAACGGGTGGAACTGGCCAAGCGCCACCTGGCCAAATCTATAGCAGTAAAAGGAGAAAGGGTAGGCGTTCTGGAAATGCGACGCCATTTGAGTTGTTATTTTAAAGGTCTGTTCAATTTTAAACCGGTACGTTTAAAGCTGGTTACAGAGAACGACCCGGCCCGGTTGTATGATCTTTTGGATTATATTGCAGAAGAATGGGGATAAAAACATTTTTGCGGATAGGGCTTTCACCGTATGCTTGGGTATTGGGTGTACGTCATTTTCTGTACAATACCGGAATCATTCCTTCCCGGGAATTTTCAGACGTACCTATTGTTTGCGTAGGGAATCTGGCAGTAGGAGGTACGGGGAAAACGCCCATGACCGAATATCTGGTGGAACTGTTGCTGCAAAAAGGAAAACACCCCATGGTGCTTTCGCGCGGTTACGGCAGAAAAACAAAAGGATTTCATTACGTTCTTAAAGATGAAGCTGGTGATCATTTGTTGTGGGGAGACGAACCCCTCCAGATCAAATACCGTTTTCCTAATGTTGTGGTAGCCGTCTGTGAAGACAGGGTAGCGGGGGTGGAGCGCTTGCTGGCCGACTATCCGGAAGATCCGTGGATCATCTTGGACGATGCCATGCAGCACCGCCGCATAAAGCCGAGTAAAACCATTTTGATGTCAAAATACAACAGGCCCTATTGGAAAGACCGCCTGCTGCCGCTGGGTCGCCTGCGCGACCTCCCCTCTGCCGCCCACCGAGCCCACTGCATAGTCCTTACACATTGCCCCTCGCCCCTCATCCCTCACTCCTCACCCTTCACTCCTTACCCCTCACTCAATACCTCTGCCCCGGTCTTCCATACCTATATGTCCTACGGAGAGCCGGAGTTACTCCATAATTCTTCACAACAATTTTGCAAAAAATCCCCTGTTTTGCTTGTGACAGGAATTGCAGATGCAGAACCGTTGCGTCAATACGTACAAACGCATTATACCTTGGAGCGCCATCTGAATTACCCCGATCATCATGTTTTTTCCGGGAGAGACCTTGAGAAAATCAAACAATTGTTGCAAGAAAACCCTTCTTGGCAGTTGGTTACTACGGCTAAAGATGCCGTGCGTCTTATGCACAGTAACATTCCGGGGTGGATTATTCCTATAGAAATACAGTTTTTTTCCGAAGAAGATGCCACTGCTTTTTCTCAACTGATTTTGGAAAGGTAGTGAGTCGCGAAAACCGGAAAACTCAGCTAACACTCACAAAATTAGCCAGTTACGTGCTAGTTGAATATGCTATCACTCACTACCCTTACCCTAAATCGTCGAAATACAGCAAAAATCAAGAAAGGTAGTGAGTAGTCGAAAGCGGTTGACGCCTTCAATTCGCATATATTCAAGCTGTTACGCGCTTATTCAAAACACATTTACTCACTACCCTTTATCCTGAGTAGCACGAAGCTACTTTCTCCCTGTTGATATATTAAATCCGTCTATAAGGATTGTGGGTTTTTCTCCTCGGGTATCTTCGTTTTTTACAGTAATGGTGATTTTCTTTTTCTCTCCCGGCATAAGAGAGAAGAAATTGTCGCTGTACAAAGCCGGCAACATTTGCTCCTTGCTCTTTTTCCCTACTACTTGTACATGCAACATGAGACAAGGTACAGAGGACGTATTGCGCAAGCGAACGGTAATTGTCCACTTCTCTTTCCTGCGTTTTACCTTAGTATGTACTTCCGGTTGTGTATGGGGTAGATCTAACAAGGCTTTTAAGTTGCCTTCTTCTTTTCCTCTCCAATAGAAATTTTCAGAAACCTTTTTGCCATCCTCTGTAAGGGATAATTGTATAAAATGAACGTCAGACAACGTTTCCGGGAACGATACTGAACAGCAAGATAAGGTTGTATCTTCCGGACAGTCTACCAAGGTGTCTTTTCTCCAATGTACGGCACCCTCTGTGTCTAGTACTCGCACCGATGCCATCAATCGCTCTCTGTTGCCTGCATGCAGGTTGACGATTTCAACTTTGTTAGACAGGCTGTTCCATTGAATATGAAGCGGCTCGGATGCTTTTTTGGATGCAAAATAAGCTGCTGTGGGGTCAAAGTAGTAGTCGTACGTTTGCCAAACCATAGAGGGCCAAGCCGGATGGCTCATCCAAAGCAACAATCCTTTGCGGTATGCACTTCTGCTTTCAAACAGCGCCCGGTACCCGTCGTAATTGATCCACTGCGCATATTTTGTAAAAGTACGTGCATCTGGAGCCGGTCCAAAAGCGCGCTCCGACCTTTCTATAAACGTAGCGGCACTTTGTGCACCTTCCAGACAAAAATCGTGCATACCCCACATGTCGTTGATGGGCCATAGGTACTCTGCGGGTATTGTTCGTTGCAGGCTTTCGTAATTCATCACGTTGGGCATGCCTCGTTCCGTATGCATGGTTTTTTGCCCCGGCAACCCAAAATAATCGGCGGCCGGCAGAGCTCGGTAAGGGCCTTCCCCGCTTACACCGTCTGCCGAGGAATGAGAAATGTATTTGATATCCGGATGAAGATCTGCTACTGTTTGGCGTAAAGCCGAGTCTAAGAAAGGCGGTGGGTAACCTTCATTTCTTCCGGCATAAATGGCTATGCAGGGGTGGTTTCGGATACGTTGTACCAACGATCGGGCGTTGCTCATGAACATGTGGTTGTTGGTGGGAGCGGGACCATCCCAAGGGTTGGCCAACCAGAAATCTTGCCAAACCATAATACCGTGTCTGTTGCACGCTTCGTAAAAGGCGTCGTGCCCTGTTTGTCCAACCCAGTTACGAATCATAGTAAAATTCATATCTGCATGGTATGAAACGGCAATGTCGTATTCCCTTTCTCTGTAATTCAGATTGGCTTCAGGAAAACCCCAATTGCCCCCGCGTCCGATAAACCGCCTTCCGTTTATATACATAGAAAGTACATTGTCTTCCATAGTGTAATCCATTTGTCTTACTCCCGAATGAAAAGATAAGCTGTCGGAAATGCTTCTTTCCGTCACAAATCTCATGTTTACCGGATACAAATGTGGTTTTCCATAGCCGTTGGGCCACCACAACTTAGGATTTTTAAGCCGTACGGTATCGTATACGGTGCGTACCTCTTCCGGAGCCAACGTAACTTCTTTACGAAAGGAGGCCGACCCGTAGGATCCTTCCCACATACCCGATACGTATACGCTTTTATGGTTTTTTAAGGTTGCCTGCAGATATACATCTGCATGTGTTGTATCCGGTAGTGGCAAATATGTTTGTACAAAAGGATCTTCAAGCGAAACAGCACCGGAAGTGGTTATATATACGTTGTCCCAGATGCCTATGTTACGCCCACGGATGGTAGGTATCCAATCCCAGCCTATAGAAGCGTGGAACGTAGGATTATCGGCGCCTAAAATGCCTCCATTTTGGTCAGGACTTTGCGCATTCTGTTCTTTAACAGCACCAAAGTTCTTGTTTTTAATCATGCGGATGGCCAAAATATTTGTAGTTCCGGGTATGGTCTCTTTCGTGATATTGAATTTTGATGGTTTAAAAGGCCCTCTCATAAAACCAATACGTTTGCCGTTTAAGAAAATAACGGCTTTCCAGTTGATGCCTTCAAAATGCAAAAACAATTCTTGTTTGTTAAAGTCTTCCGGTAAGAAAAAGGTCGTTCGATACCAAAAATCCGAATGAAAGAAAGATTCTGAAATATGCAATTGGTTGTCTGCATAATTGGGGTTGGGAACGGACCCTGTATTTATAAAACTTGTAAGTACGGTTGCCGGGACAGTAGCCGTATGCCAGTCTTTATTGCCTTGATAGCCTTTCCTTGAAACAACAAATCCCGTTTCTTGTACCAAAGAACTGCGTTGCAACTGCCAATCGCCTCCGTTCAAGGGCAGCCTGTTTCCTGCAGGAAGGGCTCGTTCTTTGGGAACAGGTACCGGTCCTCCCATTCCAAAGGCTTGGATTTCACTCAGAACATAGCGTTTGTTGTCTAAAGGTTTGTCCATAACCAGTTTCAGATACCGTCCTTGAACGGGATGCTTGAAACGAATGGTTTCAATGGGACTTATCTTTTCTGATAAAACAGCAGCCGTTGACCATTGTGTTCCGTTGTCTGAAAACTCCAAGCTTCCTTCTATGGCTTTGTTCAACCAATGGAAGACCACGCTGTCTATAGCAGTTCGTGCTCCAAGGTCTACCACCAACCATTCGTTGCCCGTACCTTCACTCATCCATGCACTTACAAAATCAGCAGAGGGCAAAATATTAACAGGTTTGCCATCCAATAGAAACTCCCATTCTGCAAAAGCCCACTCCGTTACACCGGGTGCTTGGCAAACTATTTTGTAAAAAGCATATTTACCGGGCTCTTTTACAGGACATGTAAAGGCAAACTCTTTTCTATTTCTGCGTAGTACTTTGCCGGGTAATCGGGAGCCTTGCTCTTTCTTTAAGAGCTTCCATTCCAAACCGTTTTCAGATCCAAAAAAGGAAATGGAATAGGCGTTCACGCCCGAGGGGTTGTGAGACAAAATGCCTTTCAGATGCATTTCTGTGAATGCCGGCACTTTTCCATAGAAATCCAGTTGAATAAAGACGTCGTTTCCGGGAACGACGTATCTGGAATCTATTTTTCCATCAAAAAGCCATTCACGCTCCCTTTTTTTCAGGTCCCCCATCTGTGTAGAGACATTGATGTAGGTGGGTGGGGTATCCGATACGATTCCGTCTGTAACCAATTGTGCCGTCAGATTGTAATCGTAGCTTGACGAATGACGGACTGTTCGTCCTTTTGCTACGTTTCTGTGTGTTTTGCTATCTATGATTAAATCAGGTGCGTAATCTTGGGAAGAATCTCCCGGATACAAACCTATGCCTTTTGTATACGTTGCAGAAGGTTTGCAATGCGTTGCCGTTATCAACAACAGCCCCGCAAGGCCTGTCAGATAAATTTTCTTCATGGTTTTGAACGTTGCGCTTCTGTAAAGATAAAAAAAAATTCTAACTCTTCTCGATAACAACAAACCCAAAGGCACCTGTGGAAGGCTGTATGTTTGTAATCTAAACAAACATAAGCCCCAAAGTTTTTGTAAATTGGATTTTTTTAACAAACAATTTATTCACTAAAACCTGGGACTTATGCAGACCAAAAGTAAAAGTACAACAATCAGTTTTAAAGGACAAAACATTTATGTAGGAATTGATGTCCATTTAAAAAGTTGGAAGGTTACCATCATAGTAAATGATATGGAACATAAAACTTTTTCACAAGATTCCAATGCTAAGATTCTTTCAAATTATTTACGAAAGAATTTTCCTGAAGCCAAGTATTTCTCTGCCCATGAGGCAGGCTTTTGTGGGTTCAGTGTCCATCGGGACCTTGAAAGATATGGCATACATAATATTGTAGTTAACCCTTCCGATATTCCAACTACCGACAAGGAAAAACGCCAGAAAGAGGACAAACGTGACAGTCGCAAGATTGCTAAATCGCTCAAGAATGGCGAGTTAACAGCTATTTATGTGCCTACTAAAGAAATGGAAGAACTGCGAAGTTTGGTAAGGTATCGTAAAGCATTAGTAAGAGACATCACACGCAACAAGACCAGGATCAAGTCTTTTCTCTTTGTTAATGGAATAG
>LSQX01001868.1_pt1 | contig 23491 bp, 23 predicted proteins | sample 654561 | NCBI WGS metagenome assembly LSQX01 (sample SAMN04489861, study PRJNA283612) | anaerobic digester metagenome | isolation source: 4 biogas reactors fed with cattle manure at either 37C or 55C with and... | place: Denmark: Kongens Lyngby | collected 2014
TTTAACAATAAATCATGGAGACTTTATTTATGTGTGTTTGTCTTAAAGACAAAAAATACAATAAGCTGACCTTTTCATTGCAATGGCATATTACTGCAAAATGTGACCAGCACTGTAGGCATTGTTATATGTATGATTTTGATTCATACATGCCCGAGATGGAAAATGAACTGTCGTTATTTGATTGCAAGTTAATTGTTGATGATTTTATATACGCCCTTAAAAAATGGTCAAAAAAAGGAAGTATTGTCTTTACAGGCGGCGATCCCCTATTACGCAAGGACTTTTTTGATTTGCTTATATATACAAGCTCAAAAGATATTTACCCTATAGGTATCGCCGGAAATTCGTACAACCTTAGTACAGAAATTGCCAAAGCTTTAAAAAAATACGGAGTTTCCATGTACCAGATAAGCCTTGACGGTATGAGAGAAATACATGATTCACTGAGAAAATCTGGAAGTTTTGAAGATGCCTTAAGGGGCTATGAAGTGCTTAAAGAAGCTGGAATCAATCCTATGTGCATGTTTACTTTAAGCAGGTACAATATGCATGAACTTATAGATGTTATAAGACTTGCAGCAGAACTTGATCTTGCTGGATTTGACTTTGACAGACTTGTTCCCATAGGTAACGGCACTGATTTTTTGGAAGAAATGATTTCTCCTGATGAATACAGAGAATTGCTTCTAGAGGTAAATAGTGAATATAAAAAACTCCGTAAAAAAGGTTGCAATACACTGTTCGGCTATAAAGACAACTTGTGGGCTCTGATATTGAAAGAAGAAGAACTTATTTCAAGCCACTCAGTTATACCTGAAGGCTTTGAATTGAAAAGAGGATGCCTTATTGGACTTGCCGGACTTGCCATACTTGCCGACGGAAGTGTAATGGCATGTAGAAGGTTGCCGTTAATAGTTGGAAAACTCCCAGAACAAAAAATAACAGAAGTTTTTGAAAGCTCACCAAAACTGAATGAACTAAGAAAAATAGATAAAATAAAGAAATGCAGTTCATGCAGTAATATAGATAACTGCCGTGGGTGCAGAGCAATAGCCTACAGTTGCTCCAATGGGGATTACTTCTTCAAAGACCCGGGGTGCTGGCTTTAAATTTTTTAAAGGGGTAAGTAACAAATGTTTATACTTGAAAAATTAATAAACTTCATGCTCATAAGCATTAGAAATAATGTAAATGGCATGAATGACGAGAAGCTTGAGGTTATATATTATGGCCTTTATCTTTTCTTGTCCGATATAATTAAAATTTCTGTTATTCTGTTTGTAGCGTTTGTACAAGGCTTATTTATGCATGTTATTATAACGCTATCATGTCTTGGTATTTTACGTACTTTTGCAGGCGGAATTCACTCTAAAACTTGGTTGGGATGTTTTGTTGCCAATTGCCTTATCACCTTTGGAACAGTTTACCTGGCTATATTTCTATCATTTATAAAACCAATTTTGATATGCCTTTTGGTGATGCCCGTTTGTTTTGCCATAATACATATCTATGCACCATCCGATCACGAAAACAAGCCTGTTGTGAGCATAAGGCAACGAAAAAGATTAAAACTGACTTCAAATATTATTTTGATTCTAGAATTCATTATTGCATCGTTCCTTGTTGGACAACCCTATTCAAATATTATTATTTTTACAGCTTTAGCTACTTCATTACTTATGCTTCCTATAGCTTACAAAATTACTGACAACCACCATGGAAATTGGAAATAAACTGTTAGTTGAGATCACAGTTAACTATCACAAAGTAAAATTTAAGAGGAAGGAGGATTATTCATGGATAAAGCATTGTCGTTCAAAAATCTGTTAGTATTAGCTTTAGGAACAATTGCGGTGTTTGCAACTTTTATTGCTCAAACGTCAGCAAATGCATGTATGGCATGGTGTTTTGAACAGCCAAAATTACCGAAGTCACTCATAAAAGTTGACTAGTATAGTGTGTTCTTAAATTGCACTCCTTAACATTTACTAATTTACAGTATTCCATGGTATTAAGAACGTAGATGCAAACTTTTTAAGAGCACTCCATTCTTAAAAAAATTGCTACTAAAAGACAATTTACTTCTATATATGTTGCAATATCATAAATCAATGTACGATGCCTATTGCAAAATATATAACAGCTATCGTTATGTATCTCAGAGTGAAATAAAATTGAGTACCCATCGATGGGTACTCAATTTTGCCTCTTTCATTTCATTCCAAGAGACCTAATAAAAAGCTTCGGGGCATCGAGTCCCAAAGCTTTTTGCCGGATTTCCTTTCAGGAAATGATCCTAATAAAAGAGGTCAAATTGAGTATCAGAGATGAGTGCCCAGTTTGACCCCTTTTATAATATTATCAACTCCTGTTTAAAACTTATATTATCAGCTTGAGTATTAAGGGAAACATTTTCGTATTTACCGACTATCTTTTTTACAACCCAGAGACCAAATCCTCTATCCTCACCTTTAGATGAAAATCCCTGCTTAAATATATCATTGATGCTTATTTCATGATTCATAGAGTTTTCAACAGAAAAACTTACTATATTTTCTTTTTTCGTAATAATTATATCGACTGATTTATTATCGCTTTCACTTGCCGCTTCTATGGCATTATCCATAAGTATTCCCAAAACTTCACACAGTTCGGAGATTTTCATATTCACTTCTCTTACCTCATCAGTATTCAAAATTTTTATGTTTACCCCCTTCTCCTGTGCATACTCCAGCTTGGACATAATAAGCCCCAAAATACCTGCACTTTTTATGTTCAATGATGTCAAATTAGATAAAGAGCTTATAGAATTCAAATCTGAACATACTTCTGAGAAATACTTTTCGAGTTCATCCCACTTCTTGATCTTGATATAGCCTCCCAATACAGCCAACATGTTACTATGATTATGCTTAATTCTTCTCAAGTCGTTCATCAATGCATCCAATGCTTTGTTATAAAATATCTGATACTCAAGTTCATGACTTTTGGATTCAAGCTTAAAAAAAGTATTAGTATTTATTATGCTAAAAATCAAAAAACCTGCTAAAATAAATATATTTATGATAAAATTCACACTGCTGAAATAACTGTTGTATTTCATAAAATATGTATTGGCTACAGTAATTATTACGAATGCAAACACTATATACCCTAAATTTGTCCAATAAGTTTTAGTCCTTATATCATGGGGCAGTGTAAAAATCAATTTAAAACATTTTATAAAAAGTATTATCACCAAACTTACAAAATAGATTACCAAATAAGCAAATATCTGCATCATAGTACTTGATTTGAAACTTTCGAGCGAATATCCTCCTAGACTGGCGACTGCCTGTACAATCGCATTTCCTATGCCTAAGATGATAAAAAACATCCCATAAGCAATGGCACTTTTGATAAAACTTATTTTATAAAACACCTTTAGCAAAAATACACCAATGGAAAAAGTTAATAAGGTTTTCACAGTCATTGCAAAAATAATTGAGTATTCAGTCAGCACAAATTCTGATATGTTAATAATAGTTCCTATTGACACGGTCGCACTTAACGTATATAACACTGTGCTTCGCAAATTAAATTTTTTATCGTAAATGAACTGGGTAAAAACTCCCACTAATAATGCATCGAACATTGCTACAAACACATAATTGACTAAAACAATAATGGTAGTATTCAAGCCTTCCCCCCCCAATTTTAACAATCAAACAATTAAAATCAATTCTAGAAACAAATTCTAATACAAGGTACTGCAACAAACCTATTACATTCACAATTTTACAGTACTCTAATTCACCAATATAATAATATTATTATATTACATTTTTTTCAACACTTTGTTTGCATTTTAATAAACAAAATTCATTTTCCTATGTTATAAAAATCTTTCTCTTATAAAAAGATTGCGAGAAAATCAGCATTTTACCATTACTTCTTTCCTCACAATCCTATAATTCCATTTGCATTATGTCTCTTGTAAATTTATCAATATTGAACACACAATACTGATTTTAAACCTGACATAAAATAATTCACAAACATTAAAAATCAAATTTTCCATGGAAATAGCTTTCGAGTTCATCTATCTTTACCCTCTCCTGCTGCATGGAATCTCTGTCTCTTATTGTAACGCTTTTGTCCTCTAATGAGTCAAAATCAAAAGTTATGCAGTAAGGTGTTCCTATCTCATCCTGCCTTCTGTATCTTTTTCCTATGCTTCCTGTCTCATCGTATTCGCAAACATAATTTTTTGTGAGTTTTTCATATACCTTGCAAGCGTCATCTCCAAGCTTCTTTGAAAGAGGCAATACAGCTATTTTTACAGGTGCAAGGACAGGATGAAAGCGTAGAACAACCCTGACATCTCCTTCTGCTACTTCTTCCTCATCATATGCCTCACAGAGGAAAGCAAGTACTACCCTGTCTGCCCCAAGAGAAGGCTCTACACAATAAGGTACATATTTCTCATTCGTTACCGGATCAAAATATGAAAGGTCATCTTTTGAGTGCTCCATATGTTGCTTCAAGTCAAAATCTGTACGGTCAGCAATTCCCCAAAGTTCTCCCCAACCAAACGGAAATTTGAACTCAATGTCAGTGGTAGCATTGCTGTAATGAGAAAGTTCCTCCTTAGTGTGGTCACGCAACTTCAAATTTTCCTTTTTCATTCCCAGGTTCAAAAGCCAGTTGTAACAAAAATCTTTCCAGTAATTAAACCATTCAAGGTCTTTTCCAGGTTCACAGAAAAATTCAAGTTCCATTTGCTCAAACTCTCGCGTTCTAAAAGTAAAATTACCAGGAGTAATCTCATTTCTAAAAGATTTTCCTATTTGCCCGATGCCGAAAGGTATCTTTTTCCTTGTAGTTCTCTGAACATTCTTATAATTTACAAATATGCCTTGGGCAGTTTCGGGTCTTAAGAAAATTTCAGCTCTTGAATCCTCTGTAACCCCTTGATATGTCTTAAACATAAGATTAAACTTTCTTATGTCGGTAAAATTTGCCGAGCCACAATTCGGGCACTTGACAGCCTTTTCTTTTACGTATTCCAAAAGCTGCTCATTAGTCCATCCGTCAACCTGGACATTCTGATTGTTCTCCATATTCCAGTCTTCTATCATTTTATCAGCTCTGTGCCTTGTTTTACAATTCTTACAGTCTATAAGCGGATCACTAAATCCTCCTACATGACCTGATGCAACCCAAACCTGTGGATTCATAAGTATTGCACAGTCAACACCGACATTATAAGGACTCTCCTGTATAAACTTTTTCCACCAGGCCTTTTTAACATTGTTTTTAAGTTCAACTCCCAGCGGACCATAATCCCAGGCATTTGCCAACCTTCCATATATATCCGACCCCGGGTAAACAAAACCGCGGTTTTTTGCCAAAGAAACTATTTTCTCCATTGTTTTTACAACTTCCATCAAGAAAGCCTCCTTTATGAACTTTATTTTATAATAAATATAGCATCATGAAAATCAAATTTTTCAATTTATAATTATTTACGCAACATATACACAAACAAATTCTTTTACGGGACACTAAGCCTTTTTAATTAACAGGGCTTCATCCAGTATTCTGTGTGCTACCTCACCTTTACTCATTATTGGAAGCTCAATCATACCATCTCTTTTTATAATTCTGACAATATTTGTGTCGGTTCCGAATCCAGCACCTTCCATTGTTATATCATTAGCTACTATCATATCCATATTCTTTTTGCTCATTTTATGTGTTGCATTATCAAGAAGGTTCTCTGTTTCTGCACTAAAGCCTATAAGTAGCCTGTTACCCTTAACCCTTCCAAGCTCTTTTGCTATATCAGGATTTTTTATAAAATTTAATAAAAGTCTGTCTTCCGACTTTTTTATTTTACTTCTGGCAACAACCTCACACCTATAATCGGCAACAGCCGCAACCATGACAATTATGTCATACTCCCCATATCTTTTCAACACCTCATCATACATTTGCTGGGCACTGACAACATTTACAAGCACTGCCTTTTCAGGAGGACTTAAGCTTACCGGTCCTGAAACCAAACAAACATCCGCCCCTCTTTCAACCGCCGCTGAAGCTATCGCATAACCCATCTTGCCTGAAGAATGGTTTGATATATATCTTACAGGGTCAATTGCTTCCCTTGTGGGACCAGCCGTAATCAGAACCTTAAGGCATGCCATATCCTTCTTTCCAATTAAAAGCTCTTCAATCCGGTTTACAATAAACTCCGGTTCAGGCAAACGCCCTTTGCCGAATGTTCCTTCAGCCATGCGTCCCGATTCCGGTTGCATGAAAATATAGCCCAATCCAGTCAGCCGATTTATATTGTCCTGAACAATAGGATTATCATACATGTTATGATTCATGGCAGGAACAAAAAGAACTGGCGCCTTGGTAGCCATAATAGTAGTTGAAAGCATATCATCAGCAATACCACATGCAACTTTACCTAATATATTGGCTGTTGCAGGTGCTATTAAAACAAGATCCGCTTTCTTTGCAAGGGATATATGCTGTATATCCCATACTTTCGGTTCATTAAACATGCCGGTTATAACAGGTCTGTGAGTTATCGATTGAAATGTAAGGGGTGTGACAAACCTAGTCGCATTTTCAGTCATAACAACATCTACGTCTGCTTCAAGCTTTACCAGCCTACTTACAACTTCAACTATCTTATATGCTGCAATACCACCGCATACACCAACTACAACACTTTTCCCCTTAAGCATAAACTTCTTCCTTCCAAAAAAAATCTGAGGCACTTTGAGCCTCAATATATGAATACACTAAAAGAAGTTAAGATTCATGGTCTTATTTTATTCCGCTCTTTGTCCTAATGTATGTAATCTTCTGTTCGTCAATTTCATTTATCGCAATAGTTACAGATTTTTCAGAATCGCATTCGGTAAGCTTATTAGCTCCTTCTGTCAACTGCCTGGCCCTTTTTGCAGCCGCTACAACCAGTGTATATCTGCTATCCACTTTATCAAGAAGAGAATTTATACCCGGCTCAATCATTGATAATTCTTTATTAACGATTTCTTTCATATTACCTAAAACCTCCCTTAGATTCAAGCCAATTTTATAACTAAATGCTTGTAAACATATTAATTGTTTATGTCAACGTTTTCAATATGTCTTTATTTCTTTTAAATTTAAGCCTTTCAGCAACCAATATACTCTGTATACTTTGTACCGCATTCTCTATATCATCATTAAGCACAACGTAATCATATCTGCCAACAAATTTCACTTCATTTTTAGCCCTTTCGAGTCGCTTCATCACAACCTCTGCACTTTCAGTACCTCTGTCTTCAATTCTTCTTTTCAGCTCTTGAAAGGAAGGCGGAAGAATGAAAATCGAAACACTTTGCGGATAATTCTCCTTTATATTTAAAGCACCATCTACTTCTATCTCTAGCAGGCAGTCAAAGCCTGATTCTACAGTTTGTTCTATACCCTTCTTCGGAGTACCATAGTAATTATCACAGTACTTAACCCATTCAACAAGCTCACCTTTTTCTATCATATTGCTGAACTCATCCTGCGTCTTGAAATAATAGTTTATACCGTCAGTTTCGCCATCTCTCGGCTTTCTTGTTGTAGCAGAAACTGATAACCTGATATTATGCTCTCTTTCCTTTAGCAGGTTTATAACGGTTCCCTTTCCTGCGCCAGAAGGACCGGAAATCACTACTATGAGACCTTCACGGAACATCAACCCGTTCCTCCTATTCTTCCGAAACTTCTGCTTCAACAACATCAGCTTCTTTGGCATTAAGCCTGTGTGCCACCGTCTCCGGTTGGACAGCAGATAAAATAATATGGTCGCTGTCTGTTATAATAACTGCTCTTGTTCTCCTTCCATATGTTGCATCAACCAACATGCCTCTGTCCCTGGCCTCTTGGATTATCCTCTTGATAGGTGCTGACTCCGGACTGACTATTGCAACAAGCCTGTTAGCTGATACAATATTTCCGAATCCTATGTTTATCAACTTCATTAATATTCCTCCCAACAATTATTCAATATTTTGTGCTTGCTCTCTTATTTTTTCCAACTCACATTTTATTTCTACTACATTCTTCGTTATATATAAATCATTAGCCTTAGAACCTATTGTATTTATTTCCCTGTTCATTTCCTGTATTAAGAAATCCAGTTTCCTTCCTACAGGCTCTTCCATACCAAGTGCTTCTCTCATCTGACTTATATGGCTTGCAAGCCTTACAAGTTCCTCATCAACACTACACCTGTCTGCAAATATTGCAATCTCAGTTGCTATACGGTTTTCATCCACCACCTGTTGTTCCAATAATTCTTTCAGCCTGTTTTCAAGCCTGTTTTTATATTCTTTTACAACATCAGGTGCTCTTATGCCGATTTCTTTCACAACATCTTCAATATGTGAAGCTCTCATCAGCAGATCAGTCCTTAAACCTTCACCTTCAGACCTTCTCATGGTCAACAATGTATTAAGTGCATTTTTCAAGGCTTTCTCCAGTATGCTCCATATTTCTTCCTCATCCTGTTCAGCTTTCTCGACTTTTATCATATCGGGAAATTTAGCTACCAGAGAAACTGTTATATCATCCTTAAGCCCATACTTATCCCTTAACATCTCAACACTTTTTATATATGTTTTTGCCAAACCCTCATCAATTAATACATTTTTTGAATCTTCTCCAAAATCCTCATAGTTAATAAATACATCAATCTTACCGCGTGATATATTTTTACCGATAGTCGCCCTAACTTTTTCCTCAAGGAATGCTATCTGCCTAGGCATCTTTATAAAAACATCACAGTATCTGTGGTTAACGGTTTTTATTTCAACCAGGAATTCCTTACCATCTTTTTGGGATTTTCCTCTTCCGAAGCCCGTCATACTTTTTATCATATTTATCTTCCCTTTACATTTTCTTTTAAGAAGCCAACAAGAACATCTTTTTCTCCATTTTCTTGTTTCTTATATATAATATTTCTATGTTAGGTTCCATTAGGTATTATAACACACTCAATCACAATTTAAAGACTATTTCTCTAAATTATAATTCAAAATAAAAGCTCCAAATATACATTTTTTTAATGCAGATCGAAGTTCGCTTCTTCCTTAAGGAACATCCGTTAATTATAACTCAAGTTTCCAACACATTCTTTATAGCCTGCAATACCCTTGTCTTTTCAAAAGGCTTTATAACAAAATCCTTTGCTCCATGCTTTATCGCTTCAATTACCATGGATTGCTGTCCCATTGCAGAGACCATTATAATTTTCGTGTCGGGACTGCATTTCAATATCTCACCAACTGCCTGTATTCCATCCATGTCCGGCATGGTTATATCCAAGGTCATTATATCAGGTTTATGGAGTTTAGCCTGTTCAATTGCCTCAAATCCATTGGAACCTTCTCCAACCACCTTGTATGTATCTGTTTCCTCTATCATTTTCTTTAGCAAAGTGCGCATAAAAACTGCATCATCAACAACAACAAAGCTTAAATTATTCATAGCCCACATCCCCCAGTTCATACATGAGTATTGACAAAACGGTAATTCCAGCAGTTTCTGTTCTTAGTATCCTCGGTCCAAGGGTAATAGCGTTTGCACCGTATCCCAGTGCTTTTTCCACTTCTTTTTCAGTAAATCCACCTTCAGGTCCTACTATAACGGATACACTTTTTATATCGATGTTATTCTTTAAAATTTTCTTAAAACTGCCTGCTGTTTCTTTCTCATAAGGTATAATTATCAGATCCGAGTCATTCATATGGTTAAATGCCTCTTCATAGCAAACAGGCATGCTTACCTCTGGAACAAAACCCCTGTTGCACTGTTTTGATGCTTCTAAAGAAATTCGGTTCCATCTTTCATGTTTCTTCTGTGCATCTTTTTTATTGTCAATTCTTACTATAGTCCTTTCTGTAATAACAGGAATTATTTTTCTTACACCCAGCTCTACGCTTTTTTGAATTATAAAGTCCATTTTGTCAGATTTCGGCACACCTTGAAAAAGTACGATGTCAATCGGAGGTTCTGTTAAATTGACCATAGTGTGAATTATATCGGCATATACGCAACTATCGTCGATTTCCTTTATTTTAACAAGATAATCCGTACCGCAACCATCACTTACTATTATAGTATCTCCAATCTTCAATCTCAATACTTTTTTTATGTGAATAACATCTTCTCCGGTAATACAAACAGCACCGGAATCTATATCCTGCCGTTTTATAAAGAACCTAGACATTTAAACACTATCGCCACCCATTCACCAAGTTCTTGAACTTCCTCTTTCAAAAAACCTTTTTTCTCGTATGCATCAATTACTTCACAGCTTCGTTCCTTTATTATACCTGATGTTATGAGCAGTCCACCTTTTTTCAAATATGAACTGACGCTCCCTGATACATCTATAATAACATCTGCAATAATATTTGCAGTAATAATGTCATATTCTTCCTTCTCTATGTCATTCAATACACCCTTCTGAACATTAACTGATGTAGTTGCATTGTTTATTTGAATGTTTTCCTTTGCTACCCTTACTGCAACCTCATCAATATCAACCGCTGTAACAAATGAAGCTCCCAACTTTGCTGCTATAATGGCAAGAATTCCCGTACCGCAACCCACATCAATAATCCTGTCGCCTTTTTTCATATATTTTTCAAGTAAAACTGCACACATTCTGGTAGTTTCATGAGTTCCGGTTCCAAAAGCCATTCCGGGATCAAGCTCGATTATTATTTCCTCATTACTTTTATCGTAACTTTCCCATGATGGCTTAATAACCAACTTATCTGTCAAATGAAGAGGTTTGTAGTATTTCTTCCATGATGTACCCCAATCTTCATCGTCAACTTCTGTGTACCCTTCATATCCTTTTCCAACATTAAGGAAATTACCGATAAATTTGATTTTTTCTTTTATCAGAGAAGTAAGCTCTTCAATATTATTATCTCCATGAAAATAAGCCTTGATAACCACATCTTCACCAAGACTATCTAAAAATTCTTCATCAGCATAATCCAGAGTATTCGGTTTTAAAATTTCCTGCCTGATATCATTTGGGTCTTCTATGGAAGTACCACCTGCTCCGGCTACAGTAAGCATTTCAGTAACCGCATCACTGGCCTCCTGAGTAGTTATAACTTTTATCTCAAACCATTTCATTAGATTTTCCTCCGTAATAATCCAACTTACATCACTTACATTCCAAGAGCATCCTTCATCTTATCAAAGAAACTTTTCCTCTGTTCATGAACCTCATCACCACTGAGTTCCGCAAATTCTCTCAGCAACTCTTTCTGCTTATCATTTAGCTTTTTTGGTACTTCAATGTTGACTCTAACACGTTGGTCTCCCCTGCCACTCCCACGCAGGAACGGTATGCCTTTCCCTTTCAACCTGAATATTGCGCCGGTTTGTGTTCCCTCCGGAACAGTATATTTGACCTTCCCATCAAGAGTAGGAACCTCCATTTCAGAGCCTAACGTAGCCTGAACAAAGGTTATGGGCATTTCACATATTACATCGTTTCCCTGACGCTGGAAAATTGGGTGAGGTTTTACCCTGACCATTATATTAAGGTCTCCCGAAGGACCGCCTTTCGTTCCCGGTTCCCCCTCTCCCCTTAATAAAATTGTCTGTCCATCGTCAATGCCTGCCGGTACATTTAATGATCGTTTTACCGATTTTCTTACCCTTCCTTTTCCGTTGCAACTATCACAAGGGTCTGTTATTATTTTCCCTTCCCCATGACAAACGTCACATGTCTTAATGTTTACAAACTGGCCAAAAGGTGTTCTCTGCTTATACTGTATCTGACCTGTTCCACTACATTGACGACAGGTTGAGGACTGGTGACCCGGCTTTGAACCTGAACCTGCACATTTTTCACATCTTTCCATTCTGTCTATCGAAACCTCTTTTTCAACTCCGAAGGCTGCCTCCTCAAAACTTATTTCCATCGAAAGCTTAATATCTGCACCTTTTTGCGGACCTCTTCCGGTTCTCGAAGTTCTTCCACCAAAACCGGAACCACCGAAGAAGGTTTCAAAAATATCACCAAAACCGCCAAAGTCAAAATCCCCAAAGCCGCCGTTGAAACCTCCGGCATTCATACCCGCATGACCAAATTGGTCATACTGCGCTCTCTTTTGAGGCTCACTCAAGACCTCATAAGCTTCGTTTGCCTCTTTGAATTTACCTTCTGCAGTTTTATCCCCGGGATTCATATCAGGATGATACTGCTTTGCAAGTTTTCTGTATGCTTTCTTTATATCAGCATCGGATGCACTTTTATCAACCCCGAGGACTTCATAGTAATCCCTCTTGTCAGCCATCCAACCAACTCCTTCAAATAAACTTTTTATAGAATTTTTATTATAGCTTAAAACATCCAGTCAATTATACCACATCGCAACAAAGCTGCAAACTATGTAATTAAAACTGAACAGATAAGCACTAAATCTAAACAGCCAAAGTCATTTTTCAATGACTTTGGCCATAAAACATCTGATAATAATATTAAAAATTATTCATTATTTATTATCATCGTCAACTACTTTATAATCTGCGTCATATACATTTTCCTGTTCTTCAGTCGAACCTGCCTGAGCATTAGGATCTGCTCCCATATCAGAACCCTGTGCTGCATCGGGATTCTGCTGGTATATCTTTGAGGAAACATCATAAAAAGCTTGAGTCAAACCCTCATTAGCCTTTTTAATAGCTTCAATATCCGTACCTTTCAAAGCTTCTTTTACTTTTTCTATTTCTGCTTCAATCTTTGCCTTATCTTCACTGCTTAATTTGTCTCCTAAATCCTTTAAGGTCTTTTCAGACTGATAAACCATTGAATCTGCATTGTTTCTGACGTCTATTTCCTCTTTTCTCTTCTTGTCTTCTTCTGCAAATCTCTCTGCATCCTTCACAGCATTGTCTATTTCCGAATCTGAAAGGTTTGTTGAAGCTGTAATTGTAACCTTCTGCTCATTACCTGTTCCAAGATCCTTTGCCGATACGTGCACAATACCGTTTGCGTCAATATCAAATGTAACTTCTATCTGAGGCACACCTCTAGGTGCAGGCGGTATACCTGTGAGCTGAAATCTTCCTAGTGTTTTATTGTATGCAGCCATTTCCCTCTCGCCCTGAAGAACATGTATATCAACACTTGTTTGCCCATCAGCGGCAGTAGAAAACGTCTGGCTCTTCTTTGCAGGAATTGTAGTATTCCTCTCAATAAGCTTTGTACATACTCCTCCAAGAGTCTCAATCCCAAGGGACAACGGCGTAACATCAAGGAGCAGAAGATCTTTTACTTCACCGGTCAAAACTCCTGCCTGTATAGACGCGCCTAGCGCAACACATTCGTCGGGGTTTATTCCCTTGAAGGGCTCTTTACCCAAATACTTCTTGACAGCTTCCTGAACAGCCGGTATTCTTGTTGAACCACCAACTAGAAGAATCTTGTCAATTTTATCAGGTGAAAGACCTGAATCACTAATAGCCTCTCTTGTAGGCTCCATTGTTTTTTCAACAAGGTCAGCTGTCAACTCTTCGAACTTTGCCTTTGACAATGTTATGTCAAGATGCTTCGGACCTGCTGCATCAGCTGTAATAAAAGGAAGATTTATATTTGTTGTTGTAACTCCGGAAAGCTCTACTTTTGCTTTCTCTGCAGCCTCCTTTAGCCTTTGCATAGCCATTTTGTCATTTTTAAGGTCAATACCATTTTCTCTTTTAAAAGTATCCACCAGATAATCCATTATTCTTTCATCAAAGTCGTCTCCGCCAAGCTTGTTATTTCCTCTAGTAGCAAGAACCTCAAAAACGCCATCCCCTATTTCAAGTATGGAAACGTCGAAAGTTCCTCCACCAAGGTCAAAAACCAATATTTTCTGATCAGTTTCCTTATCAAGTCCATATGCAAGAGCTGCGGCCGTAGGCTCGTTGATAATCCTCAGAACCTCAAGACCTGCTATTTTACCTGCATCCTTGGTAGCCTGCCTCTGGGAGTCACTGAAGTAAGCCGGTACAGTTATAACTGCCTGACTGACTTTCTCTCCAAGATAACTTTCTGCGTCAGCCTTTATTTTCTGGAGTACCATAGCAGATATTTCCTGCGGAGTATACTCTTTATCGTCAATCTTCACCTTCTTGTCGGTACCCATATCCCTTTTTATTGAACTTACAGTTCTCTCAGGATTTGTAATAGCCTGCCTTTTTGCTACCTGTCCAACAAGTCTTTCCCCTGTTTTGGAAAAAGCAACAACTGATGAAGTTGTCCTTCCCCCTTCTGTATTCGGTATAACAACCGGCTCTCCGCCTTCCATAACAGCCACACATGAGTTGGTAGTCCCCAAATCTATTCCAATTACTTTTGCCATAATATTATCCTCCTTACATTTAGATTAGTATAATTCCCTTAATTATTATTTTAAAATTAATATATTGAATGCGATAAAGCTTTTACATCGCACTTCAATTTATTTGTGCAATCATTTTCGTAATATAGACAAATCAGTTAGCAACCTTAACCATACTATGTCTTATAACCTTGTCCTTAATCAAATAACCTTTTTGAAACTCTTCCACTACAACACTTTCGCCGTAACTGTCATCTTCCACATGCATAACAGCATTATGCATGTTCGGATCAAAGCACTCACCTAAACATGTTATCTCCTCGACACCAAGCTTCTTCATAACTTCCTTAAATTGTCTGTGCACAAGTTCAACACCTTCTTTAAGTGCCTTGTTGTCAGTATCACCTTCAGAAGCCTGTAGCGCACGTTCGATATTATCAACAACCGGCAGAAATTCGGAAACAACATCAATAATCGCTTCAGAATATAAAACGTCCTTTTCTTTAGCAGTTCTTTTCTTGAAATTGTCAAACTCTGCAGCAGTCCTTTGTAACATGCGAAAATATTCTTCGCACTGTTTTGTCTTTTCATCAAATTTGTTTTTTAATTCATCCATTTCCTTTATACAGAGCTCTTCAGTGCTTTCTACCTTAACATCATCAAATGATGCATCCTGCTCTTCAATAAAGGTCTGTTCCTTTTCATTTAGTATTTCTTTATTCTTTTTCATAGAAACTATCTAAACCCTCCTTACCCATATATTTCTGATTAAACAGCTTGCTTGGTCAAATTTGTCATCATAATTATAATGTTTCATGTCAAAGAAAGTTAAATTTTAATTATTGCCAACTTCAGTAATTGCTCTTATCAGGACTTTCCCCTAAAAGTTTTTCAATCTGCTCATTAATCGTATTCCTAATATATTCCATAACCGTAAGAACTTTTGAGTATTCCATCCTTGTAGGTCCTATTATTCCAATAGTCCCAATTACTATGTCACCTAAATTATATGTTGTTGTCACCAGACTGCATTCTTTCATTTCCTCGATGTTATTTTCTCGACCTATTTTTATGTTTATATTGTCATTACCCTTGCCTATACCACTTAAAACTTTAGACAATATATCCTTCGTATCCATCATGTTCAAGAAATCCCTTGCCTTGACAAGGTCGTTAAACTCCGGATAATTCAAAATATTTGTCATTCCGTCGAGATAAACCTCGGGAGAATCTATCTGATTTATACAATCTGTAACTCCACTTAATATAGGCAACAGAATTTCCTGGGATGAACCCAACAAAACCTCTATTTCCCTTATCACAGGCATATTTATCTGCTCTATTGTAAGACCACTCAGCTTTTCATTGAATATATTCGATACACTGATTAAAAACTCCGGTAAAACTGTTTCAGGTATTTTTACAAGACTATTTTTAATAATACCTGCATTAGTTATAACAATAACAAGCGCCTTTCCTCTTTCCACAGGTACAACTTGAACAGCTTTTAAAGTATTGCCTTCCTTCTCAGGTGTTAAAGCTAACGAAGTGTACTTTGTTAGTCTTGACATAACAACAGACGCCTGCTTTAACAACTGACTCAGTTCGCTTATATGCATTTCAAGAGCGTACTTGATACTTTCAATTTCTTCTCTTGACAATTCACCTGCCCTCATCAGTTGATCCACGTAAAACCTATATCCTTTGTCGGAAGGAACCCTTCCGGCTGATGTATGCGGCTGTGCCAGATATCCCATTTCCTCCAGGTCAGCCATTTCATTTCTTATAGTAGCAGAACTTAACCCCAGTTCATGCTTTTTTGCAATAGTTCTTGATCCAATGGGCTCTGCTGTACTGATGTAGTCATTGATAATAGCCTGTAGGATTTTCCTTTTTCTATCATCTAAGAACATCATTCCATCCCCTTTGTTAGCACTCTATGTTATTGAGTGCTAATTATATTTTAAAAATACCATCCTATTCTTAATTTGTCAAGATGTTTTTGGTTATAACAGGTTAAAAATTGGCTATACAAATTCCATAAAAGCCTGATTGGCAATGTCCAAACCAAGTGGTGTAAGTTTTAGAAAGTTATCCTTAAGTACAGCCAATCCTTTGTTTGTAATATTGAAAATTTCAGTTTCGAACACCTTGAAAACATCTTCACCAAATCTATCCCTGAATTCCTTCGTATCAACACCTTCAATCAGCCTGAGTCCAAGCATCATAAACTCACACATTTTATCCCTTTCAGATATTAACTCCATATTCTCTTTAGGCAGTTTGTCCATTCCTAAACTTTTAATATATTCTTTTAAATCACAGGCATTGTTGTATCTTTCACTATTTATAAAAGAATGGGCTCCTGCCCCTATACCCACATACTCATGCTCTTTCCAATAAACAAGATTATGTCTGCATTCAAACCCTTTCTTAGCAAAGTTGGATATCTCATAATGCCGGTACCCCTCTTCTTTCAAGTTTTCCACCGCTATCTTATACATCAGTCTGTCATCCGTATCATCCACAAGTTCAAGATCTCCTTTTTGAAACCTGTCTCCCAAAACTGTCCCTTCTTCTATTTTAAGGCTATAAGCCGATATATGCGAAGGCTTCAATTCTCTTATATAGTTTATAGTCCCGATCCAATCATCAATGCTCTGACCGGGAATTCCAAATATCAAATCAATGTTTACATTAGTAAAACCAATTTTCCTGCACAGATTGTAGTTATCTGCAAATTCCTCCACGGTATGAATTCTGCCTAGTTCCTTCAGCAAGCTGTTCTGTATGGCTTGCAGACCTATACTCAGTCTGTTTATACCCAACATTTTGTAAGCAACAAGCTTTTCGTGAGAAAGGGTTCCAGGATTTGCTTCTAATGTTATTTCAGCCTTTTCATCAATATAATACAGCTGATTTACCATTTGCATAATCTCATATATATTATGTGCACTCACATAAGAAGGTGTTCCACCTCCAATGAAAACCGTGTTGATCCTGTAATTGCCTAAAATATCGCCATAAAGACTTATCTCTTTTTTTAGCGCATTAAAATATGCAGGAATAATATCATCCCTGCATACAAAAGAATTAAAATCACAGTAAAAACACTTTGATTTGCAAAAAGGTATATGAATATATAGACTCAAATCTTTTTTAATATTCTGCATAACAACACCATCTTTACTACGAATCCAGTTTAAGAACACTCATAAATGCTTCCTGTGGAACTTCTACGCTTCCAACCTGACGCATACGTTTTTTGCCTTCCTTTTGTTTTTCCAAAAGCTTTCTCTTTCGCGAAATATCTCCGCCATAGCACTTAGCTAAAACATCTTTCCTGTAAGCCCGTACTGTTTCCCTTGCAATTATTTTTCCTCCGATGCACGCCTGAATAGGTATTTCGAACTGCTGCCTCGGGATAGTCTCCTTTAATTTTTCAGCTATTCTTCTTCCTCTCGTTTCAGCCTTTTCTTTATGAACAATAAACGACAGGGCATCGACAATTTCACCATTTAACATAATATCCAGCTTTACAAGATCAGATTCCTTATATCCTAAAAGCTCATAATCCAATGAAGCATATCCTTTTGTTCTTGATTTGAGAACATCAAAGAAATCGTATATTATCTCGTTAAGTGGCATCTCATAAGTTAGTATTACTCTTCCCTCATCAATATAAGACATATCCTTGAATACTCCCCGTCTTTCCTGGGATAATTCCATTATATTACCTACAAACTCGGTAGGGGTCATTATAGTGGTCTTTACTATAGGCTCTTCCATTGAATCAATTTCAGTGGAAGGAGGCATATTTGTAGGGTTATCTATATAAAATGTTTCTCCTTTGGTTTTTGTTATCCTATAAATAACACTAGGAGCAGTAGTAACCAGGTCAAAATCATATTCCCTTTCCAACCGTTCTTGAATTATCTCCATATGCAAAAGCCCTAAAAATCCACATCTGAAACCAAACCCAAGAGCAATCGAAGACTCCGGTTCAAAGGTTAAAGATGCATCGTTCAATTGAAGTTTTTCAAGTGCATCCCTTAAGTCTCCATATTTTGAGCCATCAGCAGGATAAATTCCGCAGAAAACCATGGGATTAACTTTTTTATACCCCGGCAAAGGTTCTTTTGCAGGTCTCTCTACCGAAGTAACTGTATCTCCAACCCTTGTATCACTGACATTTTTTATGCTTGCAACAATGTAACCTACATCACCTGCCATAAGCTCGGAGCACGGAGTCAATCCTCCTGGCTTGAGATAGCCTATTTCAGTAACTGTAAATTCCTTTTTGGTATACATCATTCTTATCTCATCGCCCAGTTTTACTTTACCCTCTTTTATCCTGATATATACTATAACACCTTTATAGCTGTCATAATAAGAATCAAATATTAGTGCACGCAAATTACCGTCTTCGTCAGCTTCAGGACACGGTACAGATTTTACAATATACTCCAAAACCTCTCCTGTATTAATTCCATTTTTAGCTGAAATAAGCGGTGCATTTGACGCATCAAGCCCTATTACATCTTCTATTTCCTTTTTTACGTAATCAGGCTGTGCACTTGGAAGGTCAATTTTATTTATTACGGGTATTATCTCAAGATTATGTTCTAGTGCAAGATAAACGTTCGCCAAGGTCTGAGCCTCAATTCCTTGAGCTGCATCCACTACCAATATGGCTCCTTCACAGGCTGCAAGGCTTCTTGACACTTCGTAATTGAAGTCGACATGCCCGGGAGTATCTATAAGATTTAGGATATACTCCTGTCCATCCTGAGCTTTATAAACCATTCTTACCGCCTGAGCCTTTATGGTAATACCTCTTTCACGCTCTATATCCATAGTATCGAGAACCTGAGCCTCCATCTCCCTTTTGGTCAGTACCCCCGTCAACTCAAGCAATCTGTCAGCCAGTGTTGATTTACCGTGATCTATATGTGCTATTATACAAAAGTTCCTTATTTTCTTTTGTCTCTCGCTTGCCATCAAATTCATCCTCCTGCTGTAAGAGCAAGTTAAATACTTTTACTATATTGAATGCGATAAAAATTTTACATCGCATTTCAATTTCCTTAATACGATATCGCGAAAACTAAATTTTTCAATGTAAAATCATTTTCGCGATTTATATATATATCAGCATATTATTATAACATAACTTTTTTTTTATGAACAGAAAAATTTGAAAATGAACCCGACGCATTCGACACAAAAATCATTCTTTATCCTTGTGTTCAAACAAATCCTTAACTTTTGCAATATCCCTTATAATGTATTGAGTATCTAAAGCAATACTCTTACCTAAAACATCTATTTCGTAATAATAATCCCCATATTGCTTTATGTAAACCATCCCCATGCCACTTTTTTTGTTCATTAAATCATTTAATGAGCAATCAACAATGAAAACTCCCGATACAAAAAGTAAAAAAGAAAACAAGAGGGTAAAAAGGCATCTTTTACGTGTACGTCTGATTTGCCTGAATCTATCCACTCTTTTCATTAGTATATTCCCCTTTATTAGTAAGTATTTGCGTGTTTTTATACAGAGCACCATATACTTATTGTTTCCGGAAAATAACGATTTATAACTCTTTTATTATTGTCCACTTTCATTATTGATAAATTCATTTATCATTTCAGCAAGATATTTTGTAGTTTCGAGTGCTTCACCAATAAGATTTCCATCCCCTCCCACCTCAATAATCAATGAGCTGTTGGACAAATGCTGATTATATCTGTTCTCGCTTATATAAATCGGTCTTGTAAGTCCGGAATACTTTTGGTTAAGCTTTTGTTGGAAATTCAGTGCCAGCTTCAGATTCTCCTTCCACTTCGGATGCTCGAGACCTGTACTATCGGTCCCTACAACAAACATTGCCTGTGCAACATTTTTGTTGTTAATCTCTTTTACTACCCTCAGCTTTTTGTCATTGCTTATAGCGTCTCTGTGAAGGTCAATAACCAATTGAATGGAAGGATAGCTTTTCAATATGTTTGCAGCTGTGTTAAGAGACCTTGCATATGCCCCTGTATCGGATGGATAATTATGTACTGTGGCATTATGAATTACTCCAATGCCGTATTTGTTCTTTAAAACAGCAGAAAGTTCCTCACCTACCCTTATAACACTATATCTTTCATCTCTTGTTCTAGATTGTATACCACTCTTACCAATCTCTCCCGCATCCTTTAAGTAGCCTTCTGTAGTATGTGTATGGTAGATCAAAACCTTTGGTCCCTTTTTTTCAGGTTTCAGCTTAAACGGCTCCTTTAGAAGTTCCTCAATATTAATCTTATAGTTGGTTTCATTATTGTTTATTTTTATCTGCCCACTTGTTACTATTTTATCTGGAGGTGGGTTCTGAGTTCTTCTTGATTCCTCATCTTCACTAAAGGCAACGCTGCTTGCAGGCTCATCATAATTTTTTGCCGGTTCCTGCTCTTTAGGTTTGTCCTGCTCTTTAGGTTTATTCTCCTCTTTCGTTTTATTCTCTTCTTTGGCAATATCCGCAAAATTAATATAAGGTGTGTTCCATCCACTCTTCATGGCAATATACTTCTGATAATCACCGTAATAGTAGCTTAGAAATAGGGGTGATTCTGCACTCAATATTGTTACAGGTCTTGTTACATCAAAATGAAAAATGCTTTCAATCAGGTCTTTTACCTGTCCTATTAGCGACATGCTTATATTTCCGCTGTTATAAATAGTGTCAATTATCGGCAAAGAATTGTTCAATATCTTTCTGAAATTCTCCACATCAGCTTTACTTATTATCTTTTTGTCTGAATGATATAGTATATCTCCCCCAACTGTTCCAATTTTTATAGCCAGAACTGTTGCAATTATAATTGCAAATACCTCCAGAGCCAGAGTAAACCCTGCTTTTAAACTTCTAACATTGTTTTTTTTCATAGCTTATCCTCCGTTTAGTTTATTACTCAACTTTCCCACAGTATTTCTGGGCTCTTTGCTGCTAAATCAGCATTGCTCACCGCGGTCAAAAGGTAAACTTTTTAACCTTAACTTGTGAGCAAGCAGAGCCTCAAAATACTATAAGTGGAAAAGTTGAGTAAGTGAAAAGGAGACGGCAATTGCTTTTGTGACACACCAACCAAAAAGTTAATGGTAATTTAAAAACAGTGATTGGGGGGAGAAGAATTGGATAGCAAGTATAAATACCAGAGGTCATTTCTTATATTCAGCCAAGAGGATGTAGGGTTTAAAGAAGGCGGAGAACCCATGGGGCATGTGAAGATTGAAGTGAGAGATGGTAAGGGGAAATTGGACTGCCATGTATCGAATTTAAGGGAAGACAGTTTAAAACTGGATTATGTGCTTTACATGATGAAGACAGATGAAAACGGTATAGTCCCTTTTGACGCAGGTATAATTCCTTTGAACAGGAATAAGGGTGAACTATCCTTGGAATTTGATCCCGGCAATATAGGCAGAACCGGTCTTACTATTGAAGATATCAATGTTGTGGCGGTGCTGGTGCAACATAAAGGAAAAACCTTGAACGAAATCATATGCCCTCTGATATCGTACAAAGGGGGAAAATCCGACTGGAGGAGCAAACTTAAAAAGATACTGTCTGAACAGCAAATAAGAAAAGAGGAAAAAGAGAAAAAAGATAAAGATAAGGTCAAAAAAGACATAATGAGCAAAGAAGATAAAACAGATAATGCAAGTAAAGAAGACAAAGCAGGTAATGCAGGTAATGCAGGTAATGTGGGTAAAGAATTCAAGGAAGAAATAATAAGCAAATTTGACGTTAGTGTTGATGAAAATGTAAAAAGTACAGATGATACTAATTTAAAAGACAAAAATAGCGATAACAATTATGAAGGAATTGAAGTAAAAATAGCATTGGATAAAAAGCAAAATGAGCAGGAGGCTGGGACTGAAGACGGACTCAAAGAAGTAAAACATCCTGAGAACGATGAACAGAATATACAATTTGAACAGCATAAACAGTTTGAACAGTCTGGAAGCGATGTTAATGAGAACCCAAATACAGGAATAGAAAATACAGAAAATAAAGTTCTGCCCGGTAATCACGAAATAGGCAAGGATAATATCGGAATTGATAAAAAAGACTGTAATACTTGCAGCAATTGCAGTCCAAAAACATGCGAAAACCCTGAACCGGGTATTGCCGATGTGAAGATGGTTGAAGAGAAGCTTGACAAATGCTTTATAAAGTATGATCCCTTCAAGACAAACAGGAAGGATTATAAATGGTGGAAAGTAGTAAGTCCCGTCCATCTTAACAACACATTGTTCCAGATAAATATTAAGGTACCGGTGCTTTTTAATCCTCAGGTGCTGATGGCACATTTCAAATACAGGCATCTGATTGTCGGGATTTATGATGGGGATGAAGGTAAGCAGTTTATAGTCTGTGGAATACCATCGGTATATTGGGTTGATGAAAAGCCTTTTGCAAATATTTGCAGATGGGCACAGTTAGAGGGAAATGACCCTAAATATGGTGCGTTTGGCTATTGGTTGGTTTACATAAATCCTAAGAATGGCAAAATACTTACCATGAATTAGTGCAAATCAGTGTATTATTGGATAAGCGGTAGTTGACTTGATAATAAAACATATTGCCAATACTAACAGGGCACTAGGAGCTTTTTTGAACAAGGGCAAGCAGTTATATGGTATAATAATATAAGGTGTTGGTACATAACAAGGGTGGATTTATACAAATCTACCCTTATTATGTTAATGAAGGCACGGAGATGATTCTTTTGTAGGTGTTCATAACATAATGGGTGATAAAAAATTACTGGGTATTATGTGGATGTCTGTTGGTCTGATTTTCTTTGTTGTAACTTATGGATATTTCTTTGTAGGAAGCAAAAAGTAGGAAGCAAAAAAATTAAAAGGAAAAAAGGACAATAATTGATCTCATGTAAAGTTGGAAAAGCTTTTTTTACTTTGCAATTTTGCCAACTTTACAAAGCTTTAGATGTATAAAGTTAATTGTTTTATTAAAAATCTTAATAAAACAATTAAAAATATTTATTTTTGGTATTGGAATATATTATTAAATAGTATATTATAT
>LSQX01229738.1_pt1 | contig 23491 bp, 23 predicted proteins | sample 654561 | NCBI WGS metagenome assembly LSQX01 (sample SAMN04489861, study PRJNA283612) | anaerobic digester metagenome | isolation source: 4 biogas reactors fed with cattle manure at either 37C or 55C with and... | place: Denmark: Kongens Lyngby | collected 2014
CTACAGTGTCTTGACGCGATCGCGTGCCGCTTGCTGGTATGATTTTCCTGAGGGATGCGCTATAATAGGGACGAGCGGCCAGAACGCGCTGGAAGGGGATGAAGTCCATGGAGAATATGGCACTGCCCCGGCCGAACTTCAAGGGGCATCTGTCGGTGGAGGAGGCGATTTACGAGCGCATTTCGCGGCGCAGCTTTAAAGACCAGGGCCTGAGCCTGGCCCAGGCGGGGCAGCTGCTCTGGGCCGCGGGTGGGCTGGGTGCGGAAGGTGCCGCCGGGGTATCGCGAGCCGCTCCTTCTGCGGGAGCCACTTACCCGCTGGAGTTTTACCTGGCAGCAGGCAAGGTGGAAGGCCTTCTTCCCGGGCTCTATCACTACGATTACCGCGCTCACGCCCTGGCCATGCTGCAGCAAGGCGATCACAGGGCAGCGCTGGCCCGGGCCTGCCTGGGGCAGGAGATGGTGGCGCAGGCTCCCATGTCCATCATCGTGGCCGCCCACTATGAAAGAACCACCCGGCGCTATGGCGAGCGCGGATACCGCTACGTCTACATGGAGGTGGGCCATGTTTCGCAGAACATCTACCTGCAGGCCGAATCGCTGGGCCTGGCCACGGTTGCCGTGGGCGCTTTCGATGACGCCGCGGTGAAAAAGATCCTGGGGATTAAAGGGGCTCCCCTGATGGTCATGCCGGTGGGAGCCAGGTAGCTTTTCCCTGTCCCGCGGCCCAATTGGCCGCGGCAGATGGAACCTAAGCGGCAGCAACCATATCTAATATAGATAGAAAAGAACAAGCGAGAGATAGGGAAAGAGGGGGTTAATGCAATGCAGGGAATTTATTTTCCCCGGTATCGCTATGTACTCCTGGCGCTGCAAGTCGCGGTCATGATCGTCGCGGCACTTTTTTCCACGGCCCGGGAAACAACCCTGCTGGTATCACTGCGCTCGCTGTTTCTTCTTCTGGCTGTTTGCAGCCTGAGTGTACTCTTCCCCTGCAACCTGGATACTATAACCTGGCTCTATTTTTCCCTCGGGGTGGCCGGCACCATTACCAGCCTTATGGCCCTGGCCGGCGCTCTTTGCTCCAGCCTGGGGCTCGATGGCCTCGCCTTTGTCATTGATCGGCCGCGGTACATGTACGGCCTGCCCCAGGTCCAATCTTGTTTTGCCAATCCCAATACCTTTGCCCTGCTTCTGGTTCTCAGCATTGCCGGCTTAACGATATTGTTCAACCTTTACCGGAACCGGGTGGGGCACAGAGGGCCGGTGAAAATAGCGTTTTATCTTGTTTTGGCCATCCAGCTTTCCGCCCTGGTCCTTACTTTTTCCCGGGCCGCCTTTGTGGCCCTGGCCCTCTTTGCTGCCTGCTTTGCCTGGCTGAACGACCGCCGTCCCAGTTTAGCGCCCCTGGTCTTGCTGGGTGCCGCGGTCCTGTTCAGCCGCCATGCTTTTGCCGGCGGCAGCAGCATGAGCGAGGTGCTGGACGCGTTCCTCAGCGGGCGGCTTCGCCTGTGGGCCGAGGGGTTCAAGCTCTTTGCCCAATTTCCTATTTTCGGGACGGGCCTGGGCGGATGGTCCGCCGTCACCGGGAACGGCCTTTCGCCGCACAATACCTACCTGCACCTGGCCGTGGAGCTCGGCTTCGTCGGGCTGGCGCTCTACGTGGCTTCCATTGTCCTCTTCCTGAGGGATTTAAGAGTGATGATGCAAAGATCAATCATGCGCAAAAGCCGCTACACCCTCTTAAGCGGCCTATATTCGCTCTGCCTCGGTCTGCTGGTGCACCAGTGGTTTGAATCCTACCTCTACCACGGGATGCCGCTGTTCCTCTTTACCATAATCCTGCTGCAGACGCTGCTGCGTGAACCCGGAGTTCTCTACCATTTTCGCGAGCGTGCCTGGAAAGAGTATGGAGGCGCGTGGACCTACCGCAAGGTGGGCTAGGCCTGCGAGGAAAGCCTAGCCCACCTTGCCGCCGGCAGGGCTGATTATAAACAGCCGTATTTTTTCATTTTGCGGTACATGGTGGACCTGGAGATGCCCAGCATTCGCGCAGCTTCAGAAACGTTGTGGCCGCACTCGTGCAGGGCTTTCTTGATGTGGGCTTCTTCCGAAAGCCCACGGGCTTCGTTCAAGGAGAGGTCTATCTTTTTGTGATGGGCCAGTATTTCATCGGGCAGCAGCTCCCAGCTGATGCGTTCGCCGCCGCCGAAGCAGGCCAGCCGTTCAATGGCGTTTTTCAATTCGCGCACATTGCCCGGCCAGGGGTAGCTTAAAAACATCTCCCGGATCTGGGGATCGAGAGAGCCAAAATCCAGGCCAAACTGGCGGCAAAAATATTCGGCCAGGTAGAGGATGTCCTCGATGCGCTCCCGCAAAGGCGGAATCCGCAAGCTGAGCACGTTTAGGCGATAGTAGAGGTCAACCCGGAAATGGCCCTCTTTGACGGCCCTGAGAAGGTCTTTGTTGGTGGCGGCGATGACCCGGCAGGCAACAGGCACCCCCTTGTCCCCCCCGATGGGGTAGACCATCCGGTCCTCCAGGACCCGCAGGAGCGCTACCTGTATATCCAGGGGCATTTCGCCGATTTCGTCCAGGAAAAGAGTGCCTCCCGCGGCAATTTCGAATTTTCCTTTTTTGCCGCTCTTCTCTGCGCCGGTAAAAGCCCCCCGGGTATAGCCGAAGAGCTCGCTGGCAATCAGATCCCGGGGAATGCAGCCGCAGTTGAGCGGGACGAAGGGGCCGTCGCTGTACGGGCTGTAATCGTGGATGGCCTTGGCCAGCAACTCCTTCCCCGTTCCGCTTTCGCCGAGCAGAAGGATATTGGAGTCGGTGAGGGCGGCGCGCTTGGCTTTCTCCAGCAGCGCCTGCATTTGCGGGGACCTTGCCTGGAATGCGGAAAAGGCTTTTTCCTTTCGTAATTCTCTTTCATCGGCCCTTTCTTCAGCACCATATTGTTCCCTTTTGGCCTTGCCCGATTCGATGAAGATGGCTTTATTTTTGCGGGCGGAAAGGATAAAGCCTGTCCTAAGCAAGCCATAGCTGATGGGGACGGCGGTTATCTCCAGGGCTTCTTTTCCGCTTCCCGCCACCGTCCAACTGCCGGCTTCAGTCTTCACTTCGCTGAGCAGCTGGTCCAGGTCGGGAACGCTTGTAATACCCTTTAAATTTTCCGGGCGGGGGCAGTTAAGTTTTAGCAATTCCATGGCCCGGTCATTTATGGAAACGATTTGGCCGCCGTCGCGCACGATGATCAGGCCGCAGTGGGGATCAAAATATCTAGTGCTGCTTTCCTGCAAGTTTTGCATGACGTAATGGCCCATGGCCTGCTCAATGGCGAAAGCGATGGCCTTAACCATGATCAGGGAGTGGGAATGCTGAAGGATGCTATAGTTGCTGCTGATGGCAACTGATCCCACAATCCTTTTGGTCAGGGGATCTTTCAGGGGAGCCCCTGAAGCCACGCTGGAATGGCCGATAAGGGAAAAATTTTCCGCCCCAAAGATTTGATTGGAAGATTTGGTGTTCAGGCAGAGGGCGATGATATTGGTGCCCTTGTTCCGCTCGGAGAAGTCAATCCCCGGCATGGTGTTGTGGTTGTTGGCTACTTTTTCGATTTGTTCGGTATCGCCGTAAAGCCTGAGGATTAAACCCTCGGCGCTGCTGATCATGACGAAATAGCCTGACTTTTCAATATCATGCTTGAACCGGTTAATAATGGGGCTGGCAATCTTAAGTATCTGCTCATAGCGCTGCAGCTCATTTTCAAAATTTGTTGACGGGGGTAGAGGCTTGTCGTAGGGGACGCCGTATTTTAAGCTGCGTTTCCAGGACTCGGCAATTACGGGCCGAACCCCCTTGTCAATCTGGTTGTTTTCGATCATCTGCAGCCAGGAGTTCTCCAGTTGCCGAATGACATCCTCCAGGTGAGGTGAATGCATGGCCAGTGGATGCATCTCTCTACCCCTCCCTTCCTTACAAAGATAGATACTTACCCATCATCGATCTTACACTCCCCGTAAAATTTCGTCAAGGAAAGCGACGGCTGTTGCATTTATAGTTGACATAATGTGTTCTTTATTGATACGATGCCATCAAGTCAGCTCAAGGTGTTTTCACGCTGCAACTCCCGGACTGTTTCACTGATACACCCCGGTGTATCAAAAACGAAACGATCCGCGGAGCCCCTGCCAATGGGGGAGGCCATTTCGCCATGCCGGGGTGGAGTTGGGGCCAAGTGAAAATTGGCACGGACTTTGCTTGTTATATAGGTGAGGGAGCGGCTTATGGCGTCCAAGCCTGTCCGCAATAAGAAGGAGGTACAGGAGGTAACATGAAGAAGAAGCATGGGAATTTGGTCAAGAAGCTCGTTCTAAGAGACGGGCCGCAGGGACTCTATCCGGAACCTCTCTTCTGGATGGAAGGCAAGGACATGGAGGGATTCAATGCCCACTTTTCCTTCCAGTATGTGAAGGGGCCGGGCACTTGCCATCCAGTGGAAGGGATGCTTGTACACCCCTATGACGAGTGCCTTGTTTTTGGCTCTTTAAATAGAGAGGACATGCTCGATCTCGGAGGAGAGATCTCCATCGTCCTGGGCGAGGAGCGGGAGAAGTACATCATCAACGAGCCCTCAGTGGTCTGCATCCCCAAGGGCCTGCCGCACGGGCCCATCAAGTACGAACGCGTGGACAGGCCCTTTGTCCATTATGCCATCGGGCTGGATCCCGAGTACAAGGCCTCGCCGCTAGCGACAGGGGAGCCTGTCAGCGGCGGCTCCAAGTACCGCCATCTGATCAAGCGGCTGGTAACCACGCTGCATCCAGGCGCCGACCCCAATGATATTGACGTGGGCAAGGGAAGCGGCATGGGCTACGAGCATGTGGGCGACGAAAGAGGGATCCTGCATCCGCGGGAGCGGGGCATTGGCCCCGGCAACGGCGACAGCGTGGTCTGGCTCTACGGCTCGGACCTGGAGGGATTTGAACTCAACTTTACCTGGGGCCATTACAGCGCCTGCGGGAAATGGCATCGCGCCGGTGAAATGCACCAGCATCCCGAGGAGGAGATCCTCGTCTTCGTGGGAGGGGATCCCGACAGGCCGGATTACCTGGGAGCCGAAGTTGAGCACGGCATGGGCTACGAATGCGAGCGGCACATTCTCAATACCCCGGGGCTCTACGTCTGCCCCAAGGGATTCCCGCACCTGCCCATGATTACCAGGTGGTGCGATCAGCCTTTCTGCTTCTTTGTCATCTGCCTCAGCGCCCACCACGCCTCCCCGTGGGTGGAAGTAGAAGTTCCTGAGGAATAAGGCGGAGCAGGAAGGCGGCCTTTAACCGGGCTTGAAGAGTGCATAAGCGACGAATAAGAGGTTAACAGGGAGGTTTTTCAATGCTTCCGAGAAAACATAAGCACCTGGTGAAGCCATTGCTGGTGCGCAGCGGCCCCGAGGGTCTTTACCCCGAACCGCTTATCTGGATGGAAGGCAAAGACATGGAGGGCTTCAATGCCTGCTTTTCCTACGGCTTCGTCAAGAAGCCGGGCAGCTGCCACCCCGTGGAAGGAGCGGTGATGCACCCCTACGACGAGGTCCTGGTCTTTGCCGGCATTGACCTGGAAAATTTCCGCAACCTGGGCGGAGAAGTATCCATTGAACTGGGCGAAGAGAGAGAGGAGTATGTCTTTACCGACCCCACGGTGGTCTGCATCCCCAAGGGCCTTGTTCACGGCCCCGTCAAGTACCGGCGCGTGGACAGACCCTTCGTGCATTATACCATCAGCCTGGCCCCGCAGTACCAGGCCACGGTAATTCCGCCCGCCGAACTGGGCCCCGTTACCAAGGGGACGAAGTACCAGCACCTGGTCAAGCCCCTGATCGATCCCGAACGGATGAGGAAGAATTACGAGCGCGGCCGGATTGGCAGCGGCATGGGCTATGAATCGGTCATTGACGAGTATGGCGTAATGCGGCCGAGAGGCAGGATGGGCCCCGGCAATGCCGACAGCCTGGTCTGGCTGTACGGCGATGACCTGGAGGGCTTTGAACTGAATTTCACTTGGGGCCACTACAGCCAGTGCGGCAAGTGGCACCGTGGAGGGGAGGTGCACAGCCACCCGGAGGAAGAGATACTCATTTTTGTCGGCTTTGATCCGGACAACCTGGAGTACCTAGGAGCAGAAGTGGAACAGGGAATGGGTTACGAGGGGGAAAGGCACATTGTAAATGTACCTTCCGTTTACATCTGCCCCAAGGGATTCCCGCATTTGCCCGTGATCACCAGGTGGGTCGACAAGCCCTATGGCTTTATCGTCTGCTGCCTGAGCCCGGATCATGACTCCCCCTGGGTGGAAGTAAAAACGGAAGAGTAGTGCTTCTCAACTGATGTAAGCAAAGCAAATAATTTAAACAAGGAGGATAATTAATGAAGCGAGTGAAGCTGTTCCTTGCGGTCATTCTCTCTGTCCTGGCGTGCTTCTTCCTGCTGCCCGGCTGCGGCGGGGAGAAGGGCGATGAAACCGGCACCGGCACGATCCGGGACGAACTGGTTGTCATTATTGACAACACGAAGATCGCAGTGCTCGATCCCCACAACCCCGCGGCAAGCTCCAGCTCCACGGCCTGGGCCTTCCACATGATCTACGACACCCTGGTCAAGGAGGAGGACGGCCAGTTTTATCCCGATCTGGCTACGAGCTGGAATACTGACGACTGGAAGCATTTTACCTTCCAGTTGCGTGACGATGTCTACTTCCACAACGGTGAAAAGCTGACCGCCGATGACGTCGTCTTTACGGTGGAAAGGGCGAAGGAGAACCCCGGTTCAGCCGGCTACGACAAGCTCGCCATCGTGGAGAGTGCACGGGCCATTGACGAGCACACCGTTGAGCTGGTCCTGGAGTCTGTCAACGTGGAATTCCTTTGGTACCTCTCCGATCCGCGCGCCAGCATCCTTAACCGGGAGGCCGTTGAAGCCGACCCCGATAAGGGAACCTGGATCGGGACCGGCGCGTGGACCGTTTCCGAATTTGCCTCCAACGAGTATGTAGTCCTCGAAGCCAACGAGAACTACTGGGGCGAGAAGCCGAAGACCAAGAAGATGACCCTCAAGTACGTGGCCGAAGAAAGCACCAGGCTCATGCAGCTGGAAAACGGGGAGGCGCAGGTTTGCTTCTCCATTAACGCCAATGACTACAGCTACGTGGAGAGCCAACCCGATAAATTCGTGACCTATTCCTTCACGACCAACAACAACTCCTTTATCGCCTTCAACATGAACGACCCCATTTGCGGCGACATCAACTTCCGGAAGGCAGTTGCTCATGCCATTGATCGCGAAGCGATGGTCGCCTCTGCTTTCAACGGCTACGGTGAGGTCAACACGCTGGGCACTTTCTGGGGCTACAGGACTGAGTTCAAGAACACCGATATTCCCATCATCCCCAGAGACCTGGATAAGGCCAAGGAATACCTGGCCCAGTCCAAGTACAACGGCGAGACCATTGAGATCGTTTCGGCCATACCCGACCTGATCAAGACGGCCCAGATTGTCCAGGCTCAGCTTGCTGAAGTCGGCATTAAGACCACCATCAAGGAAACCGATCCTCCCGGAATGTCGGCATATGCCAGCTATGCGGACAACAAGGCGCAGATGATCGTCTACACGGCATCCTGTGGGCTGAACGGGGGATCAATGAAAGCCCTGCTCTACCCCTACGGCTCCTCCAACCGCGCCAGCTACAATAACGAGGAGGTCGCCAGGCTCTTTGACCTCGCCGTGACCCAGCCCGACCCGAAGGAGCGCGAAGCAACCTATCACCGCATCCAGGAGATAGTTGCCGAAGAGCTGCCCTATATCAACCTGCTCAATACCGTGTTCCTTGTTTGCTGCGCCAAGGGAGTTGATGGGTTGAAGCTGTCGAACCTCGCCTTCCACGATCTGACCTACATGTACATGGTCGAATAGCAGATCCTTAGGAAGCCGTTGGAGTGAGCCCATGGTGGCGGCAGAGGCACCGCAAGGTCTTGCTGCCGCCACCTTTTCAGAAGGAGGTGTAGTTCATGCTGCGGTATATTGTCCGGCGCCTGCTCTGGTTAATTCCCGTCATAATATTAGTTTCGCTGGCCATTTACATCCTCATGGATCTGGCCCCTGGAACCGTTATTGACTCGCTGATTACGGAACAGATGACGCCCGAGGATATCGAGAAGCTAAGGCAGGAGTATGACCTGGACAAGCCGGTTATTTATCGCTACGGTAAATACATGTGGGGGTTGCTGCACGGGGACCTGGGCAGATCCCAGGTGACCGGCATAAGCGTTTGGGAATCCTTTATGACCAGGTTCCCCGCCACCTTGAAGCTTTCCCTGGTCTCCGTTGTCATCGGCACCGTGCTGGCCATACCCATCGGCATCTTCGCCGCCCGAAGGGCGGGAACAATCTGGGACAACCTGACCACGGGCTTTACCCTGATTGGGCAGTCCATGCCCAGCTTCTGGCTGGGGCTCCTGCTGCTGATTGCCTTTGCCTATAAAATCCAGCTTTTCCCGGCCGGCGGCTATCGAGGTCCTTCAAGTTACGTCCTGCCGGCGGTCACCAGCGCCCTGATGATGACGGCGCTGACAGCGCGGCAGACGCGTTCCAGCATGCTGGAAGTTTTGCGTGCGGATTACCTGCGCACGGCACGCGCCAAGGGCGTCCCCGAGAGGCTGGTCATCCGGAGACACGCCTTGAAAAACGCCTGGATTCCCATTCTCACGACCATCGGCATGGGCATGAGCCGCTTCCTGGCCGGTTCGGCCGTTATTGAAACGGTCTTCTCCTGGCCCGGCATCGGCCGCTTAACCGTGGAGGCGGTTTCGCAGCGCGACGTGACCCTCGCCTGCGGCTGCGTGATCTTGACCTGCATCCTCTACGTTATTGTGCTGCTGATTGTTGACCTGCTCTATGCCTTTGTCGATCCGCGCATCAAGGCCCAATACGCCTCCGGCGGCCGGAGAAGGAAGGTGACGGCATGACCACAGCAACGAATGTCCTTGTTTCCAAGAAATACGCCAAAAGAAGCAATGCCGCTGAAGTCTGGCACAGGCTGAAGACCAACAAGGGCGCCATCGCCGGTTTTACCATTATTTGCATAATTCTCGCCATCACTCTCTATTCCGTCTTCTTCATCAGCTATGAAGAGGTTACGGCAATAAACGTGCAAAATCGCCTGCAGCCGCCCAGCTGGGAGCACCCCTTCGGCACCGATGACATGGGGCGGGACCTCTTCAAGAGAACGCTGTACGGCTCGCGCTACTCCATCCTCATCGGCCTGGGCGGAGTTTCCATCTCCCTCATTGTGGGGTTGATCCTCGGCTCGATCGCGGGATATTTTGGCGGCCTAGTTGATGACCTGATCATGCGCTTTTCGGATTTTCTGGCTTCCATACCCACCCTTTTACTGGGCATGGTAATTGTTACCGTTTTGGGGCAAAGCCTCCCCAACCTCATCCTTGCCGTTGGCGTTACCGCCATCCCTGAATTTATCAGGATCACCAGGTCATCCGTTCTCGTCGTCCGGAACCAGGAGTTTGTCGAGGCGGCCACCGCCATCGGGATGTCCCACCTGGGCATTATTTTCACCCAGGTTGTTCCCAACGGCCTTTCCCCGATCATCGTTACCGTGACCTCGCGCATTGGCGCCGCCATTATTGAAGCCGCCTCCTTGAGCTTCCTCGGCTTTGGCATTCCGGTGCCTCATCCCGAGTGGGGCCTTCTTGTTTCCGAAGGGCGGAACTACATTAGGATAGCGCCGCATCTCACCTACTTCCCGGGCCTCTTCATCATGGTCACGGTCTTTGCTTTCAACATTCTTGGCGACGGCCTTCGCGATGCTCTCGACCCCAAGCTGAAGAAATAGGAGGTGGGCACAATGGGCAGTGAACTCAACGGCCAAGCGGCAAAGGACAACAAGGAACTGGTGCTCGAGGTCAATAACCTGGTCGTGCACTACGTCCTCCAGGAGGAGACGGTAGAGGCGGTAAACGGGATCAGCTTCTCCCTGGAAAAGGGGAAGACCATCGGGCTGGTGGGGGAAACCGGCGCCGGGAAAACGACCACCGCCCTGGCGATCATGAACCTCGTGCCCGATCCCCCCGGCGTGATCAAGGACGGGACAATCAAGGTGTGCGGCTACAACATGCTCGAGCTTTCAGCGAGGCAGCTCGAAAAAATCCGCGGCAAAGAAGTTTCCATGATCTTTCAGGATCCCATGACCTCGCTGAACCCGGTGATCACCGTGGGCGACCAGATTGCCGAAAGCATCATGCTCCACGAAAAGCTTACGTATTCCCAGGCCTTCAATCGCGCCAAGGAGATGCTGGAGATGGTGGGCATACCCGGCGCCAGGGCCACGGAGTACCCCCACCAGTTTTCCGGCGGCATGAGGCAGCGCGTAGGCATAGCCATTGCCCTGGCCTGCAACCCCAAGCTCCTGCTGGCCGACGAGCCGACCACGGCACTGGACGTGACCATACAGGCGCAGGTCCTGGACATGATTGATGAGCTTAAAAGGGAACTGGGCACCGCCCTGGTCATGATCACGCACGATCTTGGCGTTGTGGCCAAAATCTGCGACCTGGTGGCGGTTATGTACGCGGGCCGCATCGTCGAATACGGCACCCTGGAGGATGTATTTGACCGGACACTGCATCCGTACACCGAGGGGCTGTTCAACTCCCTTCCCGACATCAGGAACAGGAAAAACCAGCTGCAGCCCATTCCCGGCCTGATGCCTGACCCGACGAACCTGCCACGCGGCTGCTCTTTTGCTCCTCGCTGCCGCTACGTTAGCGATGCCTGCAGGGAAGCGCAGCCGACCAAGCACCAGGTAAGCGAGACGCACGTCATTTACTGCAGCGCTTATGATGACTCCAATTTCCAGATTGAAAGAGCGAGGGGGAGAGGCGGAAATGGCTGAAGTGCTTTTGCGGGTACGCAATCTAGTTAAATACTTCAAAACATCCAGGGGTGTCGTGCATGCGGTTGACGACATCTCCTTCGACATCGAGGAGGGGAAAACACTTGGCATCGTAGGCGAATCCGGATGCGGGAAATCCACTACCGGCAGGTGCCTCATCCGCCTCATTGAGCCCACTTCCGGGGAGATTATCTACCGGGGCCAGGACATCTGCAAGCTCAAGCGCTCTGAAATGAAGAATCTGCGCAAGGAGATGCAGATTATCTTCCAGGATCCCTATGCCTCCCTCAACCCCAGGAAGACGCTGCTGCAGATCATTGCCGAACCCCTGCTCTACAATAAAATCATTAGCAGCAGGGACAAGTTTGCCATTGAAAAGCGCGTCCTGGAGCTGATGGAGAAGGTGGGCCTTGCCGAACGGCTTATCAACACCTATCCTCATGAGCTGGACGGCGGGCGCCGGCAGCGCATCGGCATTGCCAGGGCGCTGGCCATGGAGCCTAAATTTATCGTCTGCGACGAGCCCGTTTCCGCCCTGGACGTTTCCATACAGGCGCAGATATTGAACCTGCTTAAGGAACTGCAGCGCGATTTGGGCCTGACCTATGTCTTCATCACGCACGACTTGTCCGTGGTCAATCACTTTTCCGACGACATCGCCGTCATGTACCTGGGGCAGATCGTGGAGAAGGCGCCGGCCGACGAGCTCTTCGAAAACCCGCTGCACCCCTACACCCAGGCGCTCCTGTCGGCCATTTTAATACCCGCGGTGGGAGCCAACCGCGAGAGGATCAAATTGAGAGGCGAGGTGGCCTCGCCCATTGACCCGCCGCCCGTCTGCCGCTTTGCCAAGCGGTGCAACTACTATTCCCAGGAGTGCGCCCACGGCGTGCCGCCGCTCCTGGAGATAACGCCAGGCCATTTTGTAGCCTGTCACCAGGTCAAGCCGGTGGCCCCAAGCGCGACGAAGGCCAATTAACCGTGGCACGGGTTAAAAGGATGTTTCTGCTTCCGGCACCGCAGAAAGGAGAGTGCTCACCATGAAATATCGCCAGTTTGGCAAGACGGAATGGAAGATATCCGCCCTGAGCCTGGTGGCCATGCCTCTTTCGGCCATTGGAGGGAGTTGGCCTGATTCAAACACTGATGCGTTGAGCGAAATCATACGTTATGCCATTGATGGAGGCGTCAACTGGCTCGATCTCGGCTATCCCTATTATGTGAAGAAGCCGCAGGACTTTTTTGCGCAGGTTCGCCTGGCCCTGGCCGGCGGCTTTCGGGAGAGGGTTAAAGTCGCTCTCCGCCTTCCTTCCCTGCTCATCCGTTCGCCGCGCGATTTTGACCGCCATCTGGGCGAGCAGATGCAGCAGGCCGGGCTCGAGCAGGTTGATATCTGCCTTTTGGAGGGATTAAACCGGGACACCTGGCCAAGGATGAAAGAGCTTGGCGCCATTGCCTGGGCCGAACAAGCCATGCGGGAAGGCCGGATCAAAGAGCTGGGCTTTGTTTTTCATGACGATCATCAATACCTGCGCAGCGTCCTCCAGGGCTATGACCACTGGGCTGTTGCCGTTTTCCAGTACAGCTACATGGATTACAGGCATCATCCGGGTTTGAGCGGCCTGCAGATGGCCGTCCAGCATGGCTTGCCCGTGATCGCCGAGGATCCCTTCAAAGGCGGTCGGCTGCTGAAGGAGCCGCCGGAGGAAGCTGCGGCCCTGCTGGAGGGAGCCGTGCCGAAGCGGACCCTGGCCGAATGGGCGCTGCTGTGGGGCTGGCATCATCCCGAGGTGGCCAGCGTCCTGGCCGAGATAAGCACCCTGCAGCAGGCGAAAGAATACCTGGCTCTGGCGGAAAAGGCTGAAGCGGGCGTGCTGGAGGTTAAAGAGCTGCTGCTTCTGGCCCGGTTAAGGGAAGCCTACCAGAAAAAGCGGAGCGTGCCCTGTCCCGCCTGCTACTGCTGCATGCCCTGCCCCCAGGGAATTGATGCGCCGCGCATAATGGAGCTCTATAACGAGGCCTTAATGTTTGGGGATCCGAAGCTGCCGCGTTTCTTCTACCGGCTGGAGGGCCATCGGCCTGAAGATTGCAGCGAATGCCTGCTCTGCACGGAGAAATGCCCTCGAGAATACCCCATCGTAGAATTGCTGAAAAAAGCGGAGGCGCTCTTTACGAATTATGCCTCCGGCGGCGACATGGACTAATTATCCACGGGCCGCTGCCGCTGCAAGAGCCCCTTTACAGTCAGTGCGCTCCTGCAAGGGCGGCTGTAAATCATCCGGCACTGCTACACACTCCGGCAGGCGGTTGTTATTTGCAAGTCTCTGTGCTATAATCAAGCCACACGCTGCGGGGCGTAGCGCAGCTTGGTAGCGCGCTTGGTTCGGGACCAAGAGGTCGCGGGTTCAAATCCCGCCGCTCCGACCAGCAAGATCAGATTTCGCGGGCGCTTGGAAAGTGCCCGCGTTTTTGTATGCCCCTGCGGAATGAAAGTGCGGGATTTTAAGAACTTTTGCTCTGAAAGCCCCCGCTTAATCTCATGCCATTCCAGGAAGGAAATGCAGCCAATTGATAGAATATTTCATTAAAAGACCATACTGGGAGGTGCGATCGATTGAAAAGTGTAATCCTTAATCCTCGTTTTGGGGGGAAGTCCCGTCCCTGGAAATTGCTCTTTTTAATCGGTCTTGCTTTACTGCTCTCGCTGCTGCCGGCTGCGGGCCTGGGCAGTCCCCTGAGCGCGCTGGCGGCAGGGCCGCTGGTTGAATACGTGAACAACGGCGGCTTTGAGACGGGCGACTTCAGCGGCTGGCGTGTTTCCAGGGCCGGCTTTTACCCCGCGGTGCAAGGTGATAGGGTCAATCTGGGCGATCATGCCATCCACATGGGGAAAACGGCAGGAGACACTATTGACGTAGAGGACATGATCCTCAGCGTTTCTGTCATTGCACAGGAGGTGGTCATCACCGGCGGAACCGAGGAGCCTCTCATCCTCAAGTTTGACTACTTAAAAGAGGGGGAGGACACCGGTATTTGGAACAACTTTTTAGCTGTTTTCATCAATGGCGAGATTATCTTCAGTACCGAGTGGGAAGAGGATAAGGAAGGGTGGCAGACCTACGAATTTGACCTTAATGAGCTGGACCAGGAATTGGGCGACAGCTTTACCCTGGCCGTGGTATGCGGAAGCAACGATCCCGATGATACCGCAGACTACTACATAGACAACATCACCCTCGTGGCGAACGGGGTGGAAATGATTGAAAACGGCAGCTTTGAGACGGGCGACTTCAGCGGCTGGCGCGTTTCCCATTGCGGCCCCTTCCCTGTGGTGCAGGGAGAGAAGTTTTCCCAGGGGCAGTACGCCGCCCACATGGGCGACGGCGGGGAGGAACTCTTTAATCCCCTGAGAATTGCCTCTATCGCCCAGGAGATTACCCTGCCGCCATGGGCGGAAAATCCCCTGCTTAAACTGGCCTACCTCGTTGAATTCGGCGAGGAACTTGAAGGCTATGAATTTGAAGGAAATGAATGGTTCTGGCTGGAGGTCTTAATCGACGACCGGCAGGTCCTCTACGCCTGCTCGCATACAGGTGACTGGCAGGATTACGAGTACGACCTCTCCGACTACATCGGAGAGACCTTCACCTTTTTTTGAAAATACAACGTTAAGCTTGTCCCCCCTCTCCGACTACATCGGAGAGACCTTCACCCTGACCGTGAGAACGGTCCTGGATCGCGAAAAATTTGAGCACCCCGAGGGCATAGAATTCTTCTCCATAGATTTTTACGTGGATGACATCAGCATCACGGCCACGGGCGTTGAGCCGGAAGAGCCCTCCGAGCCGGTTGAGCCCCAGGAACCTGAAGAGGATCTGCCCCAGACCGGGGGAACGCCGCCCCTGGCGGGGCTGCTGTCCCTGGGCCTGATTTCCGGCGGCACCGCCCTGCTAAGGCTGCGGCGGAAGCAATCTTGCTAACGCTGCCGGCTTAATCCTGATCATTTTGACCTCGGCGGCCTGCGGGCCCAAAAGGCTCCGCGGGCCGCTTTTTTTATTTGGCCTTTGGGCGCGGCGGGCGACGGGTTTTGCCCAAAAAGTATCAAAAGGTTCCTGCCAATGCATAATAAGTCTGGAGCAACACCGAGGGAGCGATAGGGTGAAGGGCAAGATCATCCAGCTGAAGCTGCGGGAGGGAGCAGGGCGGCGAGAAAATGGCAATGCTGCAGAGAAAGCGTCAGGGCTTCTTGAGCTGCCGCTGCAGGAGGTGAAGCGGCTTATCTGGACAGCCGCCGCTCGCGCTCCGGCGGCGCTGCGCCGGCAGCTCCTGGCCATAGCTGACAAGGGGGAGCACATTTGCCCGCTTCTTTACCTGCTGATTGCTTCTTCCGGCAGGGGAGAAGCAGGGCAAGCCACTCGCCTTGCCGCCTCCCTGGAGGCCCTGCACCTGGCCCTGGAAACACATCGCGACATAGCCGCTCCCGGCTTGCTGCCTCCGAAAGAGGCCATCCTCTGCGGCGATTTCTACTTCGGCCTGGCCCTGACCCTGGCGGGAGGCCATCCTCTCTTCATCCAGGGCATGTCCGAGGTGATCACCCGTTTTGCCGCTGCCAGGATCAACGCGCCCGATCGGCCGTCGGAAGCGCAGGATCTTGACGGCTACCTGCAGGAGCTCTGCAATGGCCGCGCTTCCATTTTCGCCCTTTCCTGCGCCCTTGGCGCCGCGCACGGCGGATATCCACTGTGGCAGAGCGAGGCCTTAACCTATTACGGCCTCTACCTTGGGATTGGCCTGCAGCTTAAGCGGGAAGTGGAGATATTCCGGCTCAGCCTCGGCAATAAGAAGCTGGCTCCCGCGGCCGGGCTGCCTCTTCTTTATATCCTCAGGAAAAGCCCCCTGCGCGACAGGCTTCGGTCATTGCTGAATAAAACATTGTCTGGCGATGAGCTGGAATTGTTTCTGGAAGAAGTCAACCGGCTCGATCCCTGCTCTTACACTTCTCGAGTTATCGGGCACTGCTTCGCCAAGGCAAACCAGTTCATTGAACTGCTGCGCGAAAACATGGATTCCCAAACCATCCAGGCCTTAAAAAGCTTTCTCGTTTAGGACAGGAGCTTTAATTTTGATCAATATCGTAGGTTGAGAAATGCTCCATGGGAATGAGGCAGAGGCTGGGCATCGCGCAGGCGATCATGGAGCAGCCCGAACTGCTGTTTCTTGATGAACCAACCAATTCGCTGGATGAAGAGGGGGTCAAACTGGTCCGCGGCGCCGTCTATGGCGAAAAATATTTAAGAAGGGCAAGATAAAAGCATAATCAAGACCGCTTCCTGCCAGATTTTGCAGGATATGAGCAAAATTTGTCGAAATGGTGCTTCACAAAGGAGGCGGTCGCCATGTCCCAAAGGCTTGGGCTTAGAATCAAGGCGCTGCGTCGCCTGAAGAGAGTGACCCAGCAGGAGCTGGCCCAAATGCTCGAGATCTCCGTCACCTCGCTGAGCCATATTGAGAGGGGGCGGAAGCTTCCTTCGCCGGAGCTGCTGGAGAAGATTGCCCGGCAGTTGGATGTATCCCGGGAAGAGCTTTTCATAATCAAGGAGAGCAGTGATGCCCCGGAAATGGCGGGATTATCCGGTCGAGCCGCCGGCCGTTAGAATCGGCCCGCTCCACATTCACCCCCCCCTGGCCCTTGCTCCCATGGCCGGCATCACCAGCCACCCCTTCCGGCTCCTGGCCAGAAGGCACGGATGCGGGCTGGTCTTTTCAGAAATGATTCATGCCCGGGCGCTGCTGCATGGCGGCAGCTACAGCCGCCAGCTGACCTTTTTTGAAGAGGCGGAGCGGCCCATAGGGTTTCAACTGGTAGGTTCCGACCCGGAGCTGCTTGCCGCGGCGGCCCGGCAAGCCGAAGCCTTGGGAGCGGATTTGATCGACTTGAACCTGGGCTGCCCCTCTTCCCGCATCGTGCGCAACGGTGAAGGCGGCGCCCTCATGCGCAGGCCGCAACTGTGCAGCGACATCTTCAAGGCCGTTGCCGAAGCGGTGAGCTGCCCGGTAACGGTAAAGATGCGCAAGGGCTGGGACAACCAGTCGGTCAATGTCGTGGAAATCGCCAGGCGGGCCGAGGAGACTGGCCTGGCGGCCGTAACCGTGCACGGCCGCACCGTGGCCCAAGGCTACGGCGGGAAGGCCGACTGGGAGATTATCGCGGCGGTCAAGGAGGCCGTTAGCATTCCCGTATTCGGCAACGGGGATGTGGCCTCGGCGGATGATGCGGCGGCCATGCTTGAGCAATGCCGTTGCGACGGGGTGATGATCGGCCGGGCCGCCCTTGGCAATCCCTGGATCTTTGAGCAGGTGAGAGCCCGGCTGGAGGGAAGGCCGGTGCCGGCCCCCCCGGCGCTGCCTGAGCGCATCAAAATGGCGCTGTATCACTTCCATCTCCTCTGCCGCTTCAAGGGAGAAGAGGCGGCACTGCCGGAGATGCGTCGCCAGGCCGGCTGGTATCTCAAGGGTTTCCCCGGGGCGGCGCAGGTGCGGCGCAGCATCGCCGGGGCGGCCACGGCGGAAGAGTTGCGCCGGGTGCTGCAAAAGTATATGATGGAGGCGAAAGATTAAAGCGGGAGGTGCTCAGGGTGTGCCAGTCGAGCGTTTACCTGGTTAAAGATGGCCGGGAGGAGCTGGTGATGGAGGACGTGAGCGTGATCAAGCCCCAGGGGGATGAGCTCCTGCTGGTGGGCATGCTGGGCGAAAAGAAGCAGATCAAGGCCAGGATTAAAGAGCTGCAATTAATGGACCATCGTATTTTGCTGGAAGAATAAAGAGCCGGCGCTTCCAGGTCGGTTCCATAAAAAAAGAGCTGCTGAGGTGGCGGCTCTTTTATTTTGGAGACATTGGAGAGAAGAGTGCCGCCGGCGGCCGGGAAATTGAGAAAAAAATTTTCTTGCTTTTCCAGGGGCCTGATGGTAAAATGCTGTTGTGAACAGAATTGTGCACAAGGTGGGCTAAGCGTGACCTTTGAGAACATCGTCCGCATAGGTGAGAAGCTGGTGAGCGTGGACCGGGCCAGGCGCCTGCTGGAGCGGGTGCTGAACCTGCGCGCCCAGGGCCTCTCCCAGCAGGAGGTGGCGCGGCGGCTATCCCTTGACCGCAGCTTCATCTCCCGCCTTGAGGCCATTGGCGAGGTGCGCAAGGGGAAGCGGGTGGCTGTAATCGGCTTTCCCGTGGCTAACAAGGAGGAGCTGGACGGCATCTGCCGCGAACTGGGACTGGATTTCTGCTGGTTCATGACCAACCGGGAGCGCTGGGAGCTGGTGGAGGGAAGGCAGGCGCTGGACTTTTTCAACCAGGTACTGGAACTTTTCACCCGCTTGCGGGAATATGAAATCCTGGTCCTGGCCACGTCGGAAAGGTGGTATCGCCTGGCCGAAGCCCTCCTTGATTGCCAGATTCTATCTATAGACCTGGGTCCGACCCCGGTCAGCGAAGACAAGCGGGTTGACCCGGAGCAATTTCGCCGGCTGCTGGAGCAGCTGCTTAAGGACAGCGGCAGAAAGGGGAAGGAATGAGATGAAGCATGTTGTTGGCATTAGCCTGGGTTCGTCCCGGCGAGACCACTCCGTTACCGTAAAGCTCATGGGTGAAGAGTGCCGGGTCGAGCGAATTGGAACCGACGGGGATATGCAGAGAATGATCGAGCTGATCAGAGCATATGATGGAAAGGCAGACGCCATCGGGCTGGGCGGAATCGACCTCTACATCTTCGCCATTGACCGGCGCTATGTCCTGCGCGACGCCAAAAAACTCATTCGTGCTGCGCAGCAGACACCCATTGTAGACGGGTCCGGTCTGAAGCATATTCTCGAGCGGCGGGTAATCGAGTATCTTGTGGCCAACACCGATATATTTAAGGAGCGGCGGAAGGTGCTGCTAACCTGCGCCATGGACCGGCTGGGAATGGCCCAGGCGCTGTTTGAAGCCGGCTGCGATGTAACCCTGGGTGATTTTCCCTATATTCTCAACTTGCCCATACCGCTGAAATCGTTAAAAGCGCTGGCCCGCTTTGCTCGGATTCTTGCGCCCATCGCCGTGCAGCTGCCTTTTTCCATGCTCTACCCCACCGGGGAGAGGCAGGGCGAGAACAAACCGCGCCATACCCGCTTCTTCCTGGAGAATGAAATAATTGCGGGAGACTTTCATTTTATCTACCGTTACATGCCGCCGGAGCTCCCCGGTAAGATTATCATTACCAACACCGTGACAAGGGATGACGTGCAGTACCTCAAGGAGCGGGGAGTGGAAACCCTCGTCACCACTACCCCCGAGATGGAGGGCCGTTCCTTTGGCACCAACATCCTGGAAGCTCTGCTCATTGCCCTGGCCGGCAGCGGCAGGGAGCTCTCGGCAGAAGAATATGGCCGGTTGCTGGATCAGCTGCAGATCAGGCCCCGCATCGAGGAACTGCAGCAATGAAGCACCCGGCTGAAAGCGGTTGACCGGTCCATGGGTGAGCGTTTTGCCTTACTGGTACATCCTTCACGGTCGGGCCGCAAGTCTAGGCGGCCGGCCCTGCCTGATTTTCTCTGGAGCTGCATCGCTCCCCTAAAAACAGCCCCCCTGTCCGGCATCAGCTCTTCCTTCGGGCAGGTTCGGGGCCGCTTTCTTTTTTTTAGAGGCGATGCCGGGCGGCTGGTGTGGCTGGAGAAGCCCCACCTGGCAAGGGCCGTTTTCCGGGCGGCTAAAAAAGCGGCCCGGATGGGGGCTCGCATTATAGGCTTCAGCCCCTCCCTGGCAGCGGCGCTGGGCGATGTGGCGGCGCCCATGGCCCGCAAGCTGGGCCTGACTTTGACCGGAGGAATGAGCTACACCGCCGCCGCGGCCATGGAAGGCCTGCAAAGGGCGGCTGCCTTGAGGGGGCTGCAGCTGGAGGAGGCGGCCGTGCTCGTCGTGGGAGCGGCTGGACCGGTGGGAGCCGTGTGCACGGAAATTTTGGCCCGCGACGGGGCCAACTACATAACTCTTGTCGATGAGGACAGCCCCCGCCTGGAACTGCTGTCGCGCCGGCTGCTCTACGAGTGCGGGGTGGCCTGCAGGGTGAGTTTGCAGCTGCGCCGGGCGGCGGCGCGCTCGGACCTGGTCATTGCCGCGGACAGGCCGGGCGGTGCGGCCCTGTCGCCCCAGGATTTGAAGGCAGGTGCGATCCTCTGCAACCTGGGCGGGGCGGATGAACTTTCCCTGGCCCTAATGCGGCAGCGCCCTGATGTGATGGTTTTCGATGAAGTTGTCGTCCGGCTGCCGGGCGCGGTGACGGTGGGCTATGACCTGGGCCTGCCTGAAGGCTGCGTCAGCGCCTGGATGGCGGAGGCCGTTTTATGGGCTCTGGAAGGAAGATGCGACCGCTACTTTCTTGGGTGGGAACTCCGCGTGGCGAAAGTGGCCGAAATGGGGCGGCTTGCCGCCAAGCATGGCTTCACGCTTGTAGGATTCCGGGTCGCAGACCGTTACCTGGATTTAGCCGCGGTGAAGAAATATCACGGGCCCATCACACACGGGCCCATCACACCTTGACAATCGCGGGAGGCCCATTTATAATACCCTTACAATTCATGATAAAGCTGTACGGAACAGTTTTGGGCTGTGCGCTCAGTGTTAAGGAGCATTGACACTCCATGGAGAGTCAGTTCCGTTTTTTATTTTGACGCCTAAACGCATATGCCTTCGTAAATAGTCATAGTATGGTAATGTTCTTTCAGCTTAAATTTCTCTGAAGGGGAGAATCGATTCCATGGCCGATGAGGAAGTTCTTTTGACCAGGGGCGGACTGGAAAAGCTGGAGAAAGAGCTTTTTTTTCTTAAATCGGTGAAGCGCAAAGAGATTGCCGCCCGGATCAAGCAAGCGATTACCTTCGGGGACATCACTGACAACTCCGAGTATGAGGATGCCAAGAACGAGCAGGCCTTTGTGGAGGGAAGAATTATCACCCTGGAAAAGATACTGCGTCGGGCCCGCATACTTGAAAAAGACGAGAACAACAATTACGTTACCGTCGGTTCAACGGTGAAGCTGAAAGACCTGGACACGGATCGGGAATATACCTACACCATTGTGAGCACGGCCGAGGCCGATCCCGTGGAAAACAAGATCTCCAACGAATCCCCTGTGGGCAGAGCCATACTGGGATTGAAAACCGGCGATGAAGTCGAGGTGCAAGTCCCGGCCGGATCGATTAGATACAAGATCCTCGAAATAAGCTAAGTTCTTGGAGGTATTTTAATGGAACAGGAACAGCTAAACGAGTTGATGAAGGCCCGGCGGCAGAAGCTGCATCAACTGAAAGAAAAAGGCATCGATCCCTTTGGCAAGAAGTATGTCGCCAGCCACTACTCGGCGGATATTATCGCCCACTTTGATGAACTGGAAAACAAGGGGGTTTCCCTTGCCGGAAGGCTGATGAGCATACGCCGGCACGGCAAGGCCACCTTTGCCGACCTGCAGGACTACAAGGGAAGAATACAGCTCTACTTCCGCCTGGACCAGTTGGGCGAAGAGAAATACAGCCTCATCGAGCTTTTTGATATTGGCGACTTTATTGGCGTGGAAGGTCCGGTATTTAGAACGAAGAAGGGCGAAATCACGGTGGCAGTCCACGACTACCGCTTCCTAACCAAGTCGCTGCGGCCGCTTCCTGAAAAATGGCATGGACTCAAGGATATCGAGCTGCGCTATCGCCAGCGCTACGTCGATCTCATCGTTAACGAAAAGACCAGGCAAACCTTTATTTACCGCAGCAAAATTATTCAGACCATGCGCGACGTGCTCAACGAGTGGGGCTTCCTGGAAATGGAGACGCCCATCATGCAGCCCATCGCCGGGGGCGCCCTGGCCCGGCCTTTCATTACATACCACAACGCTCTCGGCATTAACCTCTACCTGCGCATTGCCACTGAACTTCACCTAAAGCGCCTTCTTGTGGGAGGTTTGGACAAGGTCTACGAGATCGGGCGCATTTTCCGCAATGAGGGGATTTCGCCTTTTCACAATCCCGAGTTTACCTCCGTGGAGATCTACCAGAGCTACGCCGACTACGAGGATATGATGCATATTACCGAGAACCTCATTTACCAGTGCGCCGTGCGGGTGCTGGGAAAAAGCGAAGTTACCTTCCAGGGAGAGACCTTTGACCTCACCCCGCCATGGCCCCGCTCGACGATGATCGAGGTGGTGCGCAAGTATGCCGGCGTGGATTTTTCGAAAATCGATGACGATGCTGGCGCCGTGGCGGCGGCCCGCGAGGCCGGACTGGAGCTGGAGAGGGAATCCACCTGGGGTGAAATTCTCAACCTTTTCTTTGAAACGTACTGCGAAGAACAGCTGCGCCAGCCCATCTTTATCCTGGACTACCCCATTGACATCTCCCCGCTGGCGAAGAAAATCGAGTCGAATCCGCGGCTGACCTACCGCTTTGAAGCTTTTATTGCCGGCAAAGAGGTGGCCAACGCCTTTACCGAGTTGAACGATCCCATCGATCAGCGGGAGAGGTTTGAGCGCCAGCTGGCCCGCCGCGAAGCGGGCGATGAAGAGGCCCACGCCATGGACGAGGATTTTGTTACCGCCCTCGAATACGGCATGCCGCCGGCAGGGGGCCTGGGCATCGGCATCGACCGCATTGTTATGATCCTTACCGACAACCCTTCCATTCGCGATGTCATTCTTTTCCCCACCCTGAAGCCGCGCTAAGGCTTGCCGGCGATGGGGCGGCATGGACACATACTCCCAGGCCGCCCATTTCTGTTTTTCGGGGCGTATAATGCTAAAAGAGTGACACAAGATGGTTAAAACCTTTAAAAGGAGGCGCCATCGGCGTGAAGCCCATACTGCCCGAACCCTACAAGATCAAGATGGTTGAGCCCATCACCCTGCTGCCGCCCGAAGAGCGGGCCCGGCGCATCGAGGAGGCCGGCTACAATACCTTCCTCTTGAATTCGCGCCATGTCTACATAGACCTCCTTACCGACAGCGGCACCAATGCCATGAGCGACAACCAGTGGGCCGGGCTGATGCTTGGGGATGAAGCTTATGCCGGGAGCAAAAACTGGCATCACCTCGAAGCGACGGTGAAGGAACTCTTCGGCTTTAGATATGTCGTCCCCACCCACCAGGGGCGCGGGGCCGAGAACCTCATCTCCAGGATACTGATCAAGCCGGGCATGTACATCCCGGGCAACATGTACTTCACCACCACCCGGGCTCACCAGGAGCTGAACGGGGGCACCTTTGTCGACGTCATCATCGACGAGGCCCACGATCCCCGGCGGGAAGACGTTCCTTTCAAGGGCAACGTGGACCTGAAAAAGTACGCGGCGCTCATCGATCGCGTCGGCCCGTCGAAGATCCCCTACATCTCGGTGGCGGTCACCGTGAACATGGCCGGCGGGCAGCCGGTGAGCATGCAGAACCTGCGCGAGGTCAAGCGCCTCTCGGAGAAGCACGGCATCAAGGTCATCTTCGACGCCACCCGCTGCGTGGAAAA
>LSQX01062367.1_pt1 | contig 23490 bp, 19 predicted proteins | sample 654561 | NCBI WGS metagenome assembly LSQX01 (sample SAMN04489861, study PRJNA283612) | anaerobic digester metagenome | isolation source: 4 biogas reactors fed with cattle manure at either 37C or 55C with and... | place: Denmark: Kongens Lyngby | collected 2014
GCACAGCAGGAAGAGCTGGGCTACACAGCCAAATCTCCACGCTGGTCGGTTGCGTATAAATTCAAGGCAGAAAGTGCATCCACAATTTTGCAGTCGGTATCTTTTCAGGTTGGTCGCACCGGAGCCGTAACACCCGTTGCAAACCTTGAACCGGTGCTAATTGCCGGGACAATCGTAAAGCGGGCATCATTGCACAATGCAGATATAATTCAAAATCTCGACCTGCATCTGAACGACACCGTTTTTGTGGAAAAAGGAGGTGAAATCATCCCGAAAATTACCGGAGTGGATATTCAAAAAAGGGACCCGGCAGCACAACCCGTAACCTTTATTGAACATTGCCCGGAATGTGGCGCCGGACTAATCAGAAACGAAGGCGAAGCAGCACACTATTGCCCGAACGAAGATAATTGCCCGCCCCAGATTAAGGGAAAAATTGAACATTTTGTCAGCCGGAAAGCAATGGATATCGACGGATTGGGGCAGGAAACCATTGATCTGCTCTTCAACCGGGGACTGGTGAAAAGTGTTGCCGATCTTTACCGGTTGAAAAAAGAACAATTAGCAGGACTGGAGCGGATGGGAGAAAAGTCGGCACAGCGCATCCTCGATGGGCTGGAAGCGTCAAAAAAGGTGCCTTTCGAACGTGCACTTTACGCTTTGGGAATTCGTTTTGTGGGTGAAACGGTTGCAAAAAAATTGGCTAAAGAGGTGATTTCGATCCAAAATCTCATTGAAAAGACAAAAGAGGACTTGATTAAAATTGATGAGATTGGCGATCGCATTGCCGATAGTGTTGTGGATTATTTTTCAAATGACGAACACCTGAAAATAATCGATTTTCTGGAAAAACAAGGAGTTCAGTTTCACCTGAGCGAAGAACAACTGACAAACCGCACAGAAAAACTTGCTGGATTGAATATTGTGATTTCGGGAACATTTCAGAAATTTTCGCGTGATGAACTTAAAAAACTAATTGAACAAAACGGCGGCAAGAACACCGGATCAATTTCCAAAAACACAAGCTATGTGCTTGCAGGTGAAAATATGGGTCCGAGCAAACTGGAAAGGGCAAACAGCCTTGGGGTTCCTGTAATTTCCGAAGATGACTTTTTGAAGATGATTCAGGATTAATTGTTTATTAAATCAATTTTTGAGAATAATTTGTCTATGCATTTACTGGAAAAATTGGCTTACCACAAGCTTCGCAAAAAAGTATCACAGAGTGACCGGCGTGTGATAATTCCGCAGAAAGATTCTGTCAAAAAGATAGGAGTTCTCTGGAAGCCTGCAGATGCTGAAGCCTTGCGGTTTCTTCGCAATCATTTTTCAGACAGGAAAATCATCTTCAGAAATTTGTGTATTCTTGACAAAAACCAGCAAGCTGAAGCTGCAAATAACGTTATAACCTCCAATGACCTGAACTGGCTCGGTTTCCCGAAACCCGGCTCGGCAGATGAATTCATAAATACTAAATTCGACCTGCTTTTTAATATTATTTTAAGCCAAACCTTTCTGTCAGACTACATTACAGCACTAAGCAAAGCACATTTCAAGTTGGGATGGTCGCCTGATGAAAGCAACTTTTTTGACCTAAATATTAACATTCAGAAAGAACCTGACTCAATGTATCTTGCCAGACAACAAATTTTTTATCTTGGACAGTTTTTTCAAACATAAATAAAACATGAACCATCCATTTACAGGTGCAGGCGTGGCTTTGGTAACACCATTTACAGAAAACAATTCGATAGACTTTGATGCGTTAGGTCAGATTCTGAAAAATCAGATTGAAGGCGGAATGGACTATTTGGTAGCGCTCGGAACAACTTCCGAAACGCCTACTCTAAGTGAAAATGAGCAAAAAGAGATTGTCAGTTTTATAAAGCAAAACTCCAAAGGTCTTCCCGTTGTGGTTGGAATGGGAGGCAACAATACTCAAAAAATCATTGAGCAGATTGACAAGTATGATTTTAATGGAGTGAGCGGATTGCTTGTAGTTACACCATATTATAACAGACCCTCGCAGGAAGGGATGTTCCACCACTATCTGTCCATTGCAAAAGTCAGTCCTGTACCGATTATTTTATACAATGTTCCTTCACGCACGGGAGTGAATCTGGAATCCGACACGGTTATACGCCTTGCCGAAGCTTCTCCCAAAATTGTTGCCGTCAAGGAAGCTTCAGGGATTGTGGCTCAGGCTACACGCATAAAAAAATATTCACCTGCCCATTTTTCGGTCATTTCCGGTGATGATGTGATGGCATTACCCTTAATCGCTATCGGAGGAATTGGCGTTATTTCAGTTATTGCCAATGCCCTGCCGGGGAAACTCAGCAAACTTGTTCACTTTGCCCTTGACGGGAAGTTTTCCGAAGCGGGTGAACTGCACACTGAATTAATCGATCTGTTCAAGCTTCTTTTTAAAGAGGGAAATCCTGAAGGGGTCAAGGCGCTGCTGCATATTCAGGGAATCATCCGGCAAGAATTACGCGCACCGCTCTACAGAATCAGTGATGCTTTGTATAACGAAATAAAAGCAGCTTACCTGAAATTAAAATAGTTTGCTGCCGAATAAAAAAATGCATCTGCCGGTCCCGCTTCAGTTTTTCTGACACTTTACCAGCCCAGCACGTACGCAAAAATCAGCGGTGCAACAATTGTTGCATCCGATTCAATGATAAACCGCGGGGTATCCGGTGAGAGTTTCCCCCATGTGATTTTTTCGTTGGGTGCAGCGCCGGAATAGGAGCCGTAGCTTGTTGTCGAATCACTGATCTGGCAAAAGTAATTCCAAAATGGAGTCTCTTTCCAATCCAAATCAAGTATCATCAGCGGCACAACGCAAATCGGGAAATCCCCCGCTATCCCTCCGCCAATCTGGAAAAACCCCACTCCGGCTTCCGAATTGCTCCGATACCAGTCAACAAGGTAAACCATATATTCAATCCCGGTTTTGAGAATGCTCACGTCAATATCTCCGCGGATTACGGCAGCAGTAAAAACATTGCCCAATGTGCTGTCTTCCCAGCCGGGAACAATAATCGGCAGGTTTTTTTGGGCAGCTGCAAGCAACCATGAATCTTTGGGGTCAATCTGGTATTCACCTTCAAGTTCACCGGACAACAAGAGCTCATAGATAAATTCATGGGGGAAAAAGCGTTTCTTTTCGACTTTTGCTCTTTCCCAGAGCTTCAGTATTTTATTCTCAATTTTACGAAATGCCAAATCTTCCGGAATGCAGGTATCAGTTACACGGCTCAGCCCTTTTTCATACAGCTCCTGCTCATCTTGCGGCGAAAGGTCGCGGTAATGAGGTATCTTTACATAATGGTTGTGGGCAATCAGATTGAAAACATCCTCCTCAAGATTAGCACCGGTGCAAGTGATGATGTGCACCTTATCCTCTCTTATCATTTCAGCCAGAGACTTGCCCAATTCGGCTGTGCTCATGGCTCCGGCAAGTGTTATCATCATTTTGCCTCCACTTTCAACCAGGCTTTTGTAGCTTTCGGCAGCATCAACCGTGACAGCAGCATTGAAATGCCGGTAATGCTCTTTCATAAAACGGGAAATGGAATTTGAATTCATTTTTAAATCGATAATTTATTGTTTAAAAAGTTCATTACGGGTAAAAAGAAGCTCCTGAGCTTCTGGACTCCTTTTTTACAAATATTGCCAATTAAAGCCTTTTCAGCAAAAGTTTATGGACATTTACTACAAAACGTCGGCAACATTAATTTTTTACTGTTATTTTTTTTGCTGTCAGGGAGATTACTCGATAAAAATGTAAAAGAATTAATTAGTTTTGCGCACATAAATTTTAAGCGGTTGTTATTGATGGCGATGCTGCGGCTTAAACATGGTTTAATTTAATATTTTTAAAAATGTATTTAACATCTGAGAAAAAACAGGAGTTTTTTGCTGAGCACGGTAAAAATGAAAAGGATACCGGCAACGCTGAGGGACAGATTGCTTTGTTTACCTACAGAATCAACCACCTCACAAATCACCTGAAAAGCAACAAAAAAGATTTCAGCACGCGCAGGGCGCTGATTAAACTTGTAGGAAAGCGGCGAAGACTGCTCGATTATCTGAAAAACAAAGATATTGAGCGTTATCGGGCAATTATTGTTAAGTTGAACCTGCGTAAATAATATTATTTGAAAGGCAATAGTTGATTGCCTTTTTTTTTTATATCTTTACAAAACCTCACCACCCTTATTTTTTTATAAACATTTGAATTTTTTAGTTAAGTTATGGTAAATGCAGTAACAAAAACAATTGAACTTGCCGATGGCAGGTCAATTACCATAGAAACCGGCAAACTTGCCAGGCAGGCAGACGGGGCGGTGGTGGTACGCATGGATGAAACAATGCTGCTGGCCACTGTGGTTTCAGCACGTGAGGCAAATGAAGATGTAGATTTCATGCCGCTTTCAGTTGACTACCGAGAAAAATTTTCGGCAGCCGGGCGTTTCCCCGGTGGTTTTTTTAAACGCGAAGGACGCCCATCCGATGAGGAAATTTTGGTAGCCCGCTTGGTTGACCGTGCATTGCGTCCACTTTTTCCCGAAGATTATCACGCCGAAACGGCTGTGATGATTTCCCTTGTTTCAGCAAATAAGGAAGATTTGCCGGATGCACTTGCAGGATTGGCGGCTTCCGCTGCCATTGCAGTCTCCGATGTTCCTTTTGAAACACATATTTCTGAAGTCCGCGTTGCCCGTGTCAACGGACAATTAATCATTAATCCCACCCATACCCAGCTGAGTGAGTCCGACCTCGACATTATGGTTGGTGCTTCTTTCGACAACATTATGATGGTTGAGGGTGAAATGAATGAAGTTTCAGAAGAGGAGATGTTAGAAGCAATTAAGTTTGCGCATGAAGAGATTAAAAAACATTGTAGCATACAGGAAGAACTGGCAAAAGAGCTGGGTGTTGTGAAACGTGAATACAGCCACGAAAACAATGACGAAGCGCTTCGTGCAAAAGTAAAGGCTGAACTTTACGATGCCTGCTATCAGTTTGCCAAAAGCAATGTTCACGACAAGCAGGAACGTCTGGCAGGCTTTGATGCCATTCGCGATGAGTATATTGAAGCGTATAAGGAAGCCAATGCCAAAAACGAAGAAATTGATCTGGAACTTCATGAAAAACTGATTAAGCGCTACTATCACGAGGTGGAAAAAGAGGCAATGCGCCGGATGATTTTGGATGAAAAAATCAGATTGGACGGTCGGAAAACCGACGAAATCCGCACAATTTGGGGCGAAGTCGATTATCTGCCCGGAGCGCACGGCTCATCATTATTCACCCGGGGCGAAACCCAATCACTGACATCCGTTACATTAGGAACCAAGATGGATGAAAAAATCATTGATAATGTTACGGTTCAGGGAAAAGAAAAATTTCTGCTTCACTACAATTTTCCGCCATTTTCCGTTGGCGAACCACGTACACCCCGTGGACTTAGCCGCCGTGAAATCGGGCACGGCAACCTGGCACATCGTGCACTAAAGCGTATGATACCCGCCGACTTTCCCTACATAGTACGCGTGGTTTCCGACATTCTTGAATCCAACGGTTCATCTTCCATGGCAACAGTTTGTGCCGGCACAATGTCGCTGATGGACGCTGCAATGAAAATTAAAAGTCCGGTTTCCGGAATAGCAATGGGGCTTATTACTGATAAGGAGTCAGGCAAATATGCCATTCTTTCCGACATTTTGGGCGATGAAGATCACCTTGGCGACATGGACTTTAAAGTGGCAGGAACCATTAACGGAATCACTGCAGCCCAAATGGACATCAAGGTTGACGGGCTACCATACGAAGTACTGTCTCAGGCGCTGATGCAGGCAAAAGAAGGACGTTTGCACATACTGAATAAAATGCTGGAAATTATCCCGGAACCAAGGGCGGATTTTAAACCCAATGTGCCGAGAATAGAAGTTATTGAAATTCCGAAAGACATGATTGGTGCGGTGATTGGACCGGGTGGAAAAATTATTCAGGCAATTCAGGAAGAGACAGAAACCATTATTGTCATTGAAGAAATTGACGACAAGGGTATTGTTGAAATTTCGGGAGCCGGAATTGAAGAAGTTGAAGCCGCCAAAAAACGGATAAAAGCAATTATTGCCGTGCCTGAAGTTGGAGAGATTTATAAAGGCAAAGTGAAATCGGTTGTTTCCTTTGGCGCTTTTATAGAAATCATTCCGGGCAAGGAGGGATTGCTGCATGTTTCAGAAATGGACTGGAAACGTGTTGAATCTGCTGAAGATTTCACTAAGGAAGGCGACATTATAGAAGTGAAGTTAATTGGTGTGGATGAAAAGACAGGCAAACTGAAACTGTCGCGCAAGGCATTGCTGCCAAAACCGGAAGGCTATGTGGAACGTCCGCCCAGAGGCGACCGCCCGCCACGCAGGGAGGGAGGCTACAGGGATGACAACCGCCGCAGAAGCGAAAGAGGCGACAGAAGCGAAAGAGGTCCTCAAAGACCACGCCGCGACAGGTAAAATTCCGAAACACTTCAAAAATATTTAATGCAAAAAGAGGTTGCGAAAAACAGCAACCTCTTTTTATTTTTGTATTTTTGGTAGTTTATGACACGAAAAATCAATGTGGCTGTTTCCTTGGATAATTGAAAAACAATTTTCACAAAATATTAACCAATTAAAATTATCAAGATATGTATTTAAGAAAATTAACCCTGCTGCTTTTTTTGTTCTCTCTTTTCTGTTTCAGTGCAGAAGCCCAAACAAAATCCAAGCAAAAATCGCCGGTTTTAACCGAGGCATCTCCTGAAAGCGCCGGTGTTTCATCCGCGCGGCTTGCGCGAATTGACAATATGCTCGAACAGGCAGTTGCGTTGAATCAGGTGCCGGGCGTTGTTGCGCTCATTGCCCGGAACGGCAAAATTGTCTATTGGAAAGCCCATGGAATGGCTGACAGCGAGAATAATAAAGCACTCAAACGCGATGATATATTCCGGATAGCATCGCAAAGCAAAGCCATTACATCCACCGCAGTGATGATACTCTGGGAAGAAGGAAAATTCAGACTCGACGATCCCATTTCCAAATATATCCCGGAATTTAAAAATCCAAAAGTGATGACTTCGTTCAGTTACAGCGATACCACATGGAGGGGAGTATCTGCCAAGAGTGAAATCACAATCCGTCAATTGCTCACACACACTTCCGGCGTTGGCTATGGCTTAATTGACGGAGATGAACGCTTCGGAATGATTTTCGGAAAAGCGGGGATTATTGATGCCTTCACCACTGAAAACATTACCATTGCCGAAAACATAAAAAAACTGGCAAAAATGCCGCTGCACCATCATCCCGGTGAAAAATATACCTACAGCGAAGGATTAGATATTTTGGGGTATTTCATTGAAGTGGTTTCAGGTGTTCCATTTGATGAGTTCTTAAAAACCCGTATTTTTGACCCGCTGGGGATGGATGACACGCGATTTTACTTTCCACAGGAAAAAGCAAACCGTCTGGTTGCGGTTCAATACAAAGAAAACAACCAATGGAAAAAATTTCCAAACACTTTTTATGATGCAGATTACCCGATAAAAGGAGCAAAAGCATTCTTTTCCGGCGGCGGAGGGCTTTCGGGCACTGCAAAGGATTACGCCGCTTTTTTGCAAATGTATCTCAATGGCGGGGAGTATAATGGCAACAGGTTGCTGAGCAGAACCACGGTAAAAACAATAATGGCAAATCATAGCGGCAATCTGTTTGGAGGCGAAGAAAAATACCACGGACTTGCTTTTGCCGTGTTAACCGAAGAGGGACAAAACAAGGGAGGGCAAGGCAGCAAGGGAACATTTGACTGGGGAGGTTATTTTAATACCCAATATTTTGCCGATCCTGCCGAACAGATAATCGGTATCATTATGAAGCAAACCCAAGGATCAACCAATGATGAAACCGGATGGAAATTCCGGCAGATGGCTTTTCAAATTATCGACGACTAAATTTGGTTTTGTTAAAGTAAGCGATGGAAAATATTCATATGCGGGAGCAACACTTCCCGTTCTGGAACTGATGAGAAAAAGTGTTGGGCCGGGAGTGAAAATTAAAGCTGCAGGCGGAATACGCACTTTAGATGCACTTTTGGCAGTGAAAGATGCGGGATGTTCGCGCTGTGGTGCTACTGCCACAATCGCTATTCTGGAAGAGGCAAAAAAACGGTATGGAGAATTATCGTGAAGATACAATCAGTTTTTTTACAACAACTTTATTTTTTGAAGTTTTAACACGTACAAAATAAATTCCGTTGGGAATATTTTCAAGGGTGAGCTGATATTTTGGAACAGAGAAATCCAAAATACGGACAACTACCTCCTTACCCATGATATTCACTAAGCGTATTTCGGTAATCTCCCCGGTATTCATTTCGAGAGTAATTCTTCCGTTTTCGGCAGGGTTGGGATATATTTTCAATTCCTGAACAGAAGTTTTGTCAATAGTTGGATTTTGGTAAAATGAGGAATACGAAGGCTCAAAAGAGAAGCCTCTTATAAAAATAAGTGAGAATATGATTAAAAGTATATATCGCTTCATGCTGAAAGATTACAATTTAATTCTTGGAAAAGCAAATTTTATGCCCTTTATTTCAACAGCCATGCTTCGGCAGCCATTAGATCCTCGGGGGTATCGATTCCTATCCCCTGAAACCGGGTAACTGCCGTTTTAATCCGGTAGCCGTTTCCAAGCCAGCGCAATTGCTCCAAGGCTTCAGTTTGTTCCAGCTTCCCCGGGTTCAGTTGTGTAATTTGCTTAAGAATATCCTTGCGGTAGGCATACATGCCTATGTGTGCCCAGAACGTATTATTTCTGAGCCAGTTTGCTTTTTCGACATCACGCACATAAGGAATTGGCGACCTGCTGAAATAGAGAGCATTGTGCTGTTCATCCAGAACAACTTTCGGACGGTTGGGATTAAACAGCTCTTCGTTTGATTCAATTTTTTTCACCAGAGTTGCTATCTCGGTTTTATCATCAAAACATGACATGAGCTGTTTTAGCTGTTCAGCCTGAACAAAAGGCTCATCGCCCTGAATATTGATTACAACATCAAAACTGATGTTTTTTTTCAATTTTTCAGCTGCTTCGGCGCAGCGGTCTGTTCCGCTCTGGTGAGCTGATGAAGTCAGCACAGCATTCCCGCCAAAAGCTTCTACAGCCTGCATAATCCGTTCATCATCGGTAGCTACCCACACATGCTCAAGCACTTGTGCCGCATTCTCACAAACCCACTGTATCATTGGCTTGCCTCCCAGTCTGACCAATGGTTTGCCCGGGAAGCGGGAAGATTGAAACCGTGCAGGAATTATTACAATAAATTCCATGTTTTTCAATATTTTTTATGTTGCCAAAGATAATGATTATAAAATCCCGGCAGCCCGTGAAAAATAATTAAGCCGCGATTTGGACATTAGACAATAAATGATTAAATAAAAGGCACAGGAAATAATGCCGCCAAAAAGTTGTAAATTTGTATTTTTAATTGAACACGAATCAGGTATGGATATCCAGAGTATTAAGCAAAGATTTGAGATAATCGGGAATTCACCCGGACTGCACAGGGCTATTGAAGTGGCGGTTCAGGTTGCTCCCACTGATCTTTCGGTTTTAATTTCAGGGGAGAGCGGAACCGGTAAAGAGGTGTTTCCCCAGATCATTCATCAGTTTTCGAGCCGCAAGCATGGTAAATATATTGCAGTGAACTGTGGCGCAATACCCGAGGGCACTATTGACTCAGAACTTTTTGGGCACGAAAAAGGCTCTTTCACGGGGGCGCTTTCCGACCGGAAAGGCTATTTTCAGGAAGCTGACGGTGGCACAATTTTTCTGGATGAAATCGGGGAACTCCCTTTGGCGACACAGGTTCGCCTGCTCAGAGTACTAGAATCCGGCGAATTTATCCGTGTAGGTTCTTCGCAGGTCATTAAAACTGATGTGCGGATTATTGCAGCCACCAATGTTGATATTCCCCAAGCCATTCAATCCGGGAAGTTCAGGGAAGATCTGTACTACCGGCTAAACACTGTTCCTGTGAACATTCTTCCGCTGCGACACCGCCCGGAGGATATTCACCTGCTGTTCAGAAAGTTTGCCCGTGATTTTGCCGAAAAATACAGAATGCCCCCCATCCGTCTGAATGACGACGCAAGAATTTTACTTGAAAACTATCGCTGGCCCGGCAACGTAAGGCAGCTGAAGAACATAACCGAGCAGATTTCCATCATCGAACAAAATCGCGAGATTTCAGAAGAAGTGCTCAAGCGCTATTTACCCTCCATTTCTACTAAGAATCTTCCGGCACTGCTCTCAAAAAAGGATGAAGCCGGCTTTTCCAACGAACGCGAAATCCTGTACAAAATCCTTTTTGACATGAAAAAGGATATGACCGACCTGAAAAAACTGGTTCTCAACATAATGGAGAAGGAGGAGCAGGTAATTTCGGCTGACCAGGAGCAGATTATCCGCGACCTCTATAGCTCAGAAGAGATTGGTTTCAGTTCACGGGAACAATCTGCTCAGCCAGTTCCAATTCCGCATATTGACAAAAGACAAATCCAGGACACCGAGGAGGTGATTGAGGAATCATTGTCCTTAGAGGAAAAAGAGCTTGAAATGATTAAAAAGGCACTTCAAAAACATAACGGAAAACGAAAAAATGCAGCAGAGGAACTGGGAATTTCCGAGCGCACGCTCTACCGAAAAATTAAAGAACACAATATTAAAGGGTAAGGGATGAAAAAACAGATTTTTCAAATTTCTATATTGGGAATTCTTTTAGCCGGTACGGTTTTTTCGTGCAGAATCGCCTATTCCTTTACAGGTGCAAACATTTCTCCTCAAGTTAAAACCTATTCCGTCTATTATTTTCCAAATCGCGCCCGATTGATAAACCCGACTCTTAGCCAGTCGTTTACCGAAGCCCTTCGGGAAAAGCTGCAGCGGCAAACATCACTAAACGAATTGGGCGAAGATGGCGACCTGATTTTTGAGGGGCAAATCACCGGATATGAAGTGCGCCCGATGGCTATCCAAAAAGAGGATATGGCTGCGCTCAACCGGCTGACCATCTCGGTGCGTGTGAAATTCACAAACAATATTGAGCCCGACCAAAGCAAGGAACAGACCTTTTCCGCCTTTGAAGATTTTGACAGTACCAGTTCATTAAGTGCTGTGGAAGACGGACTGGTTCCTGAAATTATCAACAAACTCACCGAAGATATTTTTAATGCAACGCTTGCAAACTGGTAATTATGCAAAAAGAACATTTTTATAACCACGTAAAAAATCCTTCGCTGCTGAACAGGGATTCGCTGGAAGAACTTAAAAATATCTCTTCCGGGTTCCCCTATTTCCAGGCAGCACTTCTGCTTTACCTGAAGAATCTGAAAGAAACCGGTAATCCCGGATTTGAAGCAGAACTGAACAGAACGGCACCACTCCTCCCCGATAGAAAACAGCTCTATAAACTTTTGCATTCCCGGGCCGGTCAGCCAGCCACAGGCTACGAGCCGGACTACCCGCAGACCGAAGGCTACGCAATGGAATATAGAGATAAACCAACAGAAGGAGAAAGCCTCATTGACAAATTTCTTGCATCTGCGCGAGCAGGCGAAAAAATTGAAACAAGGACTCCTGAAGAAATATCAAGAGAAATAGGCAATAAATTAACATCCAGGTCGGCAAGCGAAAGCGATGAGCTAATCACCGAAACATTGGCAATGATTTACTTAGAACAAAAAAAATACGATAAGGCACTGGAAGCTTTTAAGAAATTAAACTTGAAATATCCGGAAAAAAGTATTTACTTTGCAGCCCGGATTGAAGAAATTGAAAAATTAAAAAATATTTAAGCAAAATAAAATGTACACTCTGATTACGGTATTAATATTTATAGTTTGTATTTTACTGGTACTCATCGTACTGGTTCAAAACTCAAAAGGTGGAGGCTTAGCCAGCAATTTTCAGGCATCCAACCAGATTATGGGCGTTCGTAGAACCACTGATTTTCTGGAAAAAGCAACATGGGTTCTGGCTGGTTCCCTGCTTGTACTTTCCGTTATTGGTACGGGCTTCATTCCACGCGAAAAGATGACTCAGGATCAATCCCGTGTGCGCGAACAGATTGAGTCGGTTGCAGATCCGCTTCAGATTCCCAACTTCCCGACAATTGCTCCGGAAACCGGTTCTGATGAAGAATTGCCGGCTGTGCCTTCGGGAGACGACAACTAATTGATTACATTTACACAAGCATAAAAGCCATTTCTCTGAAAGGGAAATGGCTTTTATGTTTTATTCTTTCTGTTCAATCATCTTCATAACAGCCTGCAAATCAATGTCGGGCTGGGTTATCTGATAATGTGCACGGGAATAAAATTTGTGCCTGATTTTTAATGTTTCATCAATAAACTGAACCAGCTCTTGCTTTGATTTTCCTTTAATAAGCGGCCTTTCTGTTTTGGATCGCATCAGTCTGGAAGCTAAAATATCCGGATCAATATTCAGAAAAATAGTTATTCCGGTACGATTCATAAAATCGATGTTATCAAAAAAACATGGAGCGCCTCCGCCGGTTGCAATAATCACATCGGAGAATGCGGAGATCTCCTCTAATGCTTTTCGCTCTTTTTTGCGAAATTCCTCTTCACCCTCTTGAGCAAATATCTGAGGAATCGTTTTACAGTTTCGCTGCTCAATATAATGGTCCATATCAATAAACTGCAATCCGGCATGACCGGCCAACCTTCGCCCTAACGTTGACTTGCCGCTCCCCATATATCCTATCAGATAAATTTTCATTGCTTCGTCTAAAAAATAAAATATAAAGGTAAAAGAAAATAAGTATTTAAGGGGGGTTTGATGTGTTTTGACAGGGGTTCGATATTGTTTGAAGCAACAATATAAGCCCTCAAACTATTGAACCTCCGGAGTTTCAAGCTCAAAACAACGACATCTGTTCTGTGCCATTTCCCTTTCCGGGTCTTCTCACTTCAAATAGAACATCGTTTACCTTATCCTTGCTCTCTTCGGTGTTTTCCCCGTCAGCAGGGTCTTTGTCGTGTTCATCGCGAATCACGGGCTCAACTTCCATGATGTTCTCAATGCTATAGTTTGAAAGACGTTTACCTTTTGCCTTCCATGATTTTACACCAATAAATTCGGCAACTTCAATAATTTCGTTTTCGCGTTCGACATGTTTCCCTCCAAATTCAATCTCCAGACGCGGATAGCGCACCCAGGTAATGCTAATCAGCTTGTTTTCAGGATGCTCGCCAATAAAGCGTATGCGTTTATCCTCAGGTTCGTCAATTTCGAAACGTTTCACATAGTAATAATCCTGCTCAGCATCATAATAGACCACAGACAAAATTTTAGAGCTGTCAAATTTTTCAATGGAGAGAATTCCTGTTTCAAAGTGGTTGCTGAGGTCAAAGCTGCGCAGCTCAAATTCTCCATTTTTGTAGATAACCAGAATATTATCCTCACCTGAAAATTCGCCTAAATATTTGCCACGGCTATCTGCATTCAGGCGCAAAACATCCTCATCAAACCATATTTTTCTGCCTCCCAAAGTGGAAACCCCCTTTTCTTTGAGCGAAATTTTAAATACTTCATGTTTGGTCAGAATATTTCCTATTGCCTGCCTGCCTCTGATTGCCAGTTCGCCCATATCTATTTCAAAAGCTACTTTTCTCAACCGCGCTTTTGGTTTCAGCAAAATCTTCAGTGTTTCGGCTTCGCCGTTGGGGTTGGCCGAGAAATAAACAATTCGCGAGCCGGAAGTACCTTTGGTAACATCATACTCTCTGTCGCGCGTAATTCCGGTAACCGAAAAGCGTTTCATATAGGAATATCCGGTTTTGCCGTCGCGATAAACAACATTGTATATGGTCCGTTCATCATCCCGTTTGAAAATCGCAATGTGAAGCGGGTTTTTGCCGATAAAAGCTTTTTCGGTAACTTTAGTAATAAAATAGGTTCCATCGCGCCGGAATACAATAACGTCATCAATATCAGAACAATCGCACAGATATTCATCTTTTTTTAATCCGAATCCCATAAATCCCTCCTTGCGGTCAACATAGAGTTTTTCATTTCTTATCGCCACCTTTGCTGCCACAATGTTCTCGAAGCTTCTGATTTTGGTTCTGCGCTCACGCCCTTTTCCATATTTTTCTTTCAGATAGGTGAACCACTGAATGGTATAGGGAACAATCTGCTCAATATTTTTCTTGATTTTTTCGATTTCATCTTCGATGGAAAGAATATTTTCTACTGCTTTATCCGTGTTGAACTTTAGTATTCGTGCCATTCGGATTTCCATAAGCCGGAGAATATCCTCGCGGGTAATTTCCCGTTTAAACTTCGGTTTCCATGGCTCCATGCGTTTGTCGATATGTGCAACCGCCTGATCCATATTCTCCGAATCCTCAAACTTTTTATCCTTATATATCCGCTCTTCAATAAAAATCTTTTCCAGCGATGCAAAATGCCACGCTTCCTCCAATTCGCCTTTTCTGATTTCCAGCTCCAGTTTGAGCAGTTGCAGAGTGCTTTCGGCAGAATGTTTCAAAATCTCGGATACGCCGATAAAATGTGGCTTATCGTTTTCAATTATACAGGCATTCGGCGAAATTGAAACTTCACAGTCGGTGAAAGCATACAGCGCATCGATGGTTTTGTCTGACGAAACCCCGGAATTCAGGTGTATGAGAATTTCTACATTTCCGGCAGTATTGTCATCAATTTTCCGGATTTTTATTTTGCCCCTTTCGTTGGCTTTTATGATAGATTCGATGAGGGTTGTGGTTGTTTTTCCGTAGGGCAGTTCAGTAATAACTAATGTTTTGTTGTCCTGCTTTTCGATTTTTGCACGTACTTTCACAGCGCCGCCGCGCAAACCGTCGTTGTATCTGCTGCAATCAGCAAGCCCGCCGCCCGGAAAATCGGGCAGCAGTTCAAACTCTTCGCCTCTCAGACAGGCAATACATCCGTCAAGAAGTTCGTTGAAATTGTGCGGAAAAATTCTTGATGCCAGTCCCACTGCAATTCCTTCAACGCCTTGTGCCAACAGCAGAGGAAACTTTGCAGGAAGAGTCACCGGTTCATTTTTTCGTCCGTCGTAAGATAACTTCCACTGGGTAGTTTTCGGGTTAAACAGCACTTCAAGGGCAAACTTCGACAACCGCGCCTCAATATAACGGGGTGCAGCTGCTCCGTCACCTGTGTGCGTGTTTCCCCAGTTTCCCTGAGTGTCAATAAGCAACTCTTTCTGTCCAAGCTGCACAATTGCTTCGCCAATGGAAGCATCGCCATGGGGGTGGTATTGCATTGTCTGCCCGATGATATTCGCCACTTTGTTGTATCTGCCGTCATCCATCTCGCGCATGGCATGCATGATGCGGCGCTGAACAGGCTTCAATCCGTCGTTTACATAAGGAACTGCCCGTTCAAGGATTACATAAGAAGCATAATCTAAAAACCAATTCCGGTACATCCCCGGCAAATAGATTATCTCCTCTTTTATACCTTCCGGTTCCCTATTCTGCTGTTCGCTTGCTTTTTCGCTATTTAATTCCTCTACAGACATTCAATTTAATTGTTTAACTCAGGCTACTTCGTCTTTTTCTACATACAAATTATCAATGATAAAATCCTGACGATCAGGAGTATTTTTCCCCATATAAAATTCCAGCATCTGGCTCACGGGCTCATGCTTTTTCATTAGAACCGGATCAAGTCGCATCTCTTCCCCAATGAAGTTTTTAAACTCATCGGGAGAAATTTCGCCTAACCCTTTAAATCGGGTAATTTCAGGTTTACCCTTTAATTTTTCAACAGCCTCCTGCTTTTCTGCTTCCGAATAGCAATAGTAGGTTTTCTGTTTATTTCTAACTCTGAACAGGGGAGTTTGCAGGATATATACATGCCCTTTTCGGATGAGTTCAGGGAAAAACTGCAGAAAAAAGGTAATGAGCAAAAGCCGGATGTGCATTCCGTCAACATCTGCATCCGTTGCAATGATTATTTTGTTGTAGCGAAGGTCGTCAATGCTCTCTTCAATGTTCAGCGCAGCCTGCAGCAGATTAAATTCCTCATTTTCATAAACCACCTTTTTTGTCAGCCCGAATGTGTTAAGCGGTTTCCCGCGGAGGCTGAAAACTGCCTGCGTGTTCACATCCCGCGACTTTGTGATGGAGCCGCTGGCAGAATCGCCTTCGGTGATAAAAATACACGACTCATCTGCGCGTTCATGGTTGCTGTCGAAATGGATGCGGCAATCACGAAGTTTTTTATTGTGAAGGCTCACTTTTTTTGCCCTTTGTCTGGCTAATTTTTTTATTCCCGAAATGGCTTTTCGCTCACGTTCCGAATCAGTAATCCGTTTGAGCAGTATTTCTGCAACATCGGGATGTTTATGAAGATAATTATCCAGTTCTTTCTGAACAAAATTTGCAATGTGCGTTCGCACTGTGGGTCCATCCGGTCCCACATCTCTCGAACCTAATTTTGTTTTGGTCTGGGATTCAAACACGGGCTCTTCCACTTTGATACTGACAGCAGCCACAATTGACGCACGAATATCGGACGGTTCAAAATCCTTCTTGTAAAAATCACGGATAGTTTTTATATACACTTCGCGAAACGCCTGCAGATGAGTGCCTCCCTGGGTGGTGTGCTGACCATTAACAAAGGAATAGTAATCTTCACCATACCTGTTTCCGTGAGTTACGGCAATTTCAATGTCATCACCTCTCAGGTGGATAATGGGATATAACGGTTCTTCATCCATGTTTTCTTCAAGAAGATCGTGAAGTCCGTTGCGGGAGTAGAATCGCTGTCCGTTGTATTCAATGGTTAGCCCGGCATTGAGAAAAGTATAGTACTTCACCATGTTTACCACATAATCACTGATATAGTGATAGTTGCTAAACACTTCCAGGTCCGGTTTAAAAATAACCTCCGTACCATTTGGCTCGCCGGGCAGCGTTAAATCTTTTTCACTGCTGGCAATACCGCGCTCAAACTCAATCTCCCTCCCCACGCCATCGCGGATTGAACGAATCGTAAATTTTGAAGAGAGGGCATTCACGGCTTTAATGCCAACACCATTCAACCCTACAGATTTCTTAAATACCTTGGAGTCGTATTTTGCGCCGGTATTCATCTTGCTGGCAACTTCCAGCAGCTTGCCTAACGGAATACCCCGCCCAAAATCCCTTACGACTACTTTATCATCGCTTACGTTGATGGTGATTTTTTTTCCAAATCCCATCATAAACTCATCTATGGAGTTATCCATCACTTCTTTCAACAACACGTATATCCCGTCATCGGAGGAAGAGCCGTCTCCCAGTTTACCAATATACATACCCGGGCGCTTCCGGATATGTTCATGCCAGTTCAACGTACGTATTGTATCTTCATTGTATATAGGAGTCATTTCTGAAATTTTTGCAAATATAACCAAAACAATGATGGTTTATGGTGTCCGGCATCAACCATTAACTAACAATGTATAGTTGAAAAGTTCAGGAAAACTTTTTTTCAGAGGCTAAAAAATGCCGGAAGTAAGAAAAATTAACATAAAAACTTTCTTACTTCCGGTCATTCCCATGGCGTATTTTAGACACTTTTCTCAATATTCCAGACAAATGCCCTCACACCGACCTCTTCGTTAATCTTGTCGAGCTTTTTTACGGATTCCAGCAATTCGTCAACTGCATCATCGGGAATCATTGTGAGTGCAGCGGAGTTCATTTCAGGCCAGGTGTGTGTTCCCATTCGGGGTTCGCCGGTTTTGCTTCCCCTGCCTCTCACTTCACTAAACCAGGTGTAGCCTTTGATACCCAGCTTGTCAAACATAAATTCAACACGCTCAGTATTCGCCTGATTAAATATTATCATTACTGCTTTCATATTTCTTACCTTTTAATCCATGAAACGAAATTGCTTTGACAGCTTGTGCTTTTTGTTCCTTTCTCCCCGAACTGCCATTAGTCCATACATCACCGGAACAATTACCATGGTTACGATTGTTGAAAAAACCAATCCGCCAATAACTGTTATTCCCATAGGTCTCCATAGCTCAGAGCCTTCTCCTGTGCTCAATGCCAGCGGCAACATTCCTAAAATGGTTGTTGCGGCGGTCATCAGCACGGGGCGCAGACGTGATTTCCCTGAAACTGCAATGGCTTCATAAAGTTCCATTCCGCGGTCACGCATCAGGTTGGTGAAGTCAATGAGTACAATACCATTTTTCACCACAATTCCAATCAGCAGAACAGCTCCCAGTGCAGCCACAAGGCTTAGTGTTGTGCCGGTAACAAAAAGTGCAAGAATTACTCCTGTAAATGCAAACGGAATGGAAAACATAATCACAAACGGCATGGAGAATGATTCGAACTGCGATGCCATCACAATGAAAACTAAAATCAGACTGACAATCATCAGCAGTCCGAGGTCCTTGAACGACTCCTGCTGGTCTTCATAGGTTCCGCCAATATTCATCAGCACTTCCTGAGGGGTTTCAATATCTTCAACGGCTGCTTTCACTCTATTGGCAAGTTCGCCTAAAGCAATCCGGTCAGGTTTTACTGAAACGGTTACAATACGTTCCCGCCTTTTATGTTCAATATTGGGTGGTGACCAATACTCTTTCACTTCGCCCAACTCTTTCAGTTTTACACGTGCACCGGCAGGGGTCACAACCGAAAATTCCTCCAGATCGGTAATTGAGCTGCGGAACTCTTCTTTTAACCTCACCCGAATATCATACTCTTCACCCTCTTCCTTATATTTTGAAGCCAGCATGCCAATTACCCTGTTTCGTATGATGGTTGACACATAAGCTGTGGTCAGCCCGTGCAAAGCGAGCTTGTCGCGGTCAAGAACAAACTGCAATTCAGGTTTGTCGTCTTTTCTACTCACCTGCACGTCAATTCCGCCGGGGACATTCATCAGCCTCGCTTCCACTTCTGAAGTAACCTTGTTGGTTATGTCAAAATCATAACCGAAAATTTCCACATCTACGGTGCTTGAGCCGCCGCCACCCATTCCGCTTCCTGAAGTTGTAACATCGAAGTTAATCACTTCGGGCAAGGCAGCGATCTCTTCGCGCAAAACTGCTCCAATATCCCATACGGAACGCTCGCGCTCATCAATGGGTGATAAACGCATCATCAAATTAATAATGTTGGAACCTGTGGTGGCGAATAATGAAAACATTCCGCCTTCATCGTCTGCACCGGACGACACCGACATAATTTCAACCTCGGGGATTTTCTCCCGGATAACCTGCTCAAGATAACGCGCTGTTTTTATGGTTTCTTCCACTCTTGCCCCTGTTTGCAATTCAACCGAGGCGGTAATCCTGCTTTCGTCAGATTCGGGCATAAAATCGGTGTGAACGAATTTCAGCAAAAACAATGAACCCACAAAAATGGCAAGTGAAGTCAGCAGCGTGAAAGTTTTGTGAGTAAGCGCCCAGCGCAGCGTGCTTTCATAAAAATTATCCAACCAACCAAGACTCTTTTCGATGGTATTTTCATAGCTGAACCGTTTCACCTTCTCTTTTTTGGGACGTATTTTAAGTAATCTTGATGACAGCATCGGAGTCAGCGAAATAGCTGCAAGTGTGGAAGTTACAACCGTAATAGTAACAATCCATCCCAATTGGTTGAAAATTACTCCCGTCATTCCACCAACCAGAGTGAGTGGGAAAAACACCGCCACCACAACAAGCGTAGTAATAATTACGGCAAGCCACACTTCGTTGGTAGCATAAATCGCCGCTTCGCGGGGAGTAGCTCCCCTTTCCACGTGGCGTGTAATATTTTCCAGCACCACAATGGCATCGTCAACCACCATTCCGATTGCAATGGAAAGCGAAGTGAGCGAAATCACATTGATTGAGCTTCCGGTGATAAACAGGTAGAGAAACGACACAATCAACGATATGGGTATGGTGAGAATTATAATGAAAGTAGCGCGCCAGCGTCCGAGGAAAAGCAGAACAACCAAAGCTACGAACAGAAAAGCCCACAACAGGGTTTGTGAAAGGTTATTTATGGAGCCTTTAATAAAATCGGAGGTATCCATGATGAGTTTGAACTCTACATCAGGCGGAAGGTTTTTCTGGAGTTTATTAATTTCCTTCTGCACTTCGCGGGCAACTTTAACGGTGTTGGCGCCCGACTGCTTCATCACGAACATGCGGAGGCCTGTTTCGCCGTTAATTCTTTCATCCAGCGAAATATCCTTGAGTGAGTCACGGACAGTTGCCACATCCCGGATATAGACCGGTTTACCAGCCAAACTTGCCACAAGAAGATTTTCAATGCGTCCGCTGGTGTTAAATTCACCCTGCACACGAAGCTGATAGTCAATCTGTCCCATCTTAACGCTTCCTGAAGGAAGGTTCATATTTTCAGCAGCAATGGTATTCCCAATCTGCTCAATGGTAAGGTTGTAGGCATCTAACAAGAGGGGATCGGCATCCACATATACTATTCGTTTCGGTGCGCCCATAATTCCAACGGAACCAATTCCGTCGATACGATTCAGCGGATTGATGATTTTCTCATCTAACAATTTCTCCAGTCCATTGTAGCTCTCATTTGCTGTTACTGCATAAAAGACAATGGGCATCATGCTGGTGTTAAACTTAAAAATTCGCGGGCGTTCTGCTTCGTCAGGCAGCGCTTTGATAACAAGGTCTATCACATCCCGAATATCGTTGGTTGCCTCATCCAGATTTGAGCCCCATTCAAATTCCATGTTGATTATCGACAGATTATCGGTTGATATGGAGGTAATCTCTTTGAGGTCATCCACCGAGTTGAGCGCATCTTCAAGAATGCGCGTAATATTGGATTCAATGTCGCTGGCATTTGCCCCCGGATAGGTTGTCATCACCGAAATGTATGGTGGGTCCATCTCCGGATACAGGTCAATGGGCATTTGAACCAGTGAATAAAATCCCATTACCATCACCGCAGTAAAAATCATCAATGTGGTAATAGGCTTATTTACAGCATTTTTATATATACTCATACTTTTTGTTTTTAAATAACTTTTTGAAAAGGAGGTTATTTCCTGACTTCAACCTGAACGCCGTCAACCAGGCGTGCCTGTCCCTGAACTATAACCTTGTCGCCGGGATGTAGCTCATTTGAAAACACTTCAATATTATCATCATAGCGTTTTCCGATAGTAACCGCCATTCTGTGTGCCACGCCATTTTTTTCCACAAACAGGTAGCGGTCGTTTGAACCCTGCATTTTCAAAACTGCCATTCCGGGCAAAAGGATGGCTTCTTCCTCATCTAGGTCAAAATTTACCCTGGCAAACATTCCCGGGCGAAGTATTCCCTCACGGTTACTGACAACAATCTCCACCTTAAATGCTCGATCTAACGGACTGATAGTGGGATGAATACGGTTTATCTTGCCAACAAAAACCTGATTGGGATAGACATCTACTTTAATATCGGTTTCCATCCCTTTTTTCACAAGCGGAAAATATTTTTCTGAAAGTGAGGTTTCAACTTTCAGGTTATCAATTCTTACAATGGAAAGCACAGCCGCTTTTCCTGCCTGGGTGTTGGGCGAACCGGTAAACATTTCTCCGGGCTCAAAATACCTTCCGGAGATGACTCCGTTAAACGGCGCCACCAGACGAATATTTTTCTGTAAAAACTCAACATTTGATTTAGCAATGTCATATTGGGCTTTTAGCTGGTCAAATTGCTGCTCTGCGATGCTTCCATATTTGGAGAGCGTATCTAATCTGTAAAAATCCGTTTCAAGATTTTTCAGCTGCACTTCTGCCTGATGCAACTGAGTTCTATCCATCTGCACCAGGGTAGTTCCGGCGGCAATGCGATCGCCCACATCGGCATATATTGCTTCGATGCGCCCGGGCGAAGCCGGCGCAAGATGAACCTCCTCATAGGGCAACAATGTTGCCGGATATTCCACCGAGCGGGCTACAATTTGCGGTTGAAGTTCCAATACCCTGACTATCTCCTTTTTATCGGCACTGTCAGGTGCTGCCGTTTTTCCTTTTTTGCTTCCTTGTGAGCATCCGACAAGCATTGCGCCTGCAAGAATAAGTAGATTATAAAATTTCAAATTCCGTTTCATCTCTATTGTATTAATTGTTTAATATTTTTCCGGTTAAAGTATCCAACGCATTGCCTGCCTGCAACACTTCCAGCATTGCTGAAAGATATTCCGCTTCCGCCTGCAGATAATTACTGTCGGCAGTGGTAAGTTCAAGGCTTGAAATCAACCCCTGTTCAAATTTCCTTCGCAAATTCTGATACACTTCGCGGGATACTTCCACATTTTCCTTTTGTGTGTTATAACTTTCCAGTGCACTTAAAAGATTGAATTGCAGCTGACTGAACTGGATTTCCAATTGCTCGCCGAGCAATGCCTTATTGTTGCGGGTCGTTTCCAGGTCAATTCTTGCCTGCCTCACTTTTGAACGCCGTTCGCCACTGGAAAAGACCGGAATGCTCAGTTGCAATCCGACCAGATGTTTTGGCGACATGTCAAAAGCAGGTTTCAATATTTTTTCCGTAAAGTTATAATAGCCTGAAAGTGTAGGTAAATAGCTGGATTGCTGCATGGTTACCTGTTTTTTCGACAACTCTTCCTGTAACTGCACAAGCTGGAAGTTCACATTTTGTTCGGGCTCAAATGAAGCATCGCCTCCTGCGGTGGGATTTGTCTGAATAAAATCAGAAAGCGATTGGGTAAGTTCCAGCTCAGTTTCCGCTGACACGCCCAACTGAACACGCAGAAGATTTTTTGCCATTTCGTACTGACGTTCGGCTGAGCGCACTGCATTGGAAAGGGAATTCACCTGCACCGACAACTGGTCAAGCTCCACCTTTTCCAGAATTCCCACCCGGACAAGGGGCTCTGTTTTCCTGTATATTTCCTGAAGATTCTCAGTATTCGTCTGCAAAATCTTCATGGATTCTTCCGAAATCAAAATCAGGTAATAACTCTCAACCACCTGGCTGACAATATCCTGCTCAGTTTTTTTTAAATTCTTTTCTGAAAGCTTTTGAGCTAATTTTGCTGTTTGAACACCCACCAGATAGTTACCGTTAAAAAGCAACTGCCCAACCTGAAGGTTGAAGTTGCTGGTTGGTTTAATCGGAATTTTTGTGGGGGGCATGTTTTCATCAAACTGAATACTGATTTCAGCTCCCAGAGCATTCACATAGTCGGCATTGGCATTAATCTGTGGCAACCCCATGGCAATGGTTTCCCAGAGTTTTTCCTGCGACTGGGTTACTGCAAGGCTCGAACTTTTTATAGTCCGGTTATATTCAAGCGCATGCTGCTTTGCGCCAGCAAGGTCAAGCGATAGTTTTTCCTGCGCCTGCAAAGCGCCAATGAACATAAAAAGCAGCACT
>LSQX01094091.1_pt1 | contig 23490 bp, 21 predicted proteins | sample 654561 | NCBI WGS metagenome assembly LSQX01 (sample SAMN04489861, study PRJNA283612) | anaerobic digester metagenome | isolation source: 4 biogas reactors fed with cattle manure at either 37C or 55C with and... | place: Denmark: Kongens Lyngby | collected 2014
TAGGTATACAAGGTGTTTGGCGTGGGAAGAATAAACAAACGACCCGTAGCAGAGATGATCAAAAACGAGCGGATGACTTGGTGAAACGGAATTTTAGTGCTGATCAGCCTGACCAGCTGTGGGTCGCTGACTTCACGTATATTCAAACCAATTCAGGTTGGGTCTATACCGCCTTTATTATTGATGTGTTCTCACGAGCAATTGTTGGATGGAAAGTATCAACACGTATGAATACAGACATGGTGCTCGATGCATTGGAGCAAGCATTGCATGACCGAGGCATGCCAAAGAATGTGATTCATCATTCCGACAGAGGTGTGCAATATCTTTCCATTCGTTATACCAATCGTTTAGAAGCAGCAAATTTACGAGCATCAGTCGGTACGACCGGTGATTCATACGATAATGCTTTGGCTGAAACGGTGAATGGCTTATACAAAACAGAGGTGATTGAATATTTAAAAGCGGATTGGCAAGGTTTAGCGGATGTACAACTTGCGACACTAAACTGGGTAGATTGGTTCAATAAAGAGCGTGTACATAGTGCACTAGGTTATGTGTCACCTTTTGATTTTGAAGCAATGTACTATGATAAAATTAACCCATTAGGTCAGGTGGCCTAACTTAAATAAAAAGTCTCCGACAAACCCGGTACGGTTCACCATTTCCATTAAAAGGCTTTGGTTACACTCATGCCAACGCTAAAGTTTCGACCATCGGCAGGTTCAAAGAAGCGACTATTGCCGTCATTCACAATCACTGAACCAATATAGTTACGGTCAAACAGGTTATCGACTCGGGCATAGCTGTTTACTTTCCAGTCACGGTTTACCCATAAATAGCCGACATTTGCAGCCACAACGGTATAACTTGGCGCAGTATCTGAGTTGATATCATCGACATAAATTTTATCCATATAGCGTGCTTCTAAGCCTGCTTGAAAGCCCTGTTCAGGTTGCCATGCAATACGAGTGAATGCTTGATTTTTAGCAATTCCGGGAATATATGTCCCTTTCTTAATCAAAGGCTTGGTGGTGATTGCTGCAATATCGGCATCAAAAGTGGCGTCCAAATAACTATAGCTTGCACTAAGTTTTAGATCCTGCCAAAGCTGATGTTGCCAAGCCAGCTCAGCGCCTTGTCGTAAGGTTTGCTCTGCATTACGAAATGTATTGCGTCCCGCATTGGCATCATCAGGCACGATGTCATTTTTAGTAACAGTATTGAAAACTGCTAGTGTAAACAGTCCAAATGCATTTTGGGACTTTAACCCCAGCTCATAGGTATCACTGCTTGCAGGTTTTAAATCGAAATTAATTCCCGATGTGGCCAATGTCGGATAAGCCATTTCGGTGAAGGTTGGCGTTTCAAAGCCTTTGCCATAACTGGCATAGGCATAAAGTTCAGGTAAAATTTCCCAGCCTAAAGCCACAGAAGGTAATAATTTTTGATAATCCGTTGAACCACTGTCATCACCATTTTTATCAATGATGTAATGATCATCTGACTCATAATGCACATTGCTATAGCGTAAGCCTGTATCAAGATGCCACGTGGGTAAGAACTGCCATGAGGCCTGCACATATGGATCTAAATTCCACAAGGTATTATTTTCATTACGGCGTAAATCACCTTTCACGCCATAGCGACCAGTATCATCATAGTTTTCATAACCTTTCCGGTCTTCGACCATCCGGTCTAAAGCCACACCTGCAACTAAAGTTGTATTCGGTAAAACTTCTTTCCCTGTCCAACGGAAGTCCGCACCATAATAATCTCGGTCAAAGTCAATTACGCCACCTGCATGGCGAGGATTAAGTTGTGAAGAGTTTGGTATACATTCCCCTGTAACTTTATTTATCCCACATTTAGGAATCGACTGATATTGTACGACCTTTCGGTTGCCCGAATAGAACATGCTATATAGCTCTTGCTGATCATTCAGCGGCTTAGTCCACGTTAGTCCTGTTTGGGTTTGTTCAATTTCTTTACGGACATTATAAGTATTGGTACGGTCATTCACTTGTTTGGGATTGGTTTTCAACTGCTCACGACTGAGGCCTTGTGGGTCGTCGGCATCAATATCGACACGATTCATCACCCAGTTGATTTTACTGCCATCCTCTAAGTTCCATGTCAGTTTGGCATTATTCAGTACTTTTTGTGCTGCGCTATGGTCTCGAAAACCATCGGTATCAAAATAAGAGGAACTAATCACATAAGCGGGTTGATTGGCCTGTTCAGAACCCCCTTGTAATTGGATATTGGTTTGTTGCTTATGGTGGCTGCCTGCATTTAGCCCCACTTGGATTGAGTCTTTCCCTTGCCCTTCTTTGGTCTCAGCCAAAATGGTTCCCCCTGATGAGTTACCATATAAAGATGAAAATGGCCCTGTCAGTACTTCGATGTGATCTAAACTATTGAGGTCAATATTGGAGCTTTGCCCTTGACCATCAGGCATGGTCGCAGGAATACCATCGACATACATCCGAATGCCACGTACTCCAAAAGTTGAACGAGCGCCAAAGCCACGCATCGAAATCTGTAAGTCTTGCGCATAGTTTTCACGGTTATTAATTTGTAAGCCTGCAACCCCTTGTAAAACTTCCGATAGGTTAACATTGGCATTGTTTTGTACTGTAGCCGCTTGGACTTTTTGAATAGATGCAGAAGTCGATAACAACTCGCTATCGGTATGTACCGCTTGGACAGTGATGACGGGAAGTTGATATTCTGTGGTTTCTGCATAAGCATGCATAGACTGTAAAATAACCGCAGTCAATAAGGCTTGTTTAAAAGGCGCAGGCATCAAATAAGTTAATCGCACAATATTTCCTTGCTTGTTATTACCATAAAAATGGGAAGCCTATCATCTCGACAGGCTTCCCATACAATAAAACGTTTTAATCGGCTAAGCTATACGCAACCACATAATCGCCATGATCAGGCGACTGACGTGCCCCACCCGCGGAAATGACCACATATTGCTTGCCTGTTTTTGGAGAAATGTAGCTCATCGGTGTCCCTTGGCTACCTACGGGTAAACGCGCTTTCCATAACTCCTCACCATTAGATGAATTGAAGGCGCGCAAGTAGAAGTCTTGTGTTGCAGCAAAGAACACTAAACCACCTTGAGTCGCCATTGGGCCACCAATGGTTGGCATACCAATCGGTGCTTTTAAGCCCATTTTAATGCCCATTGGACCAGTATCTTCAACCGTACCTAAAGGCACCTGCCAAGCCACTTGACGGGTTTTCATATCAATCGCAGTCATAGTTCCGAATGGTGGTTTTTGACATGGAATGCCCAGTACCGACATAAAGCGGTTTTTATTCACTTTATACGGTGTACCTTTCATTGGCACTGCGCCCATACCTGTGTTGACCTTCTCTCCACCACTAGCTTCAAGTTTTAAATCTTCAGGCGTTTGTTTAATCAGCTGAATCCACAGACCTAAGCGCATGTCGTTGACAAACATATAACGATGCGTTGGGTCAAATGCGATACTGCCCCAGTTCATCCCACCCAACGAACCCGGAAAACTCAAAGATATATCAGAACCCGGTGCTGTAAATAGACCATCATAACGCATCGATTTGAAATTGATACGACACATCAACTGGTCAAATGGCGTTGCGCCCCACATGTCCGATTCAGTCAAAGTCTGATTGCCAATTTGTGGCATTTCAACTGAACGTGGCTGAGTTGCACTGTATTGCTCATCAGGAATATCTGCAGCTTTGACAGGTTGTTCAACCACTTTAGTTAAAGGCTTGCCTGTCACACGGTCGAGTACAAAGAACTGACCAGACTTGGTGCCAATGACGACAGCAGGTTTGGTTTGCCCATTTTGCATTGGAAAATCGACCAAGCTTGGCTGCATGGGTAAATCGAAGTCCCAAAGATCATTGTGAACGGTTTGATAAACCCACTTTTCTTTACCTGTGGTTGCATCCAAAGCCAAAACAGAAGAATTGTATTTATGATCTACAGGTTGACGGTTTCCGCCCCAAACATCGACCGATGAACTCCCCATCGGTAAGAACACCGTGTTCATTTGGGGGTCGTAGGACATTGCCGCCCAAGAGTTAGCCGAACTACGTTTATAGATTTCACCCGGTTTCAGGACATAATTTGGATTTGGGTTACGAGGATCAAAAGCCCAACGCAGTTGCCCAGTAATCACATCATAAGCACGAATCACGCCACCTGGCATATCCGCTGAAAAGTTATCAGCAATACGACTCCCGACAATGATGCTAGTTCCCGCAATGGTTGGCGCCGAGGTCACTTCAAAACGAGGCGCTTGCGTGCCCGCACCTAGACCTTCCAGTAAGTTCACCGTTCCATCGACACCAAAGTCTTTACAGCGTTCGCCTGTATCGGCATTGACTGCAATTAAACGACCGTCAGGTGTATTGGTATAAACACGACGTGGACATGCGGTATTGTTTGCCACCGCTGTCACCGCACTTGCACCGGCTAAAGTCGGTTGTACCAAGGCTTGAGTCGAGTCAAAGTAACCCACACCACGGCAACGCTCCCAAGCATCCGCTTTAGAGTTCACTTCAGCCTTCCAGACTTGTTTACCTGTATCTACATCTAAAGCAATGATGTTGTTATGCGGTGTACATAAAAAGACTTTATCACCCACCTGTAAAGGCGTGAGCTGGTCTTCTGCACCATTACCCGTACCTGTGGTCATATCGCCTGTTTGAAAGCGCCATGCCTCCTTTAACTGAGATACATTATTTCGGTTGATCTGATCCAACGCAGCAAAACGACTTCCACCGGCATCATTACCATAGTGCGACCAATTCACTTGTTGGGTTTGAGCCGTTACAGGTACTAGGGGTAGCTCTTCACCACTGGCTTTTACCGTTGGATGTGGAATAAACATCCCATACAAACCACCGAGCATACCTAACACCGTCAAACCACCTAAGGCATAAGCGGGTGCTGAAGGCGTAATTTGAAATTGGTACTTATGAATAGCAGGCAAGGTAAAACAGAGTGCGGCAAATAAACCCGCAGGAAACATTAACCGTGAATGGAGTGCCCAAAAATCCCAACCTGCATCAAACAGTGCCCAAACCACGGTTCCAAGAAAAACCAGTGAAAAAATCCAGACACCCAATGCTTTTTTTCTAAAAATAAATATTGCGGAAATAGTCGTCAATAAACCTGCAATCAGGAAGTACCATGAACCACCTAGACTAATCAGTTTTCCACCACCGATTAAATAAAATAAGCCAGTCAGCAATAAAGCTAAGCCTAATATAAAGCACCATATTTTAAATATGGGTTGAGATTGCGCTTCGGACATACTTTTTACTCCAAATGCTGTGTTTTAAATGATCTCGCCTACTTTGTTTTGAGCATCATTCACACCACATCCAAACTTTGAGAATCCACAATTAACTTGCTTCAACAATGAAAAAAGAGTGTTTAGGGGCTGTTGATATTTCATAAATAGCTTGCGTTGTAGGCTAAAATTGAGCAGGCAAGGCATGGAACGATGACAATAGTGGGACTATTTTCAAGTTTCATAACGATGTCTGTGAAGATTTTAGCCACAACCTTTTAGGACTAGAGTATTTTGTGATGTTACGTTGTTGCGAACCACTTATTTAGAATGACTAAATTTCGTATTTCACGCCTAGTATCATCTAAAAAATACTCGTTGTCGCAAGCATAGATGAAGTGTCAACAGCCCCTGAATCAGCAACAGTATTGCTTACATTTCAAACACTCTTTCACTTTAAAAACGATTAAAAATTCACCTTAACGCTAAGACCCGCCACCCAAGCATCATCCACTTCTTTCACACCAGAGGGTTGATAGATATATTGTAGGTTGGGTCTGAGCATCACCGCAGGTGACCACTGATAGGTATAGTTCAACTCAACATTGAGTTCGTCATGTTGAATTGGGACATAATCGCTGGCAAGCGCGTCATAACTGTAATAACCACGGCCTTCGTTAGTGGCGATTTGCTTGTCCGTCACGCGATCATTCACCGCATAATTGGCCAAACCAAAACCAATAGAATCATTTGGACGGCTATCAAAAGGACCTTTGTACCAAAGTGCCAGTTGTTGTGTACTTTCCACTGAAGTCGTCGCTTTATCGTTCAAGACGCCATTAAAGCTGATGTATAAACCACGCTTCGGATCGGTGCCGTGTTGCGTCAATTGTTGCTGAGCATTCAGCCAGAAACTGTATTTGCCATCTTGCATTTCGCCACTGCGAATATCTTTCGCTTCAGCCGTGGAATACAATGCACCAAGTTTATATTCACCTGGTAAGTTGTTAAATGAGGCTAATTTTGGTTTCCAAGCCAACTCTAAAGGAATGGTGGCGCCCTCAACATTGTCCATATCGAGGTTAAAGCCATCACTGTCTGAGTCTGTTTTGACATTGTCTGGGTTGACTTCATACACACCCAGACCAAGTGACCATGCAGGTGCAAATTGGTATTTAAGATTGGTACCCCAGAGTCCTACAGGCCAGTTGTACCAGATCGAGCCAATGGATTTACCTAACTGACCACCACAAAGCAGCAAGTTCTGGAATTCACATTGTGAGCTGTTAAAGTCATCCGACATCCCCATACGACCAATCTTGAATTGGACTTTATTGTCGTCAAATCCCGTTTTGATCCATGCTTGGGTGAGGCGCCAGATTTTTCCACGCCCATAAATTTCTTGGGTATTGCCTAATGTGCTGGCACGCGGATCTTTAATCCGTTCTAGAGTTAAAGAATTACCATCACGTTTGGTAATCATTAAACCTGCGGTGGTGTTTTCCCAACCTGCTATTTTACTTAAATCGAAATTAGCGCCTAAGGTCAATTGTCCCACATTTTCCAAGGTATTGTCATCGTTATAGCCACCAGCCAAATTGGTTGCTGCCTGACTCATAATTGCAGCGGTAAATTTATAACCTTGATCTTCCAGTTGCTTCCGTTCACCGTTCCAATCACCGAATAACCATTGACGGTCTGCCGAATAAAATTCATTGGCAGAAGCAAATTGGCAAGTTAAAAGTGCCAAAGATAATGTGCCTAATTTTAATAATTGTTGCATACCAAACATCCTTTGTTGTGAGGAAAGCTCAACTAAAGTGAGCTTTCCATCCGGTTTTTATTATTTAATGCGAACGGCTGGGCTGAGTTCAGAAGTTGCACCCAAATGGTCGGTTACATTCGCTGTCGCACTTGCAGCACCACTCAGTGCTTTCCAAGAGGCTTGACCTTGACCTTGTGCATTGGTTGTGAGTACTTGAGCCCCTAAGTACTGTTCAGCTTCTTGACTATTCGCTTGACGGTTGGCAAAGAATTCAACTTGGTAGCGTTGATTTGGTTGCCCTTGAACTGTCGCTGTAATTTGTCCTTTGCTATAGCTTAAACGCGGTGCTTGGATGTTTTGGTTTGGCATCGCATTACAGCCTTGCTCATTTGGCTGTGTGCAAGTTTTTTGAAGTTTTGCATCTTCAATCACCACACCACCACCACGAGAACCGACAAAGCCAGCATGTTCTAGTGCAGGCACTGCAAATACAATGGCACCCAAACGTTGATCTGGCACACATGAACCACCTGCTTCACAGCGTTTAATGTCTTTGCCATTGTCCCAAATTAAGTTTTTGGTCAAGGTTGTGCGAGCATTGGCATCTTTTTCTGAACGAATGGCAATGCCAAGACGGTTAGCATAAACTTTATTGCTGTCAAAAATGTTGCCATCACCAGTGAGGTTAAAGCCAATTGAGTTGTTGGTCAGTTCGTTATAAGCGATGTAGTTGCGCTTACCCCAGTTGATTTGCAAACCATCAGAGTAATTTTCAAACTTATTCCCAACTACTGCATTGTCATTACCCCACAGGATTTCAATTCCTTGTGACGGCTCTGGGTTGGCTTTGGTTGAAGTAAATAAGTTGTTGGCCACAAGGTTAAATGCCGCACCACGAGTGAGTTCAAGACCATCGCCATTATCTACAAATAAGTTATTTAAAACTTTGTTGTTATTGGTGGTGGTTGAGGTTGGATTACCCTTACCATCATCACCCGTCAACATCACGCCTGAACCACCGTAGTTATTACTGATACGGTTATGCTGAATTAAGTTGTTGCTCGAACGGTTAATCAGGACACCGATACAGAAACGGTGGATATCGAGACCTTTTAAAGTCACGCCATTGACATCTTGCAGCACCAGACCCGGCAAACTCATGGTACGGACGTTGGTGCCAAACTGTTCAGGGTTTGCCCCCGGACACGCTTTCGCACCCTCACCTTTAATATAATTTGAACCATCAATCGCAATAAACTCGCCTGTTTTGTCCCATTGCATCCCGATGATCTTCACTGAAGACTTAATTGGCGGCAAAGGCTGATTTAGTTTAATTGCATAGGGGGCTTGCCCCACAGCTTGGATGTGAATTTCATTTTCTTGCGTCGCATTGGCATTCGATTGTTCAATCGCCCAACGCAGTGAACCTTTTGCACTATCGTCCTGATAACGATCCACAATATAAGTTTCTGCACTGGCCAAACCTGATGCCGCTAAACTCAAAACCAATGTGGTCAAACGTAAAGTTGATGGTTTCATATTTTAAATCCTTTTCTATCCTTGAACATGAATAACGCAGTGCGTTAAGGGGTTGGTTGTACAGTTTTCAGCAACTGTTTGAGTTGAGTTACATCAATTTGACCCGGTGCAGAGGCTTCACCAATCATGCCAAAACTTAGGCTACCGCCCATGTTGGCAGTCGCCACACGTGAAATGGTGCCCAACTGCCCCATCGACATGGTCAGTAGTGGTTTTTGACTTTTTTGGCTGACGGCCAAGGTGGCATTCATGAGGGTAAAGACATCTTGTTTTGACTTTGGCATTACCGCAATTTTCAAAATGTCGGCACCCATCTGATCTTGTTTTAGCAGACGGTTTTCGATGTCTTGTTGCTCAGGTGTTTTTGCAAAATCATGATTCGACATGATCACCAACACCTTCTTGTCATGCGCCAATTTGATTAATTTCGCCACACTGCCTGCATCACGGAACATTTCAATATCCAGCAATTGCATAAATGGCTTTTTCAGGTATTCACGATAAATTTTTTCATATTCTTGGTCAGACACTGTCATTTTTCCGCCTTCGTTATGGGTACGAATGGTCGCGATCAACGGTTTGTCTTTTAAAATTTGATTCAGCTGCTGACCCAATGCGATGACTTTTTTAGTGTCGGCAGAAAATTCGAGTAAATCGATACGGAACTCAGCCAGGTCCACATCTGGATTGCTGGCAATCACTTTGGCTTGTGCAATCGCTTGTTCAGCCGTTTTTGCGGTAATGGGTACGATGGTTTTAACAGGTAAGTCGCCAATATTGACGTTTTTCACCATATAGTGTTGTACGCTTGATTGAGCCACTTCAGCTCCAAATGCTGGCATTGCTGCGATAACAGCACTGCTTAAGTAGAGTTGCATTGCTAATTTTTTGATTGTCATCATTACATTTCCTTGTATTTTCAAACTATTGCCTGACTTCTGTCATCAATGGTAAACATACGTGGGATGAATGAAATGGGTCATACCATCACCACGTATAAACTTTTATCTATCGAGCCTGTGCAAAGTGTTCTGCATTGAACTGAATCAACTTAGATATCTAAAAAAACCGTTTCATCTTCGCCTTGAATGCGAATGTCAAAGCGATAAACCACTTCACCATCACGCTCTTCGCGCTTAGCAATTAAAGTCTGACGACGTGGTGCCCATTCAATGCCTTTGAGCACAGGATCTTGTGCATTTGCTTCCGCTTCATCATCAAAGTAAACACGCGTGTTTAAGCCAATATTGATGCCACGTGCAAAAATGATCAGTGCAATATGCGGAGCTTGAGTTGTGCCTTTACGGCCTGGAACAGCACCCGGCTTAATGGTATTAAAACTCCAGAAACCTGTTTCGAAGTCTGCGCCTGTACGTCCCCAACCAAGGAAATTAGGGTCGACTGCTTTGCCTTGAATGTCAGCCGCACTTGGATACACGCCATTGGCATCAGCTTGCCAAATCTCGATTAAAACATCACGTAATGGCAAACCTAAGCCGTCAAACACCTGACCTTCTAAGCGAATACGTTCACCTAAAGTGTTTTCTTTAACCAGTTGGTTGTTAAAGTTATTTTCAAAGACTTCAATGTTGGCTTGTTTTGGTAACAAACCAATGTGTACATATGGTCCACCTGTTTGAGATGGAGTTTCATGCAATTCTTGAAAGTTCCAATTGTTCATGTTGTTCTCCCTGAATTAAGTCAAATCATTTTCGAAATAAGTCGCACGACGACCACGTAAAGTGATGTCAAAGCGGTAACAACGGCTGTCTGCTTCAATGAAGTTGCTCTTGTCTTCTAAAGCAATCAATGCACGACGTTGTTCTTCCGAAGGAATGGTTTTAATAATTGGACACGAATCAATGAGCGTATCGCCTTCAAAGTAGAACTGCGAAATAAGACGTTGTGCCCAACCATCAGCAATCAAAGAGAAATGAATGTGTGCAGGACGCCATTCATTAATACGGTTACGCCAAGGATATGGACCCGGTTTAATGGTACGGAATACAAAATAACCATTGGCATCGGTCATCATGCGACCACAGCCGCCAAAGTTCGGGTCCATTGCACCAATAAATTGGTCATTTGGATGACGGTAGCGCCCTGAAGCATTGGCTTGCCACACTTCGAGCAAAGCATTTTTGACTGGGCGACCAAACTGATCACGGACATAACCATGCACAATAATGCGCTCGCCAATCGGCAAACCTTCTTTGGCATAGTTCAAGATCAAATCATTATCTTTAGGACCAAACTGGTCTGCACTGAAATGCGGTGCGGTCACTTCAGTTAAAGTTTCTGCAATTGAGATCAATGCATTTTTAGGCGAGCGTAATACACTGATTTTATAGCCGGGTGCATATGCTGGCGGATGATCTTCGGTATTGCGTTGTGCATAAGCACCTAAAATAAGTTGCGACATGTGACGTCCCTCTTAATCTTGTTCCATTACTCTTGATTCATTTGTTCTTGGCTAAGCTGCTGTTCGCTCAGCTTTTGCGGGGCAATACCCAAATCTGCAAAAACTTCTTCTGCCATATGCATAGCGGCATTGGCTGCGGGTAAACCTGCATACAGAGAACAGTGCAAAATCAACTCTTTTAAATCATCCTTGGTCACACCATTGTTAAAACAAGCACGTAAATGCATACGTAGTTCGTCTTCACGGCCCAGTGCCAATAAAACGGCAATGGTGACTAAGCTACGGGTATGACGCGGCATGCCCGGTCTAGACCAGACTTCGCCCCACGCAAAACGACTGATAAAGTTTTGAAAGTCGGCATTGAAATCATTCAAGTTCTCAAGTGAACGACCGACATGCTTTTCACCCAGCACTTCAGTGCGTACGGTAATTCCTTGTTGATAACGTTGTTCATCATTCATGGGAGAAACCTCAATTAGGTCGCATCGGTATGTGTGACCAGTGATTTAACAAAAATAGCGACTGCTGCTGCTGTTGCTGGAATTAACAGCAGACTTAAAATAGCTGTAAACGACCAGTCATTGCCCAGTAAAACTGCGCCGATCCATGCACCAAATACTGCACCGAAACGACCAATCCCAGACATCCACGCCACACCTGTTGCACGGCATTGGGTTGGGTAAAAACGCGCACTCAGTGCTGGCATTGCCGACTGCGCACCATTAATTGCAACACCAGCGCAAAGCACTAAAATGGCAAGTAAGGTAGGATTTGCTAAGCTCTGACCAACGGCAAAGGCAAAGATCCCAGCGACAAAGTAGAAGCCTGCAATAATGCGGTTCGGGTTGAAACGGTCCATTGCCCAGCCAATAAATAAAGCACTGAGTACACCGCCAAACTGGAATAAACCACCAATAAATGCAGCTCGTTCCATGGTTGCGCCAGTTTCACGCATTAAGGTTGGTAACCAACTGGTGAGTAGATAAATCATCACCAAACCCATGAAATAGGTCAGCCACAATAAAACCGTGCCTTTGACATATTTCTGAGAGAACAGCATGCCAAACACACCTTTCTTCTCTGCACCTTCAGTTTTTTCTTCAGGTACATGAAACTCAGTAACACCCTGTACTTGCATCGGTGCAATACGCGTCAAAATTTTGCGGACTTTTTCACTGTCACGACCTTTCACAATCAAGAAACGATACGATTCAGGTAAGAAGAAAATCACCAAGATCATCAAAATTAGTGGAGACCAACCGCCCAATAAGAATAAGCTGTGCCAACCAAAGGTTGGGATCAACCAACTGCTAATGAAACCGCCTGTCGCCATACCTAAGTTGTAACCACAGAACATGCAGGTCACGAGTAACGAGCATGAGCGCTGCGGGCAATATTCAGAAAATAGCGTGGTTGCATTCGGCATTGCAGCACCCAAACCAATACCCGTTAAAAAGCGCAGTACCACTAAAGTGTTTAAGTCAGTTGCATATGCCGATGCCAGAGTAAAACCACCAAAAATCAGCATCGAAACACTTAAAACAATCTTGCGCCCAAAGCGGTCAGCGGTTGGACCAGACACCAAAGCACCAATAATCATGCCGCCTAAAGCCGCACTCATGACTGGACCCAGTTGTGAACGGTCTATTCCCCAGTCTTGTGCCAAAGCGGGAGCAATAAAACCCATTGCCGCAGTATCAATACCGTCAACAAAAACAATGAGAAAACATACAATTGCAATCAACCACTGATATTTGCTAATCGGTGCATCATTAATCAGTGCTTGTGCGTCTATACTCGTTTTTTGAGTAGCGTATTCCTGAGACGCCATACCTGCCTCCTTGGGCTGAAAGTCCTTTTAAAAATCCTTAAACTATTGAATCGATCCAATAAATTGACTGAGGGTTTGGTTAAACAGCTCAGGTTGCTCAATATTGGAAAGATGCGATGCATCAATCACCGCGAGTTCACTCTTTTGAATCTGTTGTTGCATAAAGACGCCATCTGCCACTGTCGTGACAGGGTCAAATGCGCCTGCAATCACTAAAGTTGGAATCTGAATCTGTTGAATTTGAGTAGATAGGTCTGCTTGCGCGAGCGCTCGGCAAGATTCTGCATAGCCCAGTGCTGGCGTAGTCGCTAAAGATTGAATGGTGCGCTGCGCCAAAGCATCGTGTTGATAATCAAACTGCTCACTAAACCAGCGTGTATGCGTAGTCGCGACCAAATCCGCTAAGCCATTGGCTGCCACAGCATCTGCACGCGCATTCCAACCTTCTTCAGTCCAAATTTTGGCTGCTGAGTTCGCCACGGTAATGCTATGAAAACGATCTGCATGGTGAATACCGAGCCACAAAGCCGTCATGCCGCCCATTGAAATCCCGCAAAAATGCGCTTTTTCAATGTTTAAACCGTTCAGAATATCAATCACATCTTCTGCAAGGCTTTGTACAGTGGTCTGCTCAATCACATCACTTTGCCCATGACCACGCGTGTCATAAGTCACCACTTTGAACTGCTGTTCGAAGGTAGCAACTTGTGACTGCCACATGCCTTTATCGGTACCCAATGAGTTTGAAAATACAATCACAGGTTCATGGTCTTGCCCACTGATTGCCACGGATAAAGTCTTGCCTTGACGATTGGTCATCGTGATATTCACTTTGCCTCTCCTTTTGCTTCTTGCAACACCGCATCAATCTGGTCTTGAATATTGCCTAGATATGACGCGGGTTTAAAAATTTCTGAAATCTGGGCTACGCTGAATAAGTTTTTAACTTGATCCAATTCCGCAATCACATCTTTTAAGTGGACACCTTTTTCAACGGCTGTTTTACATGCTGCTTCCACCAAATGATGAGCCTGTAAGCGCCCCATATGTGGTGCCAATGCCATCATTACAGCTTCTGCCATAATTAAACCTTGGGTACATTCCAAATTACGCTGCATGTTCTCAGCATTGACTTGCATGCCTTGTAACACGTCTAAAGTCCGCTCCAATGCGCCTGCACAGAGTTGGAAAATTTCAGGCAATGCCAACCATTCTGCATGCCATCCACCTAGACTACGCTCATGTTCCTGTACCATGCTTTGGTACAAACTTGACATCAACACAGGCACACGATTGGCTGCTGCTAAAACCGATGCCGCAGCCACAGGATTACGTTTATGTGGCATCGTCGATGAGCCACCACGTCCTTTCGCTGCTGGCTCAAACACTTCTGCAATTTCAGTTTGCATCATCAATGACCAGTCACGCGCCATTTTGCCCAAACTGCCCGTCACTATTGCGAGAACACTCGCCACTTCAACAATACGGTCGCGCTCACCATGCCAAGTACAGCTTGGGACTGAAAGCTGTAGCTGAACGGAATAAGCATGAACCACAGCAGTACCTTGTGCTTGCAATGAAGCCAATGAACCAACGGCACCGCCTAATTGAGCAGTAAAAACACGTGCTTTCATGGCTTCAATACGGGCTAAATCACGATGAAATGCCGAGGCCCAACGCGCGAATTTATGCCCCAACGTAATCGGCAACCCTTGCTGCAACCATGTGCGTCCAATCATCACTTGTGCACGATACTGTTCAGCTTGAGCCAAAGCTGTGCAGTAACATTGGTGAATTAAAGCTTCAACATGCATCATTGCAGCACGACATTGCAAAATACAGGCAGTGTCTAAAATGTCTTGACTGGTTGCGCCCCAATGCACATAACGCGCAGCATCTTCATCACTTTGTTTCACAATCGCAGTCAATTGCTTCACAAAAGGAATCGCGATATTGCCCGCCAAGCCTGTAGCAAGAACTAAAGCATCAAAATCAATCTGATCAATCGCAGTCTGGGCAACTTGGGAAATTGCTGTTGCTGCAGATTCTGGAATGACACCGACCTGAGCCTGCGATTGTGCCAAGGCAACTTCAGCCTCAATCATGTATGACACCAACGCGCGATCACTGAAAATTTCAGTCACCTCGTTTTGGTAAAATAAGCTGGCATATAACTGGCTCATGATCGCTATCCTTAACTCTGCTTTAAACGCGCTGAATAATCATTGCAATGCCCTGACCAACCCCAATACACATCGAACACAAGGCATAAGTTCCACCGGTTTGTTCTAATTGGTTTAAAGCCGTGGTGACTAAACGCGCACCCGATGCACCCAGTGGATGACCAATCGCAATCGCACCACCATTTGGATTCACTTGAGTCGTGTCATCTGCCAGACCAAGGTCACGTGTTACGGCAAGAGCCTGTGCAGCAAAAGCTTCATTCAACTCAATCACATCCATCTGCTCAATCATGAGATCAGCTTGTTTGAGTAGCTTTTTGATGGCAGGTGCTGGCGCAAAGCCCATGATGCGAGGTTCACCCCCCACAGCCGCAGAAGCAATAATCTTGGCACGTGGTTTTAGCTGGTATTGTTCTACTGCTGCTTCTGAAGCAATCAGTACAGCAGCCGCACCGTCATTGATGCCTGACGCGTTTCCCGCTGTGACGGTGCCTTCTGCTGTGACGACTGGCTTCAGTTTTGCCAAAGCTTCTAGTGTGGTCGATGCACGTGGATGTTCATCCGTGTCGACCACAATCGGATCACCCTTACGCTGTGCAATACTCACAGGGATGATCTCATGTGTAAAAAAGCCTTGAGCTTGCGCGGTTGCGGTGCGCTGTTGACTCGCCAAGGCAAACTGGTCTTGATCTGCGCGATCAATATTAAATTGTTGTGCCACGCTCTCCGCAGTCTGCGGCATGGTGTCTACACCATACATCGCTTTGAGCTTAGGATTAATAAAACGCCAGCCCATGGTGGTGTCTTCAATCTTCTGGCTACGGCCATACGCGGTTTCTGATTTACCCATCACAAAAGGTGCACGAGACATACTTTCGACGCCACCTGCAATGATCAGATCGGCTTCACCTGCTTTAATCGCACGCGCTGCCATGGCAATCGCATCGAGTGATGAGCCACATAAGCGATTCACAGTCGTGGCTGGAACTTCGACAGGTAAGCCTGCAAGCAGTGCAGACATGCGTCCGACATTACGGTTGTCTTCACCTGCTTGGTTGGCACAGCCGTAGATCACGTCATCCACCTGTTTCCAATCTACACTTGGATTGCGTTGCATCAAAGCTTGAATTGGCACTGCACCCAAATCATCGGCACGGATTGGAGCGAGTCCACCTGCATAACGTCCGAATGGGGTACGAATGGCATCGATAATATAAGCGTTTTTCATATCTATTCTTCTCTTAATCCTCCCTTAATCCCTCCTTTAAAAAGGAGGGAGACCTACCGCACTTGATGCTAAAGAAGTCCCTCTTTAGCAAAGGGGGATTTAGGGGGATTCAAATCATTAATTCTGTTGTGTCGCATCCACTAAAGTTGCACCCGTCATTGCCTGCAATTCTGCAAAGCTTAGACCGTCGACTTTTTCAATCACTTTTAAACCCTCTGCAGTGACATCAATCACACACAGGTCTGTGTAAATACGATCCACACATTTCAAGCCTGTCGCTGGGTAGCTCAGTTCAGCCACAATCTTTGGTTCACCTTGTTTGGTCACATGGTCAGTGGTGATAAAGACTTTCTTGGCACCAACAGCTAAGTCCATCGCACCACCGACAGCTGGAATCGCATCAGGCGCACCGGTATGCCAGTTGGCCAAGTCACCATTGGCTGCCACTTGGAAGGCACCCAAGACTGCGATATCTAAGTGACCACCACGCATCATGGCAAAAGAGTCTCCATGATGGAAAAAGCTGCCACCTTGCAGCATGGTCACATATTCTTTCCCTGCATTGATCAGTTCAGGGTCTTCTTGACCTTTTTCAGGTGGTGGACCAAAAGCCAATAAACCATTTTCAGAATGTAAGAAAACGTCTTTATCTGAAGGCAGGTAGCTGGCAATCTTGGTCGGTAAGCCAATCCCAAGATTGACATACGCACCATCGGGAATATCTTGTGCCACACGTTCTGCAATTTGGTTACGGCTGAGTTTTTGATAGCTCATGATGTTCTCTCGATTACACAGCAACAGGTTCAGGTTGAACCTGCACCACGTGTTGAACAAAAATACCTGCGGTGATGATGTGTTCAGGGTCTAAAGCCCCTAAGTCCACCACTTCAGACACTTGGGCAATGGTCACGTTTGCCGCCATGGCCATAATCGGGCCGAAGTTACGTGCCGATTTGCGGTAGACCAAGTTACCCCAACGGTCGCCTTGTTGGGCTTTAATCAAAGCGAAGTCGGCTTTGATGGGATATTCCAACACATAATCTTTACCGTCGATGTGACGGGTTTCTTTGCCTTCAGCCAATAAGGTACCGTAGCCTGTAGGGGTGAACACTGCACCGAGTCCCATACCTGCAGCTTGAATACGACAGGCCAAATTGCCTTGAGGCACCAGTTCCAACTCAATTTTGCCTGCACGATAGAGTTCATCGAAGACCCAAGAGTCGGACTGACGTGGAAACGAACAGATGACTTTTTTCACGGCACCGGCTTTGAGTAGCTTGGCTAAACCATAGTCACCATTACCCGCATTATTACTGACGATGGTAAGGTCTTTAATGCCGAGTTGAATTAAGCCATCGATCAGTTCAGCAGGTTGTCCTGCAGTACCAAAACCACCAATCATGATGGTTGAGCCGTCGGTGATTTGGGAGAGCACTTCCGCGAGGGATGCCGCACTTTTATCTATCATTAGATAACTCCATTGTGCATCATGCAAATTTGAAAAGGCGCGGAAAACTAACTTATACTGGAGGATGATTCAGCTAAAACCACATTCCCTAGTTTTTTAGTTCGATTTCCTTACCTGTTCATTTTTTATAATTTCTTCGCTTTGGGATAGATAGTGACCGTAGGTTTTGTTCGATCATCGAACAAAAAATCTATAGATCGGACAAAACCTGATTATTTCACTCTGATTTCACGTTATATTAAAAATAATGAATTAATAAAAATCGAAAAAGGAAACATGATGGAAGAAGCAGCTGAGACAAAAGAAAAGCGTCTTCAACACAAAGACAATAAAAAAACTATTCGACATGAAGATTTTGTCGCAGGTATTAGTAAAGGTATGGCTATTCTCGACAGCTTTGGTACTGACCGACATCGTTTAAATATCACTATGGCGGCGGAACGCACAGGCATGACTCGTGCTGCAGCACGACGCCATTTACTTACTCTTGAATATTTAGGCTATTTAGAATCTGATGGTCATTATTTTTATTTAACCCCTAAAGTTCTAAAGTTTTCAGGATCTTACTTGGGTGGTGCGCATCTTCCTAAAATTTCTCAGCCTTTGCTAAACCTGCTCACCAATCAAACCTCACTCATTTTTTCAGTTATGGTTCTCGATGGCTATGAAGCCATTACCATTGCACGCAGTGCCGCGCACCAGCAAACGGATCGTGTCAATCCTTATGGCCTGCATTTAGGAAATCGCTTACCTGCACATGCAACATCGGCAGGCAAAATTTTACTGGCCTATCTCGATGATCAGGAACAATGTGAATGGCTGAATCAGTATCCACTACAACGCCTAACCAAATACACCCATTATAACAATGAAACGTTTCTTGCCTTATTGCACGAAATTCGAGAGCAAGGTTGGTGCTATTCATGTGAGGAACATGAATTGGGCGTACATGCCCTTGCCGTTCCGATTTATGGCCAACAGTTAAAAGTGATTGCCGCCTTAAATATTGTTTCCCCTACCATGCGCACAACCAAAGAGTATTTGATTCAACACATACTGCCGTTACTACAAGAAACCGCACGCGAACTACGTAATATTTTATAATTTATCAAGGCTTTGTTTCACAAAGATTTAAAGATTATAGCTAGCCGAATTTACTCAGGAATAAGTGACAATTTGGGTATGAAATCGGCCTAATTTTTTAGGGGGATTACCCAATGATATAACCAAACTCTAGCCAATTTGACTGACACAGAGTTTTGAACACTCTCTTGCAGTTATCAGACTCATCGTATTTATTAGTTCTAATGGTAATCCTCCCATAAATAACCGAAGTTAAAAGTAGAGGTTAAGCAGCCATTAGAGGTGGCTTTCCTTTGTTAGCTTGATGTGGTCTTTCATGGTTGTAATGCCACAACCAGTTTGTTGCATAATCTTGTACTTCATCCAAAGTATCAAATAAATGCTTGCTCAGCCAACTATAACGTATGGTCCGATTATAGCGTTCAATATACGCATTCTGCTGTGGCTTACCCGGTTGAATATATTCAATACGAATACCGTGCTCAGTAGCCCAGCGCACAAATTCGTGACTGATAAATTCGGGACCATTATCGCATCGGATCACTAACGGTTTTTCTCTCCACTCCAGCAATTGATTCAACGTACGAATAACCCTGATTGTGGGCAATGAGAACCCTGCTTCAATGGCTAGGCCTTCGCGGCGGTAATCATCAATCACATTCAATAATCGAAACTTGCGACCATCGGAAAGCTGATCATGCATAAAATCTAATGACCAAACCTGATTTTCTCGGATTGGTTCTTTCAATGGTTCAGGCGCATGCCGTTTTAGTCTTCTTCTCGGTTTAATACGCAGATTCAGTGCCAACTCACAGTAAATGCGGTAAACCCGCTTGTGATTCCAGCAGCAACTCTCAACATGCCGTAAATACGAGAAGCACAAACCAAAGCCCCAATCGGAATTTTCCTCAGTGAGTTCAATGAGCTGTTCAGCAATGAGTGCATTGTCATCGCTGAGTTTGGCTTGATAGCGGTAGCAGGTTTCACTAATGCCAAATGCTTTACAAGCCAAACGAATACTAATGGCATGCTGGGCAACTGCCTGTTGTGCCATCTTACGCCGGCAAGATGGCTTTACCACTTTTTTGCCATCGCTTCCTGGATGATTTCGGCCTTTAATCGCTCTTCCGCATACATCTTTTTAAGTCTGGTATTTTCGGCTTCTAGCTCTTTCAGTCGAGCCATTAATGATGTATCCATACCACCATATTTGGCACGCCATTTATAAAAGGTAGCATTACTCATGCCGTGTTCACGGCAAAGGGTCGCTACAGGTGTGCCAGATTCTGCCTGTTTCAAGATGGACATGATCTGACTGTCAGTAAATTTAGATGTTTTCATGCAGAATCTCCTGCTCGTATCTTAAGAGAAAATTCTACTTTTAGATCCTATTATTTTTAGGGGGGATTACCCCCTCACCACCCAACCAATGCTTTTAATAATTTTCAGGCAAAAAAAATCCCACATGGGAATGTGGGAAAACTAAGAAACTACAGCAATGTTCTATTCGCTTATTTTATCGTCATTCACTTGATATTCACTGGCAGAAAATTACAATTTCTTGCTGTGTTTTAAATCAATACATACCATTCAAACATCTCAACTTTAACGCTGATGTAAGGCCATAGAGTCTGATCATGGTTTTCGATCTAACTCGACCAATCCCTGACGGGCTTCAGTAATGATCATCTGGATTTCTTCATTCTGTTTTTGCTTCTGATCAAAATATACATACACACCCAGTGAAATTCCCACAGCTAAAATGATCAGTGCCATGCTGATGATTACATTTTGATTCATTGTATTTTGCTCAATCTTTCTTAGCCATCATTATGTGATGCAAGTCACATTTACAACAATAACAAAAAAGCTCAAAAGCTACAAACAAAATACAACATTGTAACTACATTATAAAAATCACTTTATAATTTAACAATATAAGAAAAACCAAAATATAACGTCTATTCAAATAATATTTTTATAAAATTCAATTATCTTTAAAAATTCTTGTAAGCATCTTGCAAACTGTACTATCGCTTTGAGTAAAGTGTAATATTTAGGACGTTGTTGCTAAAAAAGATCCTGTGGAAACTTTAAAATTCACCCTAAAATTTAAAAATATTAATAAACAAAAAGTTAGTCGTTTTTTCTATTCAAACATCAAAATATGATTTTAGATAGACCCAAAGCATTTGGCATTTTGTTTCAGATGAACCCTATATTTCTGTAATCAAATATACCAAACACTACAAAGAAGCGGCTCAAAGTGTGGATTTCACAATAAATACTTGTAAACCCTTCCTCAACCGCTTAGCTTCAAAACTAGACAATTGCTGTGTTTAAACCACAATAACTCTTACAATGATGGTCTGATTTTCTTCGTTTTCTTCAGTGAGCTGTAAACGCTTCTGCTCTTTGCTGATTACTCTAAATCGCATATTTTGATATTCGATAATATTTGGTATTTGATCAAAATATTGAGCATCTGCCTCAATTTCTTCCTGAAATAAAGGTGTACCCAATTGATAATCCAAACTTTTTAATACCATATATTTTACTGTTGTTTTCATGAGCACCTGCCTTATCTTACTTTTTGCTTTACTTTTATTTTTATCACCGTTTATGCCCTGATTAAACTCATAATTGTAAATTTCGCTGTATTTATATGCAGTTAAATCATCAGTGATGAGATTAAAACCAATTTTATATAGATGATTTTCCGCACAAGTACTGAAAATTCAGTACACTTAGACAGCTTAATCTATTCCCTTGCAGATGAATCATGCTTAAACATTGCTGTGCCTTACTTGAACAACGCCAACTGACAGTGGCTTTTATTGAAAGTGCCAGTTCTGGTTATTTATGTAGCCAATTTTCTATCTATAAAAATAGTGGTGCGAATATTTTACTCGGTGGATTGGTCAGTTACGATCCAAGCATTAAACGTGAAATCCTGAAAGTCAGCGCAGAACTAATAGATACTTATACTGCTGAATCACCCGAAGTCACTCAAGCCATGGCAATTCAGGGGCAAAAGTTATTTAGCCGTGCGGACTTTGTTGTAGCGTGCACAGGTTTACTCAAACCAGGTGGCAGTGCCACACCTGAAAAACCTGTCGGGACATTTTTTATCGCCATTCAATATCTGCAGCAGACTTATCATTACCAATATTTTTTAGAAGGTAATCCTTTACAACGTCTAGAACAATTAACCAATTTGGTTGCTCAAAACCTGATTGATTTAATCCAGCAAGATTCTAATACGCCAACGACATCTTGAAATAAACTAAAAAATAAACTGCATAATTCACACACTTTATTCATGGTTCAGTCGTACACTCGTTTTATGTATAAAGTGGGTGATCTATGCCATGCGCTACAACACTATTCTGTTCATTACCGCCAGTTTATGGCTACCCAATTTTGCTTTTGCAACTGTTGGTGGTCCACAAAATATTGAAGTTTTAGGTTTAGATCAAGCAGATCAAAAAGTCTATTTAATGCGACATTATTTAGATGGTCGTGGTCGTTTACCGCAATTGTATTACTATCAACTCAACCGTACACAAACGAATTCCAAACAGTCACCTGTAAAACTGATTGAGGTTAAATCACTGTATATCAATCCAAAAACCAAACGCATTGATTATGATCAGAACAGTCAAAAATTTGATCGTGAAATTGCTAAAATTAAAAAGCGGTTGAAACCTTTAACGCCAATCCGTGCCAGTTCTGCCAAAATTCAAATCCTTTCAAAGAAGACAGTCTACGTCGCATCGTGGTTTGATCCTGAAATTAAAGTTCCTCAATTTAGCTACACCTACCGCATACGATATGGCAAGTATAAAAGTCCTGTCCAAAAGGCAGTGGATTATAAAACAGGATTAAGTATTTCTCAGCGCTATCAAATTCCGCAACACAATAAAGTGCTAATGACCATGAAATATTTAGGTATCCCTTTTGAAACAGGTTATAGCATTGAAGACCCTGTGTTACTTTCGCCTTAAATTTGTTCAATTATTTACTGCTCAAAAAATAAGGTTCCATTCACTCAGAATGAAACCTTATTTTTAGTTTAAAAGCAGTATCACTAAACCCAAATTCTGGCTATACCGCTTTTTAGAGTGCCAATTAAGCTGCTGAACGCTCTGCAATTGGTACAACTTTGCGTAATTCAGGACCAGTATAATCTGCACTTGGACGGATAATACGGTTATCAGCGCGCTGTTCCATTACGTGAGCAGCCCACCCTGTGACACGACTCATCACAAAAATCGGGGTGAACAGTTTAGTTGCAATACCCATGAAGTGATAAGCAGACGCATGGAAGAAGTCAGCATTACAGAACAATTTCTTCTCACGCCACATCACTTCTTCACAACGTACAGATACAGGATAAAGTACAGTATCACCTACATCTTGTGCCAAACGCTCAGACCAAATTTTGATGATGCCATTACGTGGATCATTGTCTTTATAGATTGCATGACCAAAGCCCATGATCTTTTCTTTACGCTCAAGCTTACCTAGCATTTCACGCTCAGCTTCTTCTGGCGAGGTCCAGTTTTCAATCATTTCCATCGCAGCTTCATTAGCACCACCATGCAATGGACCACGTAATGAACCAATCGCACCTGTAATACATGAATGCATGTCAGATAAAGT
>LSQX01371225.1_pt1 | contig 23489 bp, 15 predicted proteins | sample 654561 | NCBI WGS metagenome assembly LSQX01 (sample SAMN04489861, study PRJNA283612) | anaerobic digester metagenome | isolation source: 4 biogas reactors fed with cattle manure at either 37C or 55C with and... | place: Denmark: Kongens Lyngby | collected 2014
TGGTATCGCCCTTTCCGGGATGAACCAGATGATTTGGTGGGCATCGATTGTGCGGGGGCGAAATGAAGTAATGACGCAAAGAAACATATGAGCTGAGGCAATTGAAACACGACATACCAGAACAGTCGGGACAGCGCGGTGACAGCCATCGCGTCCACGACTGCTGCACCAGCGATAAGAGGGAAACACCTCGACTGCCCGGTCCTGGCGACTGCGTTAAAATCACGGCTCCGCTGTCCGCCTTTGATGCGCGAACAACGAGAGCGTTTCAGAGATTGCAGCGCCTGGTCTGGTCGGATCCCAACATGCACCGAACCGGAAAAACTGGTTTAACAACGAGTGCGAATGGAAGCGTAGCGAGAGGGTGGTTTTCCGTTTTTGGCGGGTGGCAGTACGCGCGTGCGATGACGGTTTCTGGATGAAGTTTTTAACCGGTGCCGCAGGAGCATAAGGACGATGACAACATAACCGCGAAGAACAAAAAATGCCGTGAACGGCAAACAAAATGAACCGCCGTTTTCAGTTGACGCTGAGATGCCTTCTCATGGAAGTGATTATTTTTGGGCGATTTGCGGGGTGACGTGTTGCTGCCTGCGCTGCTCGGACGCGGCTGCGCTGGTGCGCACCTCGCGGATGAGGGCCTGCTGCAACAAGAAGGGCGCGCGAAATTTGCCATTGGGCGTGTTGTGCTCCTTGCCCATGTTTTCGTTGAGAAAGATCGCGCCAGCCAGGGACACGAGGACGCGGCCCGGCGATTGATCGAAGGCGCAGAGCAGGTCGCAGGTGGCGCCCGAGGCGTCGGTGGCGCTGATGAGAGCGTGCTTGGGACAGCGCACTGCCGGGCACTCTTCGAGCACAAAGGGCGACTGGTTGGGCGAGGTGTCGACCGTAACGTCTTTGAGCGTTGCCTTGAGGGCCTCCTGTTGCAACCGCCCCGCGCCGATAGGCAGGGGCGCCCCGTCCGAGGTGGTGAAGCGCGTCTGCAGCTCGAAGCGCTCGAGGATGTGGGCTTGGGCGTGGCTCATTTTGGCGGGGTCAAAGACCAACATCACTTGGCCGTCGCGGGCCAGGGTCGCTGTGGCCTCCTGCCAAGTGGGATTATCGGCCGGGCGGCGCGGCGCCATCCAAACGAGAACATCTGGCGTGTGGGGCAAGGGCCGCATGGTGGCGTGGGCAGAGAAGGGGGGATGGCGGTTCCAGTTGAAATAAAACGTGAAGTAGTTGCCGTCGCGGTTGCGGCACATCGAGCACTGCGAGGCGGCCGCGTCGAAGCGGATGTTGATGCCCGCCCAGGGTCGATGGCGCAAAGGGGGCGTTTCGCCGTCGCGCTTGGCGAGCCACTCCACGGTGTTTAACCCCAGGGTCGCGTTGTCCAAGCTGAGCAGCGTGCCGTTGCCAAAGATGTTTTGGTCGCCCACGATGACCACGCGCCCCTTGCCGTACGTGACGGCTTGCACCAGGGCCATGCTCTCCTTGGGCTCGTCGTCGTCTTGCTCCCAGTTGCCGAAGTACCCCTCCTTCATGTTGGGGTCCCACTTGTCGCCAAAGCCCTGCGCCGAGGTGAACGCCACGCCGCCCGGTCCGTCGATGGGGCCGCCGGAGTAAAAGCCGAACTGGTACACGCCCTCGGTGACCGGGTGGTGCCGCATATTGGTGACCGAGAGCCAGCCCTTGCCCAGGAGCGTGTGCGCGCCCACGTCGGTGGCCGTCTCGTAGCGGATGCGCAGGCCAAAGGGCTCCACCATGGGATTGATGCGCTCGGCGTGGTGGTACACGTTGGTGTGGTCGGCGATGATGAATAGCCCGCCGCCGTTCTCGACAAAGCGCACCACCGCTGCGCGCTCACCCGGCGTGAAGTCGGGACGGTCCACGTCGAGCAGATTGATGAAGAGCACGTCGTAGCGGCGGAGCAGGGCGTCTGTGAGGGCGCCGCGCAGCAGGCGGTCGTGGCGGTATCCGTTGCGGTGCAGGTGCTGAAAGAGCCGCGAGTAACCGTAGGAGCGCTGGTAGCGAAAGTCGCGGTTGGTCAGCGTGTAGGTGGAGTTTTGCAGCAGCGAGTGCACGTTGTCCTCAAGCACGCGGGAGATGGGACCTGCGTAATCGCTGGGCGGGGCGCCGCTCTCAACGACCCGGGTACAGGCGCTGCCCAGCAGGCAGGCGAGTCCCAGCGACAGCCACAGTAAGGACATGATTTGGGGAACTTGGCGCTGGTGCTGTGCGCGTGTGTGGCAAGAGAAAAACGGCATGCGGTTGGGCCTTTAAAAGAAGAAGAGGTTGATTCCGAATTGAAGGGCAAAGCCCGTCAGGTGAATGTGGCCGAAGTTGACGGGGCTGCGGGGCGCGATGGCCAGGTCGTCGCCGTAGTCGGCCGTTGCCTTGAAGACGGTTTCGGCGCGCTTCACAATTCCCGCCGCCAGCTCCAGGCCTAAGTTAAAGCGCCGGACGCCGCGCTGTGCGAGCCACTCTGGGGGCATGCGTCCCTCCACGCCCAGCCAACCCGCAAAGAGAAACTTGGCTTTGTCATCGGTGTAGCGGCGCGATTGCGCGTTGCTGTGGGCGTTGTTTTGCTTGGCGCGCATTTCGATGAAGGACGCCCCGAGCTCGGCCTGGGCGAAGGCGCCGATCCAGGGCCGGATCCATCCACGCACGCGCAGACCGCCCGACAGATCGTGGATGCGAATGCCGGTGTCCAGCTTCACGGTGTCGACCCACAGGTGGCCGCGCTGTTGACCGGTGCGGAACGAGATGAGCGGCAACACCGACACCGTGTTGGCAAAGGTGACCGCGCGAACGCGCAGGTCGGTGCTGAACTGCATCATGGCGTTGTCGCTGGGCGAGAAGAGCGACCAGGCGTCGTCGTGGACGAACACCGGCGACACCGCGACACCCAACTCCAACCGGGGCTCTGCGGGGCGGGGCGTCTCGGCGCGCAGCGTCGGCGCAACGAGGACAGCGGTTAGCAAGAGTGCACTTATGACAGCGATGTGTGTTTTCATCGGGACACCTCGTCATTCATGATTCCTTCAACAAAGAATCCGTCGGCCACAATGGCGGTTTCGCGTCGTGGATCATCGAGAGAGAACAGCGTGGCGCGCCCCAATGGATCGTCGTGTATGGCGAGGCCTACCTTTTGGCGTGCAAAGAGCATCACCTTGAGGATCTTCGCGTCGAGCACCATTTGCTGGGATTGGCCGGTGGTCAGGTCGAGCCACGCCAGGGTGTTTTGTTTGAAGAGGTAGTAGCGCTCGCCGAGGGCTTGGGGCTGGGTCCAGTTGCTGTCGCTGGCAGTGGAGATGTAGTGGTAGTCGATGTCGTTGGTGCGCAGGTCGATGAGGGCAAAGACGCGGGCGGCATCTCCGTAGAGCACCGTGCGCGTGTCATCGTGCATTTTGAACGCAAAGGTGCCGCCATTTAGGGGCAGCTCGCGCAGGGCCTTGGTCGGCGTGGTGGCCAGCTTGTTGACATCGCACAGGAGCAGCGACTGCATGCGGTCGCGGACAAAGAGCAGCCCGGGCCCGTCCTCGCCCTCGAAGGAGACGATGCGATCCCAGCCCGACTCGGTGCTGACATTTCGGATGCGCTGCGTGTGTCCGGTGTCGGTGTGCACGAGGTTGATTTGTCCCCGGTGGTTGAGCACCAGCAATTGCGGAGTGCTTGTCTGGGGCAGCAGTATCATGTCGGCAGGCGAGCTCCCGCCGTCGTATTGGTTGAGGCCCTGCACGGTGAAGCCATCGGGAGCGCCCCGCAGCGGCAGCGCGAAGATGTCGTTGAAGCTGTCGGCCAGGGCAAAGAGCGTGGCGGGTTGTCCCTTGCGCGCCGGTTGCCGCAAAATTTTGGACACCAAGACCTGGCGGCTGTCGTCTTGGGTTTTGACCTTCACCGTCACCGAGGGGAACGCCGGGTCGTCGATGTCGACGAGCATCACGCGGCCGTCGGTGACAAAGGCGACGAGGTTGCGCTGTACGCCGTCGATGTTCATCGAGCCGACGAAGAGAATGCGCTGCAACACGCCGCCGCCCAACTGCATGGACAGCCGACGCGGGTTATCGTCTGCGGGCGGGGCGTCCAGGTCGAGCAGCTCGATCTCGTTGGGGTTGTACAGGCCGTCGCGACCCGACAGCGCAATGTCGCTCTCGCCGGAGGTGCTGTCGGTGCTGTAGCCGAACACCAGGCGCCCCTCGGGGCTGAAGCGCAACGCCGTTATGTGGGCGCCCAATGCGTAGCGCTGCGACGCGCGGGTGTTGGTGTCGATGACCGTTAGGTGCGTTTCGGCGCCGTCGTTGCGCAGGTCCTTGGGCAACGTGCGCACCATGAGCAGGTGAGATGTCGCGTCTGTGGGACCGGCGAAGTGGGTGTCCAGAATGGCGCCCTTGGGGGTCGAGAAAATTTCGCTGCGCTTTAGCCCTGTCTTTGTGGGGCGGACGAACATGAGGCGATCTGCGCTGTACTGCGCGTAGAGGAAGCCGTCGCGAAACTCCTGCATTTGATACAGGTAGTTTTCAAAGATGTCGTTGGAGGTGCCGTCGTCTTCGCAGCCGCTGAGCAAGGTCGCGCCCAGCAAGCCGATGAACATTAATGACAATATACGTCGATACATGTCGCGCTCCTTCAATGGGTCAACTCGTTGTTGAGGATAAAGCCCGTGACGGTTCGTGTGCTGCCGTCGCCCTGGTCGACAAAGGTCATGCGCCCCGCCGTGTGTTGCTGTGCGATGAAGATTTGATCGGTGGTCGCGGTGTAGCCCAAGGACGTGGGCAGCGAGCCCAGGTAGATGTTTTCGATGATGAAGGTCTGCAAGTCGATGGCGTCGACGCGGAAGACATTGCTGTCGGAGACGTTGAGGTAGGCGGTGTGGCCCTGGGGCGTGATGAGGAGCTGCTCCGGTTGGATGTCGAGCTGCTGGAACTTGGTTTGCAAGCCGGGCAGTTTCACCAAGGTGTAGGACCAGCGCATTTGGGACGGGTGAGAGGCCAGCGGGGTGTGGTGAACAAAGAGCGTCTCGCTGTCCGGGGCGGGTACGATGGCGCGGATGGCGCGGTTCAGCAGGCGCGACGTTTGCGCCCAACCCTTGGGGGTGCGCTGCAATATGGTGAGCATCTTGAGGTCGTCTTCGCTCTGCGAAACCGTGGTGTAGAGCGCGGCACCGCTGCTGTCGGGGAAGAGCACCGCGGCACCGCAGTTCAGTTCGCCCAAGGGGATCCACGTGAAGGGGTCGGTGGCGTCGTCGTCGGGCAGGGGCAGTTCGAACACCGCCACAATCTGATCGTGGCGCAGGGTGATGAGCCCAAAGGAGCCGTCCGGGGCAAGGTCGAGATCGGTGGGAGGCGACGAGAGGGCGTAGGTGCGCCGCGCATCGCTGCCGTCGAGCCAGGCCACCGTGATTTCGGGGACGTCATCGCGCCGCCCGATGGCCACAGTGCCGCTGGGATCGATGGCCATCTCCAGCAGCGTGGGATCGAGGAAGGGGTCTTCGAAGAGGCGCACGCTGTCCGGGATGAAGGGCTTATCGAGGCGCATTAGGTCGATGATTTCGATGCTGGTCTCGGTGATGACAAAGGCGCGATCGCCATCTTGGCTGTACACGATCTCGCGCGGTCGGACCCCCACAATGGTGTGGGCGACCAGCGGCGTCGCTTGGCGCAGGTCGAGGATGGAGATGTCTTGATTGGTTTGGGGCGCGGCCTTGGGGTCTTCGAAGAGGTCGTCCCAAAAGGCGATGACGAAGTCGCCGTTGGGCGAGGGCGCCAGGGCGTTGGTGTCCGCGCGCACCGAGACGGTTTCGTCGGAGATCTCGAAGTCGTCGGAGACCGAGACGATGGTGACCTCGTTGGAGTGGGTGGCCAGCACCGCCACGCGGCCCGCATTGCCCAGGGGCACCACATGGGTGGGGTTGAGGCCGGTCTCCACCATTTTGATGGAGAGGCTTTGCGTGTCGAGGATGACCAGGATGTCGCTCGCGCTGTCGGCGACGAAGACGTACTGGCCCGAGCTCACCGGGGTGCGGTAATCGGCGCGCTCTTCGACCTCGGGGGCGACGTCCCAAGGGTCGCTGGGGCTGTTCGGCGCTCCGACGCTGTTGTCTGAGTCCGGCGCCCAAGAGTTGTTGTTGTTGTCGTAGTTGTTGTCCATGCCGTTTGAGCTGGGGGGATAGCTCGAACTTGAGTCTTCTCCCATACCGTCTGCGGCGCAGGCGGGCAGCCACAACAGCAGTCCACATATCAATAGGCAATTGCGCCACAATTTGCGCAGCGACTTAGGGGTTGCGGGCATATTGGCTCCTTTGGTTTGGCCATGTAAGGGCGATGTAAATGCAATGTAATTGCATATTTTATGCCAATTTCGCGCAATCCCACAAGGAATGGATTTTCTTTGTGTATTCTGCGGAAGGCCGGTGCCGCCACCAGTGTTTCTGGCACAGTTTGTGTCACACACTGGCAGCAATGGCCGAAAAATTCACCTACCGGCCGCCTTTGATTACATTGGCTCCATGCGGCGACAATCCCTTTTCTATTTTATCACTTGGCGACATCGTTTGGGCTATCTCGCCTGTCTGTCGGTGATCTTCGCGTCGGTGTCCCAGGCCGCCTTCGCGTCGCCCGAAACGCACCGCGCCTCGCGGCTGAGCGATCGCGGGCGCCAGGCGGTGGGCATCTACGCGCCGGTGCCGCGGGTGCACAAAGCCCGGGGTGACAGCCTGGCGAAGTGGGTGCAGCGCATCGGTGCCAACGCCGTCGTCATCGACGTGAAAGACGACCGGGGCCGCGTCACGTTTTCGCGCGAACTCCCGGATGCCAAGGGGCCGCAGCACGGCATTAGCCCCCACATCGCCGACCTGGTGCAGTCCCTCAAGGCGCACGACATCTACGTCATCGCCCGCGTGGTTTGCTTCAAGGACCACCAGCTCGCGCGGCTTCGGCCCGACATTGCCATCATCGACCGGCGCACAAATACGCCCTGGCGCGATCGCACGGAGCTCGGCTGGGTGGATCCGCATTCCCAGGTCGCGCGCGACCACATCGTCCGCGTGGCGGTGGCGGCCCAGGAGATGGGCTTCGACGAGATCCAGCTCGACTACGTCCGCTTCCCCGTGGAGCGCGCTGCCGCCCATGCCGCCTATCCTCACCGCAAGGAGCGGACGCCCCGGCACATGGTCATCGCCCAGCTCTTGGCCGAGGTGGACAGCGCCCTCACCATCCCCCTCTCCATCGACGTGTTCGGCCTAACGGCTTACAACCCCGGCGACGCCGATGGCTTGGGCCAGTGGCTCGAATACCTGGCGCCCTACGTCGACGCCATCTCCCCCATGGTGTACCTGGCCAATTGGCCGGCCAAGTACTACGAGAAGCCCTCCCACGCCGCCACCTACCGGCTCATCGAAGGAGCGGTCCGCCGCACCGATGAACGCCTCGATCGCCAGGTCCTCGTCCGCCCGTTGCTGCAGGGCTTTCAGTGGCGCGCCGACCAATGGGGCCCGCGCTTTATCGACAACCAGATCGAAGCGGCCTTAGACGGCGGTGCCCACGGGTTTCTCTTTTGGAACCAGGGCGGCAGCTACCGGTTGCTCAGCACCGTGCTGCAACAGCGCGCCAAAAAGGCGTCCCCAGAAGCGTCTCCAGAAGCGTCTCCGGAAGCGTCTCCAGAAGCGTCCCCAGCAGCGGTCCCGGAAGCGTCCCCGGGCGAGCGCACAGCGCCGTAACCAACGCGACAAAAACGATAAACGATGGTGTTCAGTCTTCGGAGGTGCAGCGGCTGTGTCGCAGGGCGTCCGGGAGCGCGCCGATGTCGTGGCCCTCTTCGGCGGCGAAGGCCCACAAGCCGCAGAGGGGAACGGTGCGGCCCAAGGGAGTGACCTGGGTGTAGCGCGACAGGGCCGAGATGAAGGGCGCGTTGTCGCAAAATCCCCCGGAGAGGTAGAGGGCGTCGGGGCGTCCCGAGAAGTCGAAGCAGTTGCGCGCCAGCCCGTGGATGAAACGGCCGATGGCCCGGGGGATGTCCTCGCCGGCGGAGACCGCGTCCATGATGCGCTCCACGGCGTAGGTGCCGCAGGTCACCGGGGTCCAGCGGTCGTCGATGGCAACGGTGGCGAAGTCGATGTCGTAAAACTTGCCGAGCATCTCGATGGTGGCGCCGGTGGCGGCGGCGCAGCCCACGGACCAGTCGAGCTTGGTGGGAGCGCGGTCGCGGAAGGCCACCACCTTGGTGTCGCGGGAGCCCAGGTCGAGCACGGTGAAGTCCGCCGCATCGATGAGGGTGAGCGCGCCCTTAGACAAGGAGATGAGGTCGTTTTCGAAGCGCGCGGAGCGGCGCCTGGCCGTGTGACCGGTGCCGTAGGCGAAGTGCAGGTCGCGGGTGCTCATGGTGCGGGTGGGCACGATGCGCACGGCATCATCTCCCTGGCGAAAGGTTTTGCACCACGAGCTGCCGGCGTCGCCAAAGAACATTACAGGCTGCCTCCGGTGAGGCGGATGAAGGCTTCGATTTTGGCGCGGGTGGCGGCGTTCAGCGTGTCGTGGACATCGACGAACATGCCGCGGTGTTGGGCGGCCAACGAGCGGGCCAAGAGCGCCTTGGGACAAAAGCCCTGGGCAAAGAACACCGTGGGCAGCCCGTCGGGCACGTACATCTCGGCGTCGAGATCGGCGGGTTGTCCCAGCTCCACCACCCGGGTCCAGCCGAAGATGTGGGTGGTCTCCGGGAAGAGATCGAGCACCCCGATGGGATGCGGCGGCGTGCCCCAGAAGCCGTGGGTGGGCTGGCACTGGTGCTGCTGCGCGTGGGCGCGCTCCTCGTCGCTCAGCGGCTCGATGACGCTCTCCATGATGCGGACGGCGCGGTGTTTCACGCGGCCCAGGCTTTGGCAGAGCAGGGGTTCGCCGCGCACGGGTTCGCCGGTGTTTTCGCTGGCCAGGACCGGGACGTGGAGCGTGTCTTTGAGGAGCCGGGCGGCAAAGCGCGCCGCGTCGCACTTTTCGTCGCCGGTGGCGGCTGCGAGACACACGAGCTGCGGGCCCAGGCCCAGGGCGTTGTCGACGCAGTTGCGGATGATGTGGCAGTAGGCGTCGGGCAACACCGCGGTGCGCGGGGCGCCGTAGTCGACGTCGAGGTCGTAAAAGGGAACACCGGGATGGGCCGCAGCCACCCGCCGTAACAAGTGCTGTGGCGGCATGCCCCAAAAGCCGATGACCGGGGTGCCCGCCGCGCGCAGTTCCTCAAGCGAACGGCGTTCGAGCCGCATGGTCACCAAATATTTCACAGGATGTCTTTGACGCTGAGGGACATCTTAATGGCGCAGTGTTTGTCGCCGCACATCGAGCAATAGTCCGCGCGGATGTCCTCGGGGCGCACGTGGGATTCCTCGTGCATCATGCGGGCGCGCTGCGGATCTAATGAAAGCTCGAACATGCGGTCCCAGTCGAAGGCGGCGCGGGCCCGGGAGAGGGCGTCGTCGCGGTCGCGGGCACCGGGGCGGTGGCGGGCGACGTCGGCGGCGTGGGCGGCGATCTTGTAGGCGATGACCCCCTGGCGGACGTCTTCGAGGTTGGGCAGCCCCAGGTGTTCGCGCGGGGTGACGTAGCACAGCATGGACGCGCCGCTAAAGGCCCCCATGGTGGCGCCGATGGCCGAGGTGATGTGGTCGTAGCCCGGGGCGATGTCCGTGACGATGGGGCCCAAGATGTAAAAGGGCGCCTCATAACAGAGCTCGCGTTCCTTTTGCATGTTCATGGCGATCTGGTCGAAGGGCACGTGACCGGGGCCCTCCACCATCACCTGGACCTCGGCGTCGTGGCAGCGCTTGACCAGCTCTCCCAGGGTTTTGAGCTCGGCGAATTGGGCCTCGTCGCTGGCGTCGGCCAGGGCGCCGGGGCGGAGTCCGTCCCCCAGGCTCAGGGTGACGTCGTAGCGGCGGCAGATGTCGAGCAGGCGGTCGAAGGCCGTGTAGAGCGGGTTCTCTTTTTTGTGGTGGGCCATCCAGCGCGCCGTGAGGGCACCGCCGCGGCTCACGATGCCCGCCAAGCGCTTCAGGGCCAACGGCACGTGGTCGCGCAGGAGTCCGGCGTGCACCGTCATGAAGTCGACGCCGTCCTGGGCCTGCCGCTCGATGACGTCGAAGATCAAATCTTCGGTGAGGTCTTCGGGGCAGTCGACTTTTTCGATGGCCTCGTAGATGGGGACCGTGCCCAAGGGCGCCGGGCAGTTGGCCAGCAGCAGGGTGCGGGTCTCGCGGATGAGCGGGCCCACCGTGAGGTCCATGATGGCGTCGGAGCCCAGGCGCAAGGCCAGTTGCAGCTTGTCGAGCTCCTCGGACTCGGTGGAGCGCACCGGAGAGCCGCCGATGTTGGTGTTGATCTTACACGTCACCGCGTCGCCGATGCCCTGGGGGTCGAGGTTCAAGTGGCGGATGTTGGCGGGGATCACCAGGCGTCCCCGGGCCACCTCATCGCGGACCAGCTCCGGCGCGATGCGCTCGCGTTCGGCCACCCGGGCCATCTCTTCGGTAATCACGCCCTTTCGCGCGTAGTGCAGTTGCGTGACCACATCCCCGGTTCGATTCGCTACCCATTTTGTTCTCATAATCTGCGTGCCTCCTGTTGGCGCACTTATAGTCTACCGAAGCACTGCATTCAATGCCTTCGTTGCCACCGGGCGCATTCGCCCCTGCCCCTAGGCACCGGGCGTCCGGCGCGGTTAGCGGGCGTCGTCGATGTGGATGGAGAGGACGACGTCGTCCCGGATGAGGTTGTCGGGCATGCCGGGGTACACCACGCCGAAGTCCTTGCGGTTGATCACGAACTCCGCCGAGACCGTCACGCGGTTGGCGGGCAGCGCAATGGTGGCCGGAAAGGAGATGCTCTTGGTGACGCCGTGAAAGTCGAGGTTGCCCACGACGGTGTACACGTCTTTTTGGCCCTCCTGGCGCGCCACCGACAGGGACACAAAGCGGGCGGTGGGGTATTTTTCGACATCGAAGAAGTCCGCGGTGCGCAGGTGATCATCCAGGGCTTTCTCGTCGGTCTTCACCGAGCTCATGTCGATGGTGACGTCGATGTTGGCCGTGGTGGGATCGGTGCCGTGCCCCGTGACAACCCCCGACAGCTTTTCAAACTTGCCCTGGTGTTTCCCCGTCACCTTGGCGCCCTCGAATTCGAGCTTGGTGTTGCGCGGGCTGAGCGCCAGCCGCGACTCCGGGGCCGCGGATTGGGCCGGGGCTTTGGCGGCGAGGGCCGTGGTGTCGACATCGATTTGCGCGCGGGGTTTGTCGGTGACCGGGCTGTTGCAGGCCAGGGCAAAGACGGAGATGGCGGCGAATATCATATATTTTTGTGCGTTCATGTTGGCGCTCCTCATCAGCAGAAGTTGTGTGCGCCACATAGGGCGCAGTTGTTATTGCCCAGGCTAATGCCGCTTGTCGGGATTGCAATCCGGGGTGGTCAAAAATGCGCGGTGTCGCGCCCGGTGTCAGTGGGAGCGGACGCCAGGGGAGCCGGCGCAGCCGTGGTGGTTGCGGGTGACCAGCGACAGCAGCAGGGCCGCGGCGCTGCGCAGTGAGTCGTGCAGGCGCTGATCGCCGGAGATGTTGACCAGGGTGGGGCGGGACAGAAAGGGCAAGAGGGTGAGGCCGATGTTGGCCGGGAGGCGGCGGTTTTGGGCCAGGGCGGCGGTGACCGAGAGGCGCTCGCGCCACCGGGGGTGGGTGGCGATGGCCGCGAGGATGATGCTGGGCACCTTGGCGCGCGCCGCGATGCGGATCATGTCGGGTTCGGTGACCCGCGGGTTGTCGAGCAGGCGCCCCATCACCGCCGGGTGTGGATCGAACAGGGCCATCTCGATGTTGCGCCGCTGGGGTGTGGCGGCCAGGGCCTTGCGCTCGCCCAGCGTGAGGGTGCGCTCGCTGTTGTAGGCGGGCACCGAGAAGTGCTCGTCGTCTTCGTCGACGGTGGGGTTCACCAAGAAGGCGAGGGCCACTTCGTCTTGCCAGGCGGCGGCGGCTTCGCGGGTGTGGGTGCGGTGTTCGCTGCCCCAGCGTTCGAGCAAGACAGCGAAGAAGGCCGACTGCAGCGCCACGGTGTATTTTTTGCGCCGCATGAGCACGGCGCTGACCACGAGCTCTGAAAAGATGCACGCCGCGAGCTCGGGGGATGCTTGCTGGATGTATTCGGCAAAGACCGTCGTGCGGTGAAACCAGTCGCCGAGACCGATGAGGCGAGTGGACAGGGCGTCGACGGCGGACAGGTTCATTTGGCCACCGCCGCCACCGGGACGACCTCAACGGAGAAGCTCGGTTGGTAGTCGTCGGGCAGATCGTCGAAGACGAGTTGGAACAGCGTGCTGCTCTGGGCGGAGATCTGGCAGTCGTAGAGGACGCCGTCCACCAAGAAGAGGTCGCGCACCGATGCGGTTTTGCGGTTGCGCAGGGCGAGGTTGTCGTAGGCCCGGCCACAGGGCAGGCGGGTTTCGGCGCGGACTTTGCCGGCGGTGTCGCGCAGGCGTCCCCGCAGCAAAATGTGGGCGCGCGCGGTGGGGTTGTTGTTGTAGACATCGCCGGTCACGGACAGCAGGCTTTTGTTTTGGGCATCCACCACCACGGCGCTTTTGAGGACGAAGGCTTCGATGTTTTTCACCGCCTTGGGCAGGCTCTCCTTGGCCTCGCCCGAAAAGGCAAAGGCCACCTGGTCGGGCAAGTCGAGCGGCGACAAATTCCAGTCGTTGCGCCACGTCACGAAGATCAAGAAAATCATGACCAGGAGCAGCACCGCGAAGACGACTTTGCCAGCGCGCTGGTTGCCGGTGGCCTGGGGGGCGATCCCGTGGTGCAAGGTGTATTCGCCCAGGTCGAGCGGCGCTTCGTCCTCCCAAGAGGGGCGGGCACCTCCGCCAAACATATCGACGGATGAGCGCGGCGGCGCGGCTTGTGCGGCGGCTGGCGGCGTTTGTTGGGGCACCTGGGGGGCTTGCGCGGCGGGGGGCGGGGCCTGTTGAAATGCCTGGGGGGCTTGTGCGGCGGGGGGTGCCGCTTGTTGGGGCACCTGGGGGGCGCCGTTGGGGATGGGGGCGAACTCCTGAAAGGCCTCCTCGACGGGGTCGGCGTCTTGGGCGGGCGCGGGCGCGGGTGCGGGCGTCGCGGGCGGTGCGGCTTCGCGCAGGAAGGCGAACTCCGGCGGCAGGCTGTGATCGCTGGTGTACTCCACGTATCCCACGGGGGGTTGCGCGGAGTGACGGGCGACGGTGAACATTGTTTTGCACTTGGTACAGCGCATGCGCCGCGGTTTGTCGCCGACCACTTCGTCGGGGATGTTGTAGCCAGTTTCACAATTCGGGCATTTGATAATCATGAAGACATCCTTTTTTAATGTTTTACGCGGTTTGCGCAGCGCGAAATGAGCTGGTGGCGGCACCCGCAGGGCGACATTGTAGGCACAAAGGCCCGGCCTGAAAAGTGCTTTCCACGGAGCGGTGCGCGGCGGAAATTCTCTTCAATAAAGCGACACCACACCGCGCCGAGGTGGCTCTTTATTTACGGAAAGACATGGTTACTCATTTCATAGGAGGGCTTTGCCGCAATGACAGTTGATTTGCTATCCATCTTTGGTGCGGGGATTTTGACCTTTCTGACGCCCTGCGTCCTGCCGATTATCCCCATTTATCTCGCGGTGCTCACCGGCGGCGACATGGCGGGCCCCGGCGCGGGCAAACGCGGAAAGATCGCACTGCGCGCGGCGGTTTTCTCTTCGGGCTTCATCCTGGTGTTTACCCTGCTGGGGCTCGGCGCTTCATCGGTGGGGGCGTTTTTAATCGATCACCGGGCGATTCTGCAGGCGGTGGGCGCCGTCCTGGTGCTGTTGTTCGGCCTCAAGTTCCTCGGCGTTATCCGCGTGCCCTTCCTCGACCGCATCGTCAAACTCGACGACCAAAAAATGCAGACCCGCTTCGGCCTGGTCAACGCCTTTGTGATGGGCGTCGTCTTTGCCACGGGCTGGTCGCCGTGCGTGGGGCCCATCCTGGGCGCGGTCTTGACCTACACCGCCGCCTCCACCTCCGACCCGCTGACCGGCGTGGGGTACTTGGGCGCCTACGGCTTGGGCTTTGCCGTACCGTTAATGGTCACCGCCCTCTTTGCCGAGGTGGCGCTCAAGTGGATAGGGCGCCTCTCTGCCCACCTGCCGCGCATCGAAAAAGCCGTGGGCATCCTGCTGCTGGTGGTGGCGGGCAGCATGCTGTTCGACGCCTCTCACGAGATGTTGCACGCGTCCTCCTCTCCGGAAGACGGCGTGGCCTACGTCGACCCCAACGCCGACGGGCTGCCGGTGATGTACAAGTTCTACGCCGACGACTGCACGGTGTGCCACCGCGTTGAGCCGGTGGTGGAGTCCATCGTCGCCCAGTGCGACCAAAAGGGCGTCCGCGTGATCTCGGTCAACATCTCCGAACCCGAAAACAAACACTGGATATCGCGTTACCGCCTGGTGGGGGTGCCGACCTTCGTATTTGTCGACGAGGCGGGCCACGAGACCGCCCGCCTGTTGGGCGAACAAACCGAGCAGTCCCTCAAGCAGTCGCTGTCGGCCCTGCGCGGAACCCCCTGTCCCGGCATCGAGCTCATCGAGCAGTCGCAGCAGCAGGAGTGGTCCGCTGACGCCAAGGCCAACTGCGCCATTTGAAGCCCGCCCGCGCCATTTTGCGCCCCCCAAAACACCCCCAAGAAACGCCTCACGATATGTGGTTCTCGGCGCAACCCTTGGTTGACCGCTGGCCCGTCCTTTGCCATAGTCCACCACATTTCGACCCTCGCGTGAAAACGCCGCAATAAAGGAAGCGTGCGCTATGCTGAAAAACTTCCAGGCCGTGATCACCGGCTTGCTCGTGACCCTCTTTGCCGCCCTGGGCGTCGCCGATGTCACCATCGACTGGGGCGCCGAAATCAAAAACGACTTTCGCATCGATGTCAAAGAGGTGGACACGCCGGAAATCGGCTACAACCGCACGGATTTTGGCCTCAGCCTGAAGGCGGGGCTCGTGCCCAATCGCCTCAACTTCGTCGGACACATCAACCTGGTATGGCAGGGCTACCCCCGAGACACGGATTACCACGGATTGACCACGCGCCAGACCATCGCGCCGGTCAGCTTCGAGAGCAACTCGGCCTACATCGACATCCTCGATGTCTTGCCCTCGCTGGACATCCGCCTGGGGCGGCAAATCGTGCAGTGGGGCAGCGCCGACATGTTCAATCCCACCAACAACATCAACGCCCTCGACCTCAGCGACCCGCTGCTGTTCGGCAAGTACATCGCCAATCAAATGATTCGCATCGACTACAATCCGCGGGGTGGCAATCTCGTGTTGACGGCGATTTGGGTGCCGGTGTTTCAACCGTCGCAACTGCCGCCTTCGGGCTTGCTGCGCGTGGGCGACCCCACATCCGAGCTGCCCTTCAGCGATCCGCGCCACCGCCGAGACGCCGAAGCCCTGCGCAATATCTACCTGCGAAATCCCAACGCCTTCGATATCTACACGCCGGATTTGCACATCCAAATGCCCGAATTCACCCTGGCCAACTCCCAGGTGGGGCTGCGCGCCCAGTGGCTCATCGGCGACGTGGACGCCACCCTCAGTTATTACTACGGGCGCGACACAGTGCCGGTGTCCATTGAATCCAACTCCACCCGCGTGACCACCGGACGCTTCTTCGAGGGAACGCCCGTCATGGGCGTCGCCACCGACGTGGTGCTGCGCTACCCCAAGAAACACGTGCTCGGCTTCGACATCACCGGCCAAATCCCCTTCTTGGACGACATGGGCATTTGGTTCGAAGGCGCGCTGGTCTTCCCCGAGGCCACCTCGATGCGCTTCGACATTACGCCGGTGGTGCCGGGCGCGCGCGTCATTGAGGGCTACGTGGTCGATCCCACGCCCTTCTTCAAATTTACGGCGGGTGCAGATTACTCCATCAACAAGTACTTGTTCATCAACGGGCAGTTCATTCGCGGATTTCCCGACGAATTCGGCGCCCACGCCATCCACAACTACTGGATGGGCATGCTCGAAATCAAAATGCTCCAAGAGCGCTTGGCCCTGCGCAACGTGGTGTTGGGCGAGATTCCCCACAAGGACGATGATCTGAATCTCGATCAGGACGGCGACGGACGGGTCGAATCCTTTGCCACTGGCGCCACCAATGACGGCCGAATCTCCTCCATCGTATACTTTCCCGAGATTCAGTACCGCCCCTTGAGCGGCTTGGAGTTGTCGCTGGGCGCCTTCTTGAAATGGGGCCATCGCGAGTCGAAGTTCGCCATGCCCGCGGCGGGCTCCAGCACGGTCTTCTTTCGCGCCCGCGCCTCGTTTTAGCAGCGTCTGGCGCCGTCTGCGCGCACCTTAAATATCGGCAGGTTCAATGGGGGGTTCCGGCGTGCTCGGCAGGGGCAGCGGTGTGCGGTTGCGCACCTTGACCTTCTTGGGGGTCTCCAGGCTCTTCAAAAAACCGCGCAGCCGTTTGGGATCGGCGACAGGGGCTGGTTGGGCCTGTGGTGCGGGGGGAGGAGGGGTTGGGAGCGAATTACTTGGCGGGGGCGCTAGCTGTTTTTTTTTTGGCTACGGCTTTCTTTGCCGGTGCTTTTTTAGCGACAGCCTTTTTCACGGGTGCTTTTTTGGCTACGGCCTTTTTGGCAACAGCCTTTTTCGCGGGTGCTTTCTTGGCTACGGCCTTTTTGGCTACGGCCTTTTTGGCTACGGCCTTTTTAGCAACAGCTTTTTTGGCTACGGCTTTTTTGGCTACGGCTTTTTTGGCTACGGCCTTTTTAGCAACAGCTTTTTTGGCTACGGCCTTTTTGGCGACAGCCTTTTTCGCGGGTGCTTTTTTCGCGACAGCTTTCTTTGCCGGTGCTTTTTTGGCTACGGCTTTTTTGGCAACAGCTTTTTTCGCGGGTGCTTTTTTCGCGACAGCTTTTTTGGCTGCAGCTTTCTTTGCCGGCGCCTTTTTCGCGGCTGCTTTCTTGGTTGTGGCCATTGTGGAACCCTCCCTGTTGGCTGACTTTCTAAACTGATTATGGATGCAACTTTGTCCAGTGTCAAAAAAAAAAGTTAATTTAGATATAACTTAAGTTAAATTAAGCTCAAATTACCAATAAGTTTTGAAAATAACATTGGCATAGATTACAGATTTTCTCATTGTTTCCCGCATGTTATAGAGGGATTGTCCAAAGCAGAATCTTGGGCCAGGGTCTGGTGATTAATTTGTAAAAAATACCCCTACTACTGAAAAAAACATAAAAAATGCTCGAAGAAGACGCGTTCTGTGTGAGAATCCAGATTATACTGCACAAATGTCAGGTGATGTTTGCCGCGTTTCGGTCGGGGCGTATTAATGACAACGAATACATAGACTATCGCGGGTGAGTGTAGTAGTTTGTGCCCCACTGAACCGCCCGTTTTGAATGGAGAAGGCATGAGTGATACGCTGAACAACAATTCTTCCCCGTCGCCAAATGGCACCGCGTCCGAAGGCGAAAAAATGTATGGCGCCGATAAAATCACGGTGCTGCACGGCCTGGAGGCGGTTCGCAAACGCCCGGGCATGTACATCGGAAACGTAGAATCCCCCGAAGGCCTGCACCACATGGTGTGGGAGGCCGTGGACAACGCCATCGACGAGCACCTGGCCGGTCACTGCGACTTGATTCAGGTGGTGATTCACTACGATGGCAGCGTCTCCATCGAAGACGACGGCCGCGGCATTCCCACGGACATGCACGCCACCGAGCAAAAGGCCGCCGCCGAGGTCGTCATGACGGTGTTGCACGCCGGCGCAAAGTTCTCCGACGACTCCTACAAGTACTCGGGCGGGTTGCACGGGGTGGGCATCGCGGTGGTCAACGCGCTCTCCGAATACCTCCGGCTCGAAATCTGGCGCGACGGCAAGAGCTGGTATCAAGAGTATTCGCGCGGCCTCGCCACCACCGAATTCAAACAAATCGGGTCCACCACCAAGCGCGGCACCCGCATCACCTTCAAGCCCGATCCCGACGTCTTTCCCTCGCGCGACTTCTCCTTCGAGACCCTCTCGACGCGGCTGCGCGATCTCTCGTTTCTCAACGCGGGCGTGCGCATTCGCATCGTCGACGAGCGCGAAGCCGACAAACAGCACGATTATTACTACGAGGGCGGCATCCGCTCCTTTGTCAGCCACCTGAGCCGCAACAAAATCTCCATCCACGAAGAGCCCATCTTTTTCAGCGATGCCCGCGACGAAATCGTGGTGGACGTGGCCATGCAGTGGAACGACTCCTACCAAGAAAACATCTTTTGCTACACCAACGCCATTTTCAACCGCGACGGCGGCACGCACCTGACAGGCCTCAAGGGCGCCCTCACGCGCACGCTCAACGCTTGGGCCTTCGAAAACAAGCTCCTCAAAGAGAACCAAAGCGCGCTGTCGGGCGAGGATGTCCGCGAGGGCATCACCGCGGTGGTGTCCATCAAGCACCCGGACCCGGCCTTTAACAACCAGCCCAAGGAAAAACTGATCAACAACGAGGTCAAGGGCGTGGTGGAGAGCGTGGTCAACGAGTGGCTCGGGCGCTTCTTCGAGGAAAACCCCAAGGTGGCCCGCAGCATCTTGGAGCGCGCCATCATCGCCTCGCGCGCCAGAGAAGCCGCGCGCAAAGCCCGGGAAATGGTGACGCGAAAAGGGGTGCTGGAGGGGGCGGCCCTGCCCGGAAAGCTCGCCGATTGCCAGTCGCGCGACCCGGCCGAGTGCGAAATTTACATCGTCGAAGGTGACTCCGCCGGCGGCTCGGCCAAACAGGGACGCGAGCGCCGCAATCAGGCCATCCTGCCCCTGCGCGGCAAAATCCTCAACGTGGAGAAAGCCCGCCTCGACAAAATGATCGCCTCCGAGGCCATCACCAATTTGATCACGGCCTTGGGCACGGGCATCGGCGACGAGTCGTTCACCTACGAAAAACTGCGCTACCACAAAATCATCATCATGACCGACGCCGACGTCGACGGTGCGCACATCCGCACGTTGCTCCTCACCTTCTTCTTTCGCCACATGCGCGTCCTCATCGAAAAGGGCCACCTGTTCATCGCCCAGCCCCCGCTCTACCGACTGCGCCGGGGCAAGCGCGACGTGTACATCAAGGACGAATCCGCGTTCCTCGAGTTTCTCATCGCCGCCAGCCTCGACTCCGTGGCCCTGTTAAACGACGCGGGCCAACCGGTGTCCCCCGAGGTGACCGAAAACGCCATCCGCACCTCCATTGCCCGGCGGCAAATTCTCGATCGCATCGACCGCTTCAGCGACTCGCGTATCGCGGTGGCCTTCAGCGAAGAGGGCATCACACACACCGCGCTGCACGACGAGGCCCGCTGTCGCGAGGCAGTGGCGCCCCTCATGGCCGCGCTGCAGCTCCCCAAAGAGGCCATCGAAGTCATGGCCGACGACACCCACGGCGCGTTTAAGTTTCGCGTCAACCGCGGCACCAACGGCGCGACGCAGCTCATCGACTTCGACTTCTCCTTCTTCTCCTCCGCCGAATACCGCGACCTGCTGAAGAGCCGCGAGAAGAGCCGCGCCTGGGGTGAGATGCACTTGCAGTTGCGCGTGGGCGACACCGACGAAGCCCTGCAGAGCATCGACGAGCTGTGGCCGCTGGTCGATACCGTGGCGCGTCGCGGGCTCACCATCCAGCGCTACAAGGGCCTGGGCGAGATGAACCCCGAGCAACTCTGGGACACCACGATGAACCCCGAGACCCGCACCCTGCTCAAGGTCTCCCTCGAAGACATGGCCGAGGCCGACGAAATCTTCTCCATCCTCATGGGCGACCAAGTGGACTTGCGCCGCGACTTCATCGAATCCAACGCCCTGTCGGTGCGCAACCTCGACATCTAACCCCAACCCCCCAACCCCCAAAACCTAAGGAGACACCCCTTGAAATCGCGTGAATCCCTGTCGCGAGGCATCGTGGCAACGCTGGCCCTGGCCACGCTGTTGTCGGGCTTTGCCGGACTGGCTTACGAGGTGATCTGGTCGCGCATGCTGGTGCTGCCCCTGGGCAGCTCTGCCGATGCCGTCGCCATGGTGCTGTGTGCGTTCATGGCTGGCATGGCCCTGGGGTCTCGCGCCCTGGGCGCCCTCTCCGATCGCATCCACGCGCCGCTGCGCATCTACATCGGCGTCGAGGTGGTGCTGGCGCTCTACGCCGTGGCGCTGCCCTTTGTCATGCCCGTCCTCGAAAACGCGTCGGTGTTCGGCGGCACCTTCCGCACCGCCCCGGTGACCGCCTCTTTTCGCATGGCGACGACCTTTGCCCTGGTGGCCCTGCCCGCCTTTCTCATGGGGGGCACCATCCCGGTGCTGACGCGCATCCTGCATGCGTCGGGCACCAGCGCGGCCCGTGCGGTGGGGTTGTTTTACGGCCTCAACACCCTGGGTGGCGCCGTTGGCGCGGCCATCACCGGCTTCGTCGCCATCGCCCTCATCGGCAACCGCGCGGTGTCCTTCATCGCGGCCTCCTTCAGCGTGCTCGCCGCCCTGCTGGCCCTATCGGTGTACCGACGCGTCACCGCTGCGTCCGCGGACACCCCTGCTTCGCCCCCCAGCGCCAGCGCCGCAGCCAACGCCCACCACTACCGCGCCGGACTGCTCATCGCCGGTGTGGGCGGCTTTGTCATGCTGGGCCTCGAGCTGCTGTTTTCGCGCATGCTCACCTTTGTGTTCGGCCACGACACCTACGCCTTTGCGGTGTTGCTCGTCGTGGTGCTCGCCGGCATGGGCCTGGGCGGACTCCTGTTTCGCGCCACATCCCGCAGGCGCGTCCCCGTGCCCGCTGCCTTTTGGCTGGTGGCCTTGGGCGCCACAACGCTGCTCTCGTTTTGGCTCGCCTCGTGGCTCGTCGTCGCCAAGGGCCGCGACCCCTTCTTGCTCGGCACCCTGGGCACGCTCTCCAACTCCCTGTGGCTCGAGTTCATCCGCGAGCTCGCCTACACGCCCATCCTGGTGTTCTTGCCGGCGCTGGCCTCCGGGGCGTCGCTCTCCGCAGCTTGTGCCACCGTGGCCACGCACCCCCACAACAGCGGACGGCGCATCGGCAACGCCCTGCTCGTCAACGGACTGGCGGCGGCGGCGGGCACACTGTTCACCTCCCTGGTGCTGATCCCACGCCTGGGGCTGCAGCACACGGTGGTGGCCCTCTCCTTGCTGGCGGTCGCCGCGGGGCTGGCCAGCGCGCTCTGGATGCGCCAACCCCTGCGCCGCGCCAAGTCGATCCTCGCCCTGGCGGTGCTGGCGTTGGTTGCGCTCGTCGCCATGCCCGCGCAGTTGCCCAAGGCCCTGCTGCAAGAGGCCGTGGGCGAGCGGCACCAAGAAATTTTGTACTACGCCGAGGGGCGCACCGGCACGGTGTCGGTGACCGAAAATCGCATCAACGGCGAGCGCCAACTCTTCATGAACGCCGTCAACGAGGTGACCACGCGCCTGGTGCACGACCAAAGCTTCAAGCTGCTCGGACACCTGGGGCCCTTGTTGCACCCGCACCCCAAGTCGGGCCTCATGATCTGTTACGGCGCGGGCATCTCCGCGGGCGCGGCCCTGATGCACCCCTTCGACAAATTCGATGTGGTCGATCTCTCCGAAACCATCGCGGGCGCGTCGCACCTCTTTGTGCCGTGGAACAACGACGCCCTAGCCGATCCCCGGCTGCACCTGCACATCGAGGACGGCCGCCAGTTCTTGCTGCGCAACACCGAGAAGCGCGACGTCATCATGGTGGACTCCACGCATCCCAAGTCCGTCGATTCGTGGCTGCTCTACACGGTGCGCTTTTACGAGCTGGTGCGCGCGGCCCTCGCCGAGGACGGCATCTTCGTGCAATGGCTGCCCCTGCACGGCCTCTCCGAAACCGAGTTTCGCGTCATCGTCCGCACCTTCATCGAGGTGTTTCCCGACATGAGCTTGTGGCTCAACGTGGGCAACGAAACCTACGGCCAAGCCGCCTACGTCAAAATGGTGGGGGCGCGCCATCCGCTGCGCATCGACTACGCCGAGCTCAGCCTGCGCCTGCGAGAGCCGCGCATTTACAACGACTTGCAGCCCTACGGCATGGCGGATCCCATCGAGATCCTCGACACGTACATCTCGGATGCGCCCACCATCCGCGCCTTTGTCGGCGACCTGCCGCCCCAAACCGACAACCGCCCGTTCATCCCCTACATCACCGCCTACTCCGACGGACCGCGCATGGAGGCGCGCAACCTGCTGCCCATTCGCACTAGCGTGGTGCCGGTGCTCGACAACATGGGCGAGGGCGAGGCCGAGGTTGTGGCGGCGCTGACCCAGGCGTCCGAGGCCATGGGCTTTCTGATGGCCGACATGCTCGAAGCCGCCCACGAGGTGTTTCCCGCGGGGCAAAAGATTCGCCTGTACCAGCAGATGCACGCCCAGAGCCGCAAGTACTACCTGCAGTTGGCGGCCTGGTACAGCGACGACGCGTTCAAGCTCTTCGAATCGGCCAACTACCTGGGCAACCTGGGCTTCACCGAGGAGGCCCTCGAATACTACGACAAGGCCCTGGCACTGCGCGGCAATGACAACCGCTTTCACATCAACCGCAGCCTGGCCCTGCGCGACTTGGGGCGGCTCGACGACGCCATCTCGGCGCTGCAGTCGGCGGTGACCCGCGAGCCGAAAAACGCGCTGGCCCACTACAACCTGGGCATCTGCCTGATGGAGTCGGGCGATGCGCTGGCGGCCCTGGCCGAGTTCGATACGGCCCTGGCCCTGCGGGCGGGTTGGGTGGACGTGTGGATCTCCAAGGCCGACGCGCTCATTCGACTCGAGCGCTACGCGGCTGCCGAAGAGGTGTTGCGGCGCTTGGTGGGCCGGGCGGCGTGGCGATCCGAGGTGTGGGACATGCTGGGCGTGGTGGCGGGGAGCCGCAACGAGTGGGAGCGCGCCCGGCAGCACCATGCCACCGCCCTGTCGCGCGATCCCTATCGCGCCGATGCGCACTACAACATGGGGCTGGCCCTGATGCACCTGGGGCGCCTGCGCGAGTCGGCCGCGGCCTTCTTAACGGTGCTGCGACTCACCCCCGAAGACGCCGAGGCCGCTAACAACCTGGGGCTCGTCTTCGCCGGGGTGGGGGCCTACGACGAGGCCATCCGCCACCACTTAAAGGCCATTGAGCTGCGCCCGGATTACGCCGAGGCCGCCTACAATTTGGGACTGGCCTACCGCGCCAAGGGCGACGTTGAAACTGCCGAACGCGCGTTTCGCATGGCCTTGGATTTCGCGCCCGACCTCCAACCCGCCGCCGAGCGCCTCGCCGAGATTCGCACCCAGCGCGCCGCGCCCTTTGCGGCATCTCCCGACACCGACACGGGCACTGACACCGATGCGGGCACTGACACCGATGCGGGCACGAGCACCGATGCGGGCACTGACACTGGCATTAGCACTGCCGCTCCTGCACCCGACACCAACCCTT
>LSQX01086883.1_pt1 | contig 23482 bp, 24 predicted proteins | sample 654561 | NCBI WGS metagenome assembly LSQX01 (sample SAMN04489861, study PRJNA283612) | anaerobic digester metagenome | isolation source: 4 biogas reactors fed with cattle manure at either 37C or 55C with and... | place: Denmark: Kongens Lyngby | collected 2014
TGGAAAGCGTTAGAAAGGGCAGAGGGCTAACAGACGATATGGAAGCGGCTTTGAAAGCGCTACCCCTGCCTGCATGGTACATAGATTCGTGTAAAAAGATTAAGTATATGTTCCCAAGGGCGCACGCTGCCGCATACTTGACTATGGCGTTTCGTGTTGCGTACTACAAGGTGCATCATCCGTTGGAATTCTATGCGGTGTATTTTACAACAAGGGCAGACGATTTTGATATTTTTCGCTGTAAGGGCGACTCTAATACCGTTCTGAAAAACCTTCGACAGATCGAGCGTGATATTAAAGAGCAAAGTATCAAAAGGGGCAAAAAGGTTTCAGACGAGCAAGACGAGTTTTTTGACGATGAGGAAGGCACAGTTATTCAAACGGCAGACAAGCTGAAAAAACTTGTTCCTATTCTTGAGGTTGTGTATGAAATGAATTTGCGTGGTATTCGCCTTTTGAATGTGGATATTAACAGGTCGGATGCTTCTAAGTTTTTGGTTACGGAGGATAATTCGCTGCTGCCGCCCTTTAATTCGGTTCAGGGTTTGGGAAAAAACATGGCTATGCAGATTGTGGAAGCGAGAAACAAGCGAAATGGTGTGCCTTACGACACAATAAACGATTTCAAAGAGGAAGCAAAGGTTTCAACGGCTGTAATGGCTAAGCTGGCGGAGTTGGGTTGCTTTGAGGGAATGGCGGAGAGTAGTCAAATCACTTTGTTTTAGAGGCAGAAAATATATTTTCTAATATATCTAATTATTGTTTACTTTTGGATTTATTTAGTATATGATAAAATTATTAACAAATGGCGCTCGTCAATTCTTTGCCTGCACCAAATAAGAGGAGGATGTTATGAAAAAGCTATTACCTACACTTCTTGTCTTGCTTGTTTGCTTGATGTTGTTTGCATCATGTAACACAGACACCAACACACCTGTAAACACAGAAACACCAAACAACACAAACAACGCAACACAAGAACCTACAAACGAACCTACTATCGAACCCACTGTTGAGCCTACCGAAGTGGATTGGCGTACGCTTTACCCCGAGGAAGATATTGAGTTGCTTCAAAAATTCTTTGATATTTGGAACGACGAAGAAAGGGATTTTTCGGAAGTGCTTATATATCGTGATGACGGTCATTACCCAGACCCCGAGAACCTAAAAGCAGGTCATTGGGCTATAGATAAGGTTTATACCACTGTTTTTGTTGATGGCATAGATTTTTTAGAAATTGTTGGCGAATATACAGATAAGGAAAGCAGCTTGTGGGGGCATTGCACGCTAACTTATAGCAGTCAAGCAGAAGGAATAAAGCTATATCTTGACCCTGACCTCACGAACGTATATCTCGTTAAATTAGATGTTACAGTTGACCAGGAAAAATACGATGATTTCTTAGAAAATGCCGAAGAGCCAAATGCTTTTATGCCCGATACCGCTTATACCTTGATAGTATTAACCACGGTAGGCGATGAAAGGCTTGTATTTACACTCTATGGCGGCGACTATATAATTTTAGAAAACATAGGTTTTGATATACCCGACGATGAAATGCAAAGATGGCTTGAACGAGAGGCGTACATACAACAGGATTGGGAGTAAGCTTTAAAGTAAAAGCGGTGGGAAACTACCGCTTTTTTAATACAAAAAATGCTCAACCAAAACCTTTACCCCAAGCAAAATAAGTATTACACCGCCTGCTAACTCTGCAGTTGATTTATACTTTTCTCCAAAAACATTGCCAATCTTAACACCTAAGCAGGAAAAAGCGAATGTAATAACTCCTATAAGCATAATTGCAGGCATTATTTTAACCTGCAATGAAGCAAACGCAATTCCTATTGCCAAAGCATCAACGCTTGTTGCCAAAGCAAAGGGTAGCATGGCTTTGAAAGTAAAACCATTCACGGTATCTTCTGATTCGGACTTTTTTTGTGATTCCCTAATCATGTTTGCGCCTATTAGTGCAAGCAAAACAAAAACAACCCAATGGTCAACGCTTGTTATGAAAGATGCGAATGTACTGCCTACAAGATAGCCTAAAAGCGGCATAAGTGCTTGAAAAATCCCGAAATACAGCCCTACGGTTATGACATGGTTTATTTTTAATTGCGTAACGGATAGTCCCTTTGCAACTGCGACTGCAAAAGCGTCCATTGAAAGACCTACCGCTATTAAAAATAATTCTAATGCCCCCATATTACCTCCGTAAAAATACTAAAGAAGTATATCACGAGCAATATATTTCGTCAATCATCAAAAGAGCATAAGAAGCGTTCCTACAACCAACAAGCAAAGACCTATTACAAGATTTTTTGAAAGCTTTTCTTTAAGCAGAAAATGCGAAAAAACAACTGTTACTATAATATTTAGCTTTTCAATAGGAACAACTATGCTTGCCCTGCCGCCCTTTAACGCTTGGAAAAACAAAATCCATGCAAGTCCTGTGGATATTCCCGATAGCAATATGAACAACCAATTCCTGCGGCTTAGCGTTTTTATTAGCTTCTGTTTATTTTGAACGAAAACGATTATCCAAACCATAATTGCAACTATTACTGTACGAATGGCTGTTGCGAGAGATGGTTCAACATCCCCTACTCCTATTTTTCCGAAAATTGCAGTTAGCGCTATGAATACCGCAGATAGCATTGCATAAAACAGCCAAGATTTGCTTTCACTTTGTTTTTTGTCGTGCTTTGTGGGACGAATCATTTGTAAAACACCAGCGGCAAGCAAAAAGATTCCTATAATCATTGCCTTAGTTGGTTTTTCTTTTAGAACTAAAAACGATAGCAAAATCGTTATTATTGTACTGCTTTTGTCAACGGGGGCTACTCGGCTTACATCGCCTAATTGCAATGCTTTGAAGTAGCAAAGCCACGCAATAGAGGTTGAAACACCCGATAGCATCAAAAATATTATGCTTTTCTGTGGAATTGAGGCAATTTGTGTATGCGTATTAGCAAGCAAAACCAAGCCCCAAGAGAATGCAAGCACAATTAGTGTTCTTAGAGCGGTTGCAAGGTTGGAATCCAGCTTTTTAATTCCAATTTTAATCAGAATAGCTGTGATTCCTGCAAAAAAAGCCGAAGCTACGGCATAGACAATCCACATATCTAATATTCTATGATAAAAACCAGCTTTTACACATAAAAAAATGAAAGGGAAATATCAATTTTCGATACTCCCTACCCTTTCATTTCCCGGGAAATAATGAGCTAATTTGCTAATATTCACATTCCCATATTTCTGGCAAAACGCTTTCCCTTTTTCATAGCGCGCCTGCCATCTCTGACCATGCGCCTATAAATATCGGGATACATCATGGAAATAGATACTGCCGCCGCTGCTGCGCCTGCTGCAACTCCCAAAAAAACTAAGCCTGCCTTCATTGCTTTCACCACCTTTTTATTTATTCTTATACATAGTTTGTGCATATTGCCTTTTATAAATCGTATAAATCGTTGGAATTTTAACTTGATTTACTTGTTATTGCTTCTAAAAATTGTAATTTTACAAAGCTCAACCTTTTTAGTCAAAAGGTGATAATCTTCTTGGTGTTAAAAAACTTTCTCTTATAGTATGATTTAAGTTGTTAAACCGTATGCATACAAATAACATAAGGAGGGCAATATGCAGGTAAAAACACATTTATCTGAAAATATGGCGACAAAACAGCTTGTTATGAGCCTAACAGGTGAGTTAGACCACCATTGTGCTGAAAAGCTGAGATTAAAGCTTGATTCAGAAATTAAGAAAACCAACTGCAAGGAATTTATACTCGATTTGGCAAACGTATCGTTCATGGACAGCTCTGGACTTGGAGTAATCTTAGGGCGATACAAGCTGATTACTCAAAAGGACGGAACGCTTTACATAAAGGGAGCAAACAGAAATGTTGACCGAATTTTGAGAATGTCGGGAATTTATTCCTTAGCTCAAAAAATTGAACACTAATAGGGGGTTATTAAAGAAAATGAAAAACAATGAATTGCACATGACATTCCCCGCAATGTCGGAAAACGAAGCGTTAGCAAGAATGTGCGCCTCTGCCTTTGCGGCACAACTGAATCCAACGATCGAGGAGATTTCGGATATTCGCACAGCCGTAAGCGAAGCGGTTACAAATTCGATAATACATGGGTACAACTCAAAGCCGCTAACCATTTATTTCGATGCCTATATTGTTGACGACGAGCTAAAAATCATAATTCGTGATGAGGGCAAGGGAATAGACGATATAAACCTTGCTATGACTCCATTCTACACAACCCTGCCAGATGGTGAGCGTTCTGGAATGGGCTTTTCGGTTATGCAGGCATTTATGGACGAGCTATACGTTTCATCAATGCCCGAGTTGGGTACAACGGTTACCATGCTAAAGCGCATAAAAAGGTGTGAAGAGGAATGACAAAGGCTGTCCTTCTTAGCCATGAACGGACTACCGAGCTAATTATTCTTGCAAAGCAGGGCGACGAGGAAGCATTCGAGCTGCTTGTGAAGCATAATGTGGCTTTGGTTAAGTCTATAGTCAAAAAATACCTGAACAGAGGTGTTGAGTATGACGATTTGTTTCAAATTGGCTGTTTGGGACTTGTTAAGGCTGTAAAAAATTACGATTTATCCTACGAGGTTCGTTTCTCAACATACGCCGTTCCTATGATAGCAGGCGAAATTAAGCGATTTTTGCGTGATGACGGCATGATAAAGGTTAGCCGTTCCCTAAAAGAGCTGGGAATAAAGGCTATGGCGGTACAAGAGCGCCTAAGCAAGCAGCATAACCGAGATATAGGCATTGAGGAAATCGCAAAAGAGCTTGATTGCGATGTTTTTGACATTACAAATGCACTTGAATCCATGCGCCCTCATGTTTCAATTTATGAACCTGTTTATGACGATGCCGCAACCCCCACATTGATAGCCGACAGGTTGAGCGTAGATAACAACGAGGAAGAGGCTATAATTAATCGAGTTTTTTTGAAAGAAATGTTGAAAAGCCTACCCCCAAGAGATAGGCAAATAATAATGCTTAGATATTTTTCAAGTAAGACACAATCGGAAGTTGCAAGGCTACTTAACATATCACAAGTGCAGGTTTCTCGCCTTGAAAACAAAATATTGCGTGGCTTGAGAGAAATCTGCACTAATCAAAATGAAACCATAGATTGTTAACTACTACTCTGAATACTTGTCAGAAACTACCCAAAGCATTCCGCCCGACTTCGTTGCCCAAAAGTGAATCTGCGTATCGGAAATCGAGTTTATGCTCTCATAATAGCTACCGTTTCCGAACTTTACATTTTCAGAACCCGTATCGCAGCAAGAAATATTATTAAAACAAGTATTCAAGTGCTTTGAAAGCTCTGTGTAGTTTTCTTCTAAAGTGCCTGTGCTTATTGCATCAAGTGCTGTTGTAATCTTGCACAGCTTGCCTTTTGAATTAAAATAATAGGTGCGTGTGCCGTTAAAGCTACGATTTTCCCCTTTGATATAGACTGCGCATTGTAAAAACCGTTTTGCTTCGGCTTTTTGGGAGTTGGGGTCTAAGCGCTTGATGGTTGTTTTCGTCATTCCGAATTGAATCCCATAGTCTAACTCTGCGTTAAGTGAATTAACATCGTTTCTTTCGAATACAAACTCCTTGTGCGAAACAAAATCATAGCCTTCCATTTCATTTTCGGTCAGCTTTGTAACCGCAAGATCGGCAACCAAGTTTTCTTTTTCGTAAATCTTTATATAGCCCTCAACAAAATCCCATTTTAGCGTGTCGTATTCGTTTAGCTGTTTATCAATGCTAAGGTCGTCTAAAATCCTGCATTTGTTTTTGGGTAGGAAAGTATAGAAGCCTTCAAAGCCCTTCTCACCCTTCCAATTCCCATAAAACATAAAGTATTCTTCGCTGACTACCTTTTCTTTGAAATCGTGTTCCGACAGCTTGTTGATTTCAACATTGATTAAGTCGATTTGCTTTTTGCTGTCGGAAAACTCACCCAAAGTGGAAAAAAGCGTTTTTGCCCTTACGTATTCTCCCTTTAAGGCTAACTGCTTGGCATATTGGTATCTGCAATCGAGTAATTGCTGTGTGCTGTCTAATACCTCTAATTCGCTTAACTCTTCAAAGATGGTTACGGCACTTTCGTAATCTCCCTCTTTCATTAGCTTGTGAGCATATTCATACCTTGAACGCAAAAGGTATAGATAGCTGTCTTTATAATCGCCTAAATTAGTAAAAGCGGTAATGGCTTGCTCGTACTCTGAGATTTCATATAATTTTATAGCAGTTGAATATTTTTTTTGAACAGAAGAGCAGGCTGTAGAAAATAGTGCTACAAAAATTAGCACAGCGCAAGAAATAATAATCTTCTTGAATATACGCATATTTTTCCCTCCTTGCTTGGTTATTACATTTTAACCGCTTGCCGATATTTGTCAAGCGCAGTATATCCCATATAGATTCTATTCCAAATGGCAGAGTTTTATATATCTTTCTAAAAAGCAAGGGTTTATGGACTTTTATGCATATTTATGCGTACCACAAGCATATAATTATAGGTTTAATGTTAACACATATTTTACATAATACGTGTGTATTGCCAAATGCTAAATAAATTAGTATAATTGAAATACTATAAGTGCAAGGAGCATACAATGAACGAAACTGATAAAAATATGCTTGGTTCTACGATACAAAGAGCCGCCCCTATACAACGAGCAAAGCCGGGTCAGGAGGTTGTAGCTTCTACACCCGAACCCACAACCGAGCCACAGCCCGAGCAACAAGCTACTCAAAGTCCGCCAGCAACAAAAAAGCCTGCAAGCGAGGTAGGCAGGAGAACTTCAAAATATAGAAATATTGTTGATGATAATTTCAAAAAAGCCGCTGTGCCTTCGATAAACAGCCCCTATGCCGTTATGCCTGTAGGTTGGAACTATGGCTTTTTGCTTGCGTTTGCAATACCAGTGCTTGGGTTTTTTATTGCCGTTGTTTGGGCGGCAGGCGGAACGAGATACCACAACAAGCGCAATTTATCGATTGCATTCGTGTTCTTGCAGCTTACATTAATTCTTTTGTTGGCTATTGGGTTCTTGGTGCTTTATTCTGTAGCCGCAGATAAACTCGATTTGATTTTAACGGATATAAAATCCGTAATAGATATGTTTTTAGCATTGTTTAAATAGATTAAGTTCGAAATGATTCGCAGAGGTGGGAACGCTTCTGCGTTTTTTATTTTGTACGGAGCGAGATTCTATAAAATCCAAGAATTGTAGGGGCTACACCCTGTGTGTTCTCCCGCCCACATTTACGCCAACCAAAAAGAAAATAATCTCATTGCCTATATTTATGTGGAGGGTGTGTCTCTGTAATCGTGCTGTCTCATAAAAATAATGTGCATAAACAAGCGGACCTACGGCTTATGAACGATATTTTTGCTGACAGTTTCATGCGATTCTGGGTGTTTCTTGACAACATTGTGCATAAACAAGCGGATGCACGCGCCCCTACGGCTTTGGGGCTTTACAACCCACGCATAATCACATTAACTAAATGCTTTCTTGCACCCTCTGCCGCCTGTTCAACTATTTCTTTGCTATGAGGAGCGAGTGCGATTTTGTTTTCGTTCTCCCTGCGGTATTGTTGGATTGCGTATCGTTTTGCACCCATTAGCTGAATTGCGATTTTTTCAATGTCAAAAACGCTTAGCTGTGGAGCAAATGTGGTTCTAAACTCGTAGTCTACTCCGCTTAAAGTAATCAAATCAATGCTTTTTTTGATGTTTTCCTCTTTGATTTTCATGGATTGAATTTTTGAATACTCGCCCAATGGCGCTTTTATATCCATGGCTATGTAATCTAAATCCTTTATTAGCTTTTCTAATATTTGAGGAAGCAAGCCGTTGGTATCGAGCTTTATTTTGTAGCCCAACAAACGCACTCTTTTTATGAACTGTAGCAAATCACGCTGTAATGTTGGCTCTCCGCCTGTGATAACTACACCGTCAAGAAAGCCTATATGAGAATCCAAAAAATCGAATATCTCTTTTTCGGGTAGCAATTCGTTTGTATGCCAAATATGCTTGTTGTGGCAATAAAAACAGTCCATATTGCAACCGGGTACAAACAGCGTTGCCGCAATGTACCCGGGATAGTCAACGAAAGAATTTTTAACTAAGCCTGCAATCTGCATTAGTTTGCCTCTGGAACTACAAATTTTACCCTTTCCTTGTATTCTTCCTTTTTACCGTCATTATAATTCTGAACGGGGCGGAGGTAGCCTACTACCCTGCTCCAAACCTCTGCGCTTCTGTTACAGGTTGGGCAGTTAAAATGCTCGCCTGCAATGTAGCCATGCTCGTCGCATACGCTGAATGTAGGTGTAATCGATATATAAGGCATCTTGTACTTGGTAAAGATTTTCTGAATTAAGCGCTTTGCCACCTCTATATCATCGATTTTTTCACCCAAGTATAGGTGCTGAACCGTTCCGCCTGTGTAAAGCGATTGCAGCTCGTCTTGCAAGTCTATCATTTCCATGATGTCCTCTGTGAAGTCAACAGGCAGCTGTGAGGAGTTCGTATAATAGGGTACATTTGTACCAGACGAAATTATATCTAAGAACCTTTCACGGTCGAGCTTTGCCAAACGATAGCTTGTGCCTTCTGCAGGGGTTGCTTCCAAGTTGTAAAACTGCCCTGTTTCCTTTTGGAACTCCTGCATTATTCCACGCAAATAGTTCATAATCTCGATTGCGAACTCATTGCCCTCTTTTGTTTCAACACCCTTGCCCATGAAGTTTAATAGCGCTTCGTGCATTCCGATAATTCCTATCGTGTTGAAGTGGTTAAACCAATATGAGCCATGGCGTTCCTTTATATCTTTTAGATATACTCTCGAATACGGATATAGCCCTGCTTCGGTTTGCTGTTCTATTACCTTGCGTTTAATCTCCAAAGAGGTTTTGCCTATCTCTGCAACCTTGCGTAATCTTGCAAAGAAATCCTCTTTATTCCGTGCTAAGTAACCTATTCTCGGCAGGTTGATTGTGAATACGCCTATTGAACCTGTCAAGGGGTTTGAGCCAAACAGACCGCCGCCACGCTTTCTCAATTCCGATACGTCTAAACGCAAGCGGCAGCACATGGAAACAGCGTCCTCGGGGGATAAGTCAGAATTCACGTAGTTAGCGAAATAGGGAATGCCGTATTTGCAGGTGATTTCCATGAACTTGTTTACAACCGGGCTGTTCCACTCAAAGTCTTTAGTAACATTGATAGTAGGAATAGGGAACGTGAAAACTCTGCCCTTAGCATCGCCCTTTAGCATTACTTCACAGAAAGCAAGGTTTAGTATGTCCATCTCTGCTTGATAATCGCCGTAAACGGTGTCCTGCGGTACTCCGCCTATAATAATTGGCTGGTCCTTTAGCGTTGAGGGTACTTTAATATCGAATGTAAGGTTGGAGAATGGGCATTGAAAGCCTACTCTTGTGGGTACATTAAGGTTAAATATGAACTCTTGCAGGCATTGCTCTACCTGCTCGTAGGTCATGTTGTCTTTTCTGATGAAAGGCGCACAATAGGTGTCGAAGCTCGACCATGCTTGCGCTCCTGCTGTTTCGCCTTGGGTTGTGAAGGTTGAGTTTATAACCTGCCCTAAGAATGAACGCAAATGCTTAGCAGGCTTGCTTTCTACCTTGCTTGGAACTCCACCAAAGCCCTGTATGAGAAGCTGTCGCAAATCCCATCCTGCGCAATAGGGACCAAAGAACCCTAAGTCGTGAATATGGCAATCGCCCGATGTATGCGCATCACGCACTTCTTCCGGGTATATTTCATGCAACCAATACTTTTTTGTGAACTCTTCTCTGATATAGTTGTTCAAGCCGTTTACGCTTTTAAGTGTGTTTGCATTTTCTTTAACGCTCCAATCCTTGTCTTTAAGGTAATCAGAAAACATATCGATTGTAGCGCCAATCAAAGCGTTGGCTTCCCTTGCGCCCTTACGCTTTTCTCGATATAGAATGTACGCTTTTGCTGTTTTTGCGTGTCCGTTTTTAATCAATACACGCTCGACTATATCCTGAATTTCTTCAACATGGGGACATTCATCGCCGTATGTTTCATAAGCTATTTTCACAACCTGCTCGGTTAGCTGTTCAGCCAATAGCATATCATCGCCGCCTACAGCTTTTGCGGCTTTGAAAATCGCTTCTGTAATTTTTTTAGGGTCAAATATTTCCTTTTGACCGCTTCTTTTTAGAATCAGAGTAAACATTTTGCCACCTTGTACCTTTCGAAATTATTTTAGCATTTTAAGGGTTTATAATCAAGTTTGTATGCCTATAATTCATTAGTGCTATATCTATGTTTAACCCCTAAATGTTGTATGCGTTGAGTATATCACTCACTATATATGGTGTCAATAACTATTTTTCGTGTTATGTAACTTGTTTACAGTTTATTCATTTATTGGGGAAGCCTTGCCGCTTTAATCTAATTGCCGTATTACTATATATATGATAAAATGCAAGTTATGGATAAGGGAAAAACTCGCATTATACTAGGAATAGACCCAGGCTATGCCATTTTAGGCTATGGTGCAATCGAGGTATGCGGAAATCGCTTGAAGCTAATAGATTATGGAGTAGTAGAAACCGACATCAAGCATAGTTTTCCTCAACGCTTGGAAACGCTATACATTCAAACAAAGCGCTTGTGCGAAAGCACCGCCCCCGACTGCATTGTGTTCGAGGAATTGTTTTTTGCAAAGAACACAAAAACAGCCATGCAGGTTTCAGCCGCGCGTGGCACTTGCCTGTTGGCGGCATATCAAACCTGTTTGCCGCTTTACGAATACACGCCCATGCAGATTAAATCGGCTGTTTGCGGAAACGGTCATGCGGGGAAAAAGCAGGTTCAAGAAATGGTTATGCGCCTTTTGAACATGGATAAGATTCCAAAGCCGGATGATGCGGCAGACGGGCTTGCGGCGGCGATTTGCCATTCGGGAGTAATAGGCTTGGCGGCAGAGCAGTTTAGAATAAAGTAAATTATTAAATAATATCCCAAGGAGGAATTATGTACGCATATATTTCAGGAATAGCAACAGAAATAGGCTTAGACTACTGCATAATAGAAGCAAATGGTGTCGGCTACTTGCTTTTTTGCAGCTCAAATACATTAAATAAGGTAAAAATAGATGAAAAGTGCAAGCTACTAACGCATTTACATGTAGCCGAGGATGTTTTTTCGCTTTACGGCTTTAGTTCGGAAGAAGAGCGCAATATGTTTAGAAATTTAACCTCCGTTACTCGCATAGGCAACAAAACGGCATTGAGCATTCTTTCAATGCTAACGGTTGAGGACATTACAATGGCGATTATAACCGAGAATGCCGCCGCCTTCGATTGTGTTTCGGGAATAGGCAGAAAAACTGCCGCAAGGCTTTTACTCGAGCTAAAAGAAAAGGTTTCAACCGCAACGAGTATTTCAAAGGAAGCAAAAGAGGACAGAACCGAGCAAAAAACAGGCTTTTCCATGCGTTCTGAAGCTATTGAAGCGCTGGTTGCGTTGGGCTATGACGGACTTACTGCTGGCAGGGCGGTTGGCAATGTGGCGGACAGCGAGTTTTCGTCTGTAAAACAGCTAATAAAACTTGCTTTGGCGCAAACGGGAGGAAATAAATGAGCGAATACGATTTTGAAAGGGATATTATTTCCTCTTCTATGCTTGCAGATGACGAGCAAATAGAGCTTTCTTTGCGTCCACGCTTGCTATGCGAATATATCGGTCAAGATGTTGTAAAAGAGCATATGCAAATCTATATAGATGCGGCAAGGCAAAGAAAAGAGCCATTGGACCATACATTGCTATATGGTCCCCCCGGATTGGGAAAAACCACGCTTGCAAATATCGTTTCAAATGAAATGGGGGCAAATATCTACAAAACCTCGGGGCCTACATTGCAAAGGGCAGGCGATTTAGCGGCAATCCTAACAAAATTAGAAGAAAACGATGTGCTTTTCATAGACGAAATTCACAGGCTAAACCCAAATGTAGAGGAAATTCTCTATCCTGCAATGGAGGATTTTTCTATGGACATAATTTTGGGAAAAGGTCCTGGTGCAAGGTCTATTCAGCTTGATTTGAACAAATTTACGCTTATTGGCGCAACCACAAGAATGGGGCTTTTAACTTCGCCATTGCGTGATAGATTCGGAATAAAAGAGCGGCTTGAAATGTACGAGCATTCCGCTTTGAAGCATATCATAACAAGAAGTGCAGATATTTTAGATGTTGTGATAGACGAGGCAGGTGCAATAGAAATCGCAAGCCGTTCAAGGGGAACACCCAGAATTGCTATACGGCTTTTAAAGCGTGTACGTGATTTTGCACAGGTGAGAAGTGATGGCATAATCACAGCGGAAACGGCAAAAATGGGGCTTGATATGCTTGATATAGACGAGTTAGGCTTAGACAAAACCGACAGGCGAATTTTAGAAACCATGATTGTGAAGTTCGGAGGAAAAGCGGTGGGTCTGGAAACCTTGGCGGCAGCAACGGGTGAGGACTCTCAAACATTGGAAGATGTATATGAGCCGTACTTGTTGCGCTTGGGCTATATCGCACGCACTCCGAGGGGGCGAGTTCCCCAAAACGGTGCGTATGAGCATTTAGGCTTGGAAATTCCCAAAACAAACTAAATAGTTATTGAAAAATAATAGTTTTTACTTATAATTAGTATATAGAGGCACGAAAGGTGGTAGCAAAATGAAAAGAAAAGAGATGGACGCTTTAATTGTTAAACAAAATGTAGAGATAATTATGGCAAACTCAAAGATAGCAGACTACGAAAAGGAATTAGACGATTACAGGCAAAGGGAGGATAGCATTGTAGAAGCGCTTACTACTGCCTCGGAAACAAAAAAGCGTGTGTTGGCTCAAGCGGAAAAGGAGTTGGCGAATGCTCAAGCGCAAGCCATGAAGGCGGTTGAAAACGCAAAAAAGGAAGCGAATGCTATAATAGTTGCAGCGCAGGAAAAGGCAAACCATTTACTTGCTAAAGCTATGAAAAAGTGCGAGAAAATGGAATTAGAGGCTGCCGCAAAAATCAAGGAGCAGAACGCTATTCATGATGAAATGGGCTTTGCACTTGCGAATATTGCTCAGAAGCTACAGAACTATATAGAAAATTTTCAACCTAAATTCAGCGGTAGCAGTACCGAAAAAAAGGTTACGAAAAGCGAAATTGACTTTCCAGACGAGTACGAATCCCCGGCAGAGCTATACCACTATATTTTGAAAATCAATGCGGAGAATGATGGCGTTGAGGTTGAAACACCAAACGTGGTTGAGCGTACTACCAAAGCCCCTAAATTTTTAACGGTTACAGAGGATTTATTGTCAGCCGAGGAGATAGATAACGCAATCGAAACTTCCGCAACACTTGGCGATAAGGTAGAGGACAAAGAGAAAAACGATGATAACGAGGGGAACGGCGAAAACAAAGATTCGGTTCAAGCGTGTAAAAACTTTGCGATAACTGCCACAGAAGAGCAAACAGACGAATCAATAGAGACAGCACAAAGCTACGAAAATGACGAAAGCGATAAACAGCCAAGTGATTTTGAAGCGGAAATGGAAAAGGTTAGAGATGCTGTGTTGGCGGTATTAGAGGAGTAAGTAATCTACTACGGCTAGGCTTAGCTTAGCCGTATATCAATTCATAAAAGTTCGAGGTGAAGTATGCCGATAGAGTTTACTACTAATGTTGATTTTAAAACTTTTGAGGAGTTCATTTATTTTTCGTTGTATAAATCGCGCTATAAAACGGCAAAGTTTATTGGCTCGTTCTTTATTGTTGTTGCAGTATTGCTATCGGCAGTTTCCATTTTTATACCTTGTATTTTTCGGGTTTACGCAAGGCTAATACTTTTAATAATTGCATTGTCAATTTTTTTGGGGTTTATAGTGTTTTTTCTGCCTAAAATTCAGTATAAAAAGGTATCTAAACTATTGTCCGTTCCTCGAAAATTTACCTTTTATGATAACCATTTTGAGCTGGTGATAGAATCGGAAAAGGTTAGTGATTTTGCAAAGACTATTCCGAACTTACTAAGGTTTGTGAAACACGAAACACCATTCTTTTATATATTTCTGGTAATCAAGCATACTTAATTCGAAAATCTGATATACCGATAGAGCAAGCGCAGGCTTTACGCAATTTGCTTATAAGGGTTATAGAGCCAAAGAAATTGAAGATAGTTGGTTGAGGTGCAAAATGCCGATAGAGTTTACAACACAAATTGATTATAAGGCTTATGAGGAGCTTTATTTCACTTCGAGAAAGATTGCTACTCTTATAAAGCTGATTGCTTTGTTTTATATAGGTTTGAGTTTATTGCAGTTGGTTATGGGGTTTATGGAGCTTTCTAAAAATACTGCCGATAATACAATATTTCTTATAGCCATAATGCTGTCATTTTTGTATCTAATATTTCTACAACCTAAAGCAATGTTTAAAAGACTTCCAAAAATTACGATTCTTCCTCGTACATACAAGTTTTACGATACAAATTTTGAAATACAGCAACAGTCTGAAACGGTTAGCGACTATACAAAGATGGATTATTCAGAGCTGTATAAGGTAAGAGAAACCCGTAATACCTTTCTTCTTTACGTTGGAAAAAAACATGCTTACTTAATCGCAAAAAAGGATTTAACGCCCGAGCAAACTACTGATTTACGCAATTTGCTTATAAGGGTTATCGAGCCAAAAAAATTGAAGATAGTTAGTTGAGGTGCAAAATGCCGATAAAGTTTAAAAATACGGTTGATTATAATGCGTATAAGGACTTTGTGCATGTAATGTTTTTTGGTAAAGGCTATCGGTTTATTCCGTTTCTTATATCGGTTTTTCTGATTCCTGCTATTAAGTTGATTGATATTTTTTCTAACAATATAATTATAAAATCACTTATTATAGCATTGAACCTAATTTTAATCGTTTTAGCTTTACGATTAGTTTTAGAGCCAAAAATAAGGTACAAAAAGGAATCGGATATATTGTCTGTTCCTAAAACATATACATTTTATGATACATATTTTGAAATACAGCTAACAACGGACGTTCGTAACGAGCTTTCAAAGCATAATTATTCCGATTTAGAAAAGGTGTATGATGCACAGAATTCCTATATTTTGATTTTATCGGGCAATCAAGAATACATAATTTCTAAAAAAGGCTTAACTAACGAACAGGCTGACGATTTGATTGTTCTGCTTAAAAGAGTAACAAAACCCGAAATGCTTGAAAAGGTAAAACCCGAAATTAAATAAAATATTATATCTTTTGTGTAAACGGGTGCATACCTTTGTTAATTGTGATATATTAGAATTTGTGGCTGCACGAATAAGTATAACTGGAGTTGCAAATGAAAAAATACATTTTAGACCTGAAAAGAGAATTTACAAGTTATAACGGCACAAAGTTTTCCAAAGATTTAATAGCAGGTGTAACTGTTGCGGCTGTCGCATTGCCGCTTGCATTGGCTTTCGGAATCGCTTCTGGTGCAGGGGCATCGGCTGGGCTTGTTGCCGCAATCATAGGCGGCTTTATTACAAGTGCATTGTCGGGTGCTTCGTATCAGCTTTCCGGCCCTACAGGCACAATGACGGCAATTTTAGCGTTAACTTTAGCTAAGCATTCGATTCAAGGAATGTTCATAGTCGGCTTAATCGCAGGAATTATTATATTGCTTTGCGGAATATTCAAGTTGGGCAGAATTGTAAACTTCATTCCCCTACCCGTAATAACAGGCTTTACCTCGGGCATTGCACTTATTATCGCATTCGGGCAGATTGATAGCTTTTTTGGAACAACCTCCGTAGGCGATGGTGCGGTTCAGAGAATTATTTCGTATTTTGCTAACGGCTTTCATATAAATATTCCTAATATGCTTGTTGGGCTATTCGTGGTGCTGTTGATGATTTTCTGGCCGAAAAAATGGAATGGTTTTATGCCTTCATCGCTTTTAGGAACGATTTTAGCGATAATTGCAATGATGCTTTTGAAGCTGGATATACCCACAGTAGGCGAGATTCCAAGAACTATTATGCTTGAAAACAGACTTGATATTTTTGCTATGAAGTTGGGCGATATTACGACATATTTGTCTCCCGGATTCTCTATTGCTGTGCTTTGCATGATTGAAACGCTGCTTTGCGCTTCATGTGCAGGCAGAATGAAAAAAGAAAGCTACAACACCGACAGAGAGCTTGTTTCGCAAGGTTTGGCTAATATGGCACTACCCTTTTTTGGCGGGATTCCCATCTCCGCTGTTATGGCGAGAACAAGCGTAGGAATAAAGGCAGGCGGAATAACAAGGCTTACGGGCGTTATACATTCGTTGGTTTTGTTGGTTTGCGTGCTTGTTATATCGCCTATTTTCAAGCATTTGCCCTTGTCGGCTTTGGCAGGTGTGCTGTTTATGACGGCATTTAGAATGAACGATTGGGATAGCATAAAGAGCTATTTTTCAAAGCGCATGAAGGGTCCTATTTCGAGTTTTTTAGTTACGATGTTGGCGACCATTGTTTTCGACCTAACGATTGCAATTTTGCTTGGAATAGGCGTGGCTTTGGTTGTGTTCCTATTCAGCGTGTCTAAACTTGAGGTTAGCACTTCAAAAATTGAAAGACATAAGATGAAAGCAAGCGATAAAGAAGAACATCACGCAACTATCGAGGAGAGATTCAAAGATACGGTTGTGGTGTATATTTCTGGTCCTATGTTCTTTATGAACTCACAGAAGTTAACCGAAGCGCTTGAAAAGGTTGTGGGCTATAATACGGTAATACTGTCTATTCGTGGTGTGCCATTGGTGGATGTTAGCGCAATGACAGCACTTTCGGATTACTACGAGATATGCGAGAAAAACGGCATAAAACTTATTGTGTGCGGCGCACATGAAAAAGTTATGAATAAATTAAAAAGCTATGGTTTATGTGATATAATTGGAAACGAGAACTTCTACTTCAGCGTTGACAGGGTCTTAACCTGCGAAGAATTAAATATTTAAACAAGGGAGGAATCGGATGAGGTTTTACAACAGCGAATTAGAGGCACTAAGCCAGCTTCATTTGTTTTTTGATACGGCATTGCATGTTCAAAGCAGGGAGAATTATGTTCATGCCGAGATGATTCCAAAAAAGATTCAAGTACAAATTCGCAGAACGATAAAGGATTTTTTAGCGGAAACGGATTCAATATTGTCTGACGAAAGCAAGGCAAGGCTTTCAGAGGATATGAAGATAAGCAATATTTTGTTCTTTTTGGCTTCCCAGCATGATGATTTTTTGAATCTGATGGACAAAAAGGCGGAGGCTTTCAACGAAGCTACATCTGCGCTTGACAATTTGGTTGTTAAATGCTTTCGTAGGATTAACTATTATCTTTTCACAGAGGGCAATCGTCAATACTTATTAAATAAAAACGGTAAGTATTATTATGAGATTATTGATACGATTTCTTCGGTTATGAATCTTGTTTTTGTAGAAGCAGAGGTTGAAAACTTGAGCGATTTGCCTATTGCCAACTACGAGCTACAAAAAGATGGTGATTTGTTTGTGCTTAAATTCTTGCAGATTAACGAGGAAACCAAAGAGGAAACTATAGCTACCTTGCGTTGCAAGGACTTAGTTGTAGAATATGATATGTTCAATTATGTTGCCGCCACCTACAGTACAAACAAATACTCTTGGGGAATGCTTGCGAAGGCATTGGGAGACCTTGGCGGACGGAATTGGTTCGACGAGCGTTTGGTAAACGAGAAAGAAAAAAAGTTTTTACCACTATACAAGTTCGAGCCGATAATGTGGTATTTCAACCCCGGCGATAACGAATACGAATACAATGACGAACAATTCGACTTGTTCATAGAATACGTAAAGCGAGCGGATTGTGAAAAGCTACTTCCCAATCTTGATGCGTATAGGAATGCAAAAAACGAAAAAATTCGGGCGAAAGCGTTAAAAAAGCTAAGGAATGTAATGGCAGACAAATCATGCGAGCCGCTTTGGCGCTTGATTTTCTTTGAGTTATACGAAGCGGCAAGCGAATATCCGTTAAAATCTGAAAGATTAGCCGACCCACAGCTTTTGCAGGAAACGAGAGAGAGAATAATAACTGTACTAAGAGAGGGCGGCTATGAGGGTGAGTATCCGCACTTTCGAAAGAAAAAACGGGGCTTATTGAGCTATATTTCCCTTGTTGAAACCTTTGTCGCAGACGATTTGTATGTGGTTTTTAATGCGAGTTATGCGTATATGGGCAAGCGCAAGGCAGAAAAACATTATGAAAAATTAGATGCCTTTGGAGCGTTCTTCCACGGTGGCGGGCGGGTTGTGCCTTTGTTGATTGAAAGTCAAACTCAAGTGGGTGTACCTACTTTGCAGCAGGTGCTGAAGGCGGTTATGAAGTTTGCACAGAATAGAACTCTTAGCAAAAAAGAGACGATTTATATAGGCGATGCGCCAAAAGACAACTTTGAGATGTGGATTCCCATTATGTTTGCGGTAATTATCACGATGGCGATTGTTAATGCGGATAATCCCAACCCCGCCTTTCGGGATGCTTTAATGAAGGTGGTTGGTATTGTGGCGTTTGTGCTTATCATTTTGACTATTGTTATTAAACAGATAAAAAAGCGAGGCAAACGGGGGTAAAAGGGAGTGGACAAACAGCAATCTAAGGGAGAATAGCACTACTAGCATTTGCTGCGGGCTTGTTCTTGATAGTTGTGCCGATATTTGCCGCTTTGTTAGGTGTTTCTGGAGATGCCTTTGCCGCAGTTTATTAAATTTCGCTTATTTTAGTGCTTGGCGTTGGTTCTGTGATTGAAAGGAAGCTAAAAGGGAAGTAGTTTTTGTTGAGAAGTAAAAATAACAGTTTACAATCAAAAACTCTTATGTTATAATACTTAACGCAAACCATTGGCTCGGTTGTGTCGTTACTCCGACGCATAGCTTAGTCGATTGGGGTTATTAAATTAAGGAGGAAACTAAAATGAACGAACAAGAAACCAAGAACGCCATTATTCAAAAACATGCGCGTCATGAAGGCGATACAGGTTCACCCGAGGTTCAGATTGCACTTTTAACCGCTCGCATCAACCATTTGAATGAGCATTTGAAAATCAATCAGAACGACCACCATTCTCGTCGTGGTCTGCTCAAAATGGTAGGTAAACGTCGTGGTCTTTTGAACTATCTTATCAAAGAAGATATCGAGCGTTACAGAGCTATCATTGCAGAACTAAACCTAAGAAAGTAATGCGAAGAAATGCAAAGGTCAGCCAATCGGCTGGCTTTTGTTTTTTGGGTTTGCAAAAATTTATACTTGACAAAATCGTAATGCAGTTTATAATTGATAATGCTTGCGAATGTGGTGGAACGGCATACACAACGGATTTAAAATCCGTCGGGGAAACCTTGGGGGTTCAAATCCCCCCATTCGCACCAAAAAAACGCATTTGTCTAATGGACAAATGCGTTTTTTTGAGTGATACGTTCCCTTGCGGGAACGAGATACACGCCTTAGGCGCGTGATGCAGCTTTCGCTGTGATGCACGCCTGCGGCGCGTGGAGGGAACGCTTCGCATCACAGCACAATGTGCGACATCACGGCGGTACGCCGCATCACTTATCACTATTGAGAACCATCCCATTTTGGTATAATTACTTACGAAAAGTGAGGTTCTATTTGTCTGAATCAAGACTTTCTATGGAATTTGCCGTCGATATAATTGAACTTGCCAAAGCATTTAAGGCTAATTGTGAATATCCAATCGTAAAAATGCAAAATCCGTACTCTCCCACTTTACAACCCTTCCTAAAAGTCATATAATAGTTGTTTGGACAAAAAGAGAGGGTTATATGAACAAAGACAATAAAAAAATACGCAACGTTGCGATAATTGCCCATGTTGACCATGGCAAAACTACGCTTGTGGACAGGCTTTTGCGCCAAAGCGGCATTTTTCGTGAAAACGAAGCTGTGCAAGAGCGAGTTATGGATTCGGGCGATTTAGAGCGTGAGCGTGGCATCACAATACTATCAAAAAACACAAGCATTCAATACAATGGCTATAAAATAAATATCGTTGATACGCCTGGGCATTCGGATTTTGGCGGCGAGGTTGAGCGCATTTTGCAGATGGTTGACGGCGTTCTGCTGCTTGTTGACGCTTTTGAGGGCTGTATGCCGCAAACCCGTTTCGTTCTGAAAAAGGCTTTGGAATTGAACAAAGTGCCTGTTGTTGTAATAAATAAAATCGACAGACCCGTTGCACGTTCCGCAGAAGTGGTTGACGAAACATTGGAGCTGTTCTTCGAGCTTGGTGCATCGGATGATCAAATCGAATTTCCTGTGATTTACGCATCGGCAAGAGAGGGGATTTCGGGCAACTCGCCTACCGATCTTCAAAACGATATGAAACCGCTGCTTGATGCGATAATCGCTCATGTTCCTGCACCGCAGGGAGACATTGCCGCACCCTTGCAGATTCTATTTTCTACAATCGATTATGACGATTATGTGGGACGAATTGGCATAGGCAGGGTAGTTCGTGGAAGCGCTTCACGCAACCAGATGATAACTATTTGCGGCGGAAAAAGCACTCGCACAGAAAAGCTAACAAGGCTATATCGCTTTGAGGGACTAAAACGAATTGAAACAGACGAATGCAGCACCGGCGATATTGTGGCGGTTGCAGGCATATCCGATTTGATGATTGGCGAAACCGCTTGCGCCGTTGATTGCATCGAGCCTTTGCCCTTCATTCATATAGATGAGCCGACTATCAGTATGACTTTTATGGTGAACGACAGCCCATTTGCTGGGCGTGAGGGCAAGTATGTAACTTCAAGGAATTTGCGTGATAGGCTGTTTCGAGAGGTTGAAACGAATGTTTCCATGCGTGTTGAGGAAACCGAAAGCACAGACGCATTTAAGGTAAGCGGCAGGGGTGAATTGCACCTTTCCATTCTAATCGAAACCATGCGTAGGCAGGGCTTTGAGTTTGCTGTATCTCGTCCCAAGGTCATTATGCACTATGAAAACGGCATAGAATTAGAGCCTATTGAGGAGCTTACGGTTGATGTTCCGCAAGAATATGTTGGAGCTGTTATTGAAAGCATGGGTACTCGTTGCGGCGAAATGCTGGATATGACGACATCGCAGGAGGGGCTAACAAGGCTAATTTTCAAAGTGCCTGCAAGGGGACTTATGGGCTTTCGTTCTGAGCTTTTAACGAACACAAGGGGTTTGGGGGTTATGAGCCATATTTTTTACGCATACGAGCCGCACAAGGGCGAAATTGTTGAGAGGCTGCGTGGCTCATTGGTGGTTCACGAAACAGGCGAGAGCAACGCTTATGGGATTTTCAACACGCAGGACAGGGGCAGAATGTTCATAACGGCAGGCGTACCAGTTTATGAAGGTCAGATTTGCGGCGAGTGCTCTCGGAATGAGGATATTGTTGTTAATATCTGCAAAAAAAAGCATGTTACGAATATTAGGGCATCGGGTAGCGACGAAGCGTTGAGGCTTACACCCCCATTGGTTTTTAGCTTGGAGCAGTGCTTGGAGTTTATTAGGGATGATGAGCTTGTTGAGATTACGCCTAAAAGCATTAGAATGCGGAAGCGTGTTTTGAACAAAGAATTGAGGGCGAAGAAGGGCACAAGTGTACGATGAGATTGGTTATCTGCGAAAACCATTGAGATTATTCACTTTCGCTCATAGTGATATTGCGTTTGACAGTGATGTTCGCCTGTGGAGAATTAGGCACGAATAGTACATAGAATAATGTAGGGGAGGATTCAATATCCTCCCGTTTTGAATTTATTAAGCTTAATTAGGTCTCTATGCGCCCGATGAGATTATTCACTTTCGCTCATAGTGATATTGCGTTTGACAGTGATGTTCGTCTGTCTGCGAATTAGGCACGAATAGTACATAGAATAATGTAGGGGAGGATTCAATATCCTCCCGTTTTGAATTTATTAAGCTTAATTAGGTCTCTATGCGCCCGATGAGATTATTCACTTTCGCTCATAGTGATATTGCGTTTGACAGTGATGTTCGTCTGTCTGCAAATTAGGCACGAATAGTACGATAAACTAAGTAGGGGAGGATTCAGTATCCTCCCATTTTGAATTTATTAGACTTAATTAGGTCTCTATGCGCCCGGTTTTTCGTGCATTTTGTTTTCGAGGGTTTAGCGTTGGCGGTTGTATCGTGTCTTTTTGTTATCGCTGTTCGTTGTTGGGGTTATGCCTTACCCGATTATGCAATCCTCTCGAAATCCCGAACAACAGGCGGACGGGCAATGCCCGCCCCTACATATATAATATACCCAATGCTTAATTAACTTCCGTGTATTCCTTGCCTTAATTTGCGTTTTGCCTTCTGCATTTATTATTGCTAACTATCTAAAAACAGTTCGATATACCTTTACCCTACCCTCAAATATCCGATAGATTGCGTGCAACAGCTCAAGGCTGTTTCCATTCGATAAATCATACACAACAATCTGCTTAGGCGACAACGAAATCAACAGGTCCACAATGCTGTCTGCCGACTCCTTTGGGTAATCCACATGAGTATCCATATCGTTTGTAAGCGAGCAAGAGCCGTCCTCCTGTAAAATCACGCTTATTTGTTCAATACTTGTGGGTGCTAAACGTGCAAAGCTGCCTATTAGGTCGAGTAACTCCTTTTGCTCTGCAATCAATAGCATTTCCTCAACCGCATGGTCAACGCAACGCTCCCATGTTCTAAGTGTGTCCGACATTCTAAAACGCACAAAGCCTTCTAAAATCAATAATTGCGAATCCTCATAATGTTGTTTTATCTCTCTTAGTATCCTTGAACGAATTGTAGCGTGTTTGGAATATCTGATTGCATCGGTTAGAATTTGCTTTTTCTCTTCAAGAGTTGCAGGCAAACCCCTTACGATATCCGCCAACTCGAACTTTGCAATATCGCTTGCAAGCAGGTTACATACTGCATCGCAAAAAGCGTCCATGCGTTCAGGGGAAGAAGTGTCAACGCAAAGCGAATCATGTGAGGACTCTGTAATTGTATATTCTACTCCACTTCTGTCTAAGTGGCGGCGTAGGGTGGCTGAAATATCGATGTCATATTCGTGTGTGCATATAGCACAAGTTTGCATAATATCACTCTCCATACCGTTGTATGCAGTCGTTATTTAGAAACAATCTGCCTACTGTAAAGTATGCCTTTTTTTCTATTGTCGTTCATATTATGCCCCGTTAATTTCGAAGAATCTGCAAGTAATTTTTAGCAAAGTAAAGAGCACGCTGTACTTGGGAAAATATTCAAATAACATAGGAAAAAACCGCCTATAATTGCTGCTGTAATCATCTTGATTTACTTTTCACTTTTCATTTGGT
>LSQX01261693.1_pt1 | contig 23481 bp, 19 predicted proteins | sample 654561 | NCBI WGS metagenome assembly LSQX01 (sample SAMN04489861, study PRJNA283612) | anaerobic digester metagenome | isolation source: 4 biogas reactors fed with cattle manure at either 37C or 55C with and... | place: Denmark: Kongens Lyngby | collected 2014
AGATGTGTATAAGAGACAGAACCATAACTAAGAAAAAAAGGATAAAACAACAACAATATACCATTGTTTCCAGAACCGTTACATGCAAAGTTAATTTCTTTTAAAATAAAATTTACCTTTTCACGATTCAAATATAATAAAGTGATAAAAAAAATTAGGGTTTAGAAATTAACCAATACCCGTTTTGGCTTTCAAGCTTCACGTTATTATTAGCACAAAAACGCTCAAGAGCATCGTTTTTCTGGGCTTCCTTAATTTTAAGTTTATACCCTTTGACTTGATTCTCAATAGATACCCAAGACGGGTCAATAATATTAGAATCAGAAAGCATTTTTAAGAACACAAGCGCTTGTTTTCTATCCAAAGTATGCGTTCCTCAATACTATTAGAGGAGGAAACTTTATAACACTTTGCTAAAGTGTATAGCATCTAAGCTGGTACAGCTGTAGTTTAAAACCAGAATATTAAATTTCTAAAAGACTATTTCTACAGGAAGATGCAGGGTAAACAGCAAAAATTGGTGATTTTATTTAGAAATTCAAAAAAAAGAAGGAAGAACATTAAGAGAGCTGGATTTATGGCCGTTTTCTTAGCATAAGTAATGCCAACAATGTGCCTACGGCGAAAATTGCAATGATTATACCGACAATAGCAGGTAAAAAGTACATTTCAACAGCGGTCAAAGGTTGCGATGTAGGTGAAGGTGACATGGCGGGTGCTTCCACAGCGGTCAAATATGTTGAGTCTGATGAGCTGCCATAAGAACCTGAACCTGCAAACCTAGCGGAAATTTGGTAGAGACCTGGCACCTCAGGAATCCATGAATAACCAAAGACACCGTTTGAATCGCTTGTTGCTTGCCCGATGGTTATCCAGTTGTTATTAGGGTCTATAGCAGTTAGTTGTACTGTAACTCCTTGGACATCTATAGGTTTTGGCTGTTGCTGATGTAGATACTCCATCCATTTAGACATGTCTTTTTCTGATATTGCAGGTGTACCGAACTGGGCTGGTGAGAGATCGATTACTGTGCCTGTGATTGTGAAGTTTTCAGTTAATTTGCAGGTTGAAGGCGCGAATAGTGTAGTTTGGGTTTTACCCTTGCCGAATATGTATTGGACGCCGTCTGTGCCTGCAACTGATATGTAGCCATCGGCGACTGCTCCTACGCTACCGCGTATGCCAACTTTCCAGATCCTATCGCCAGTAGTTGCATTGATGCAGTGTAGACCCCATCCTCGGGTTAAGGGTTGGGTTTCTGTGTGTTCAGTGTTGTGTATGTATATTTTTCCGTCTGCAACCCAGGAACCCGTAAAGAATGGATATGCTGAGCTACCGTTGGCGTTAACATAGGGTGTTTCAAATGACACTTCTGCTAGATCTTCGTATTTCCAAACTATTTTTCCTGTATCCCAATCGATGGCATAAACGCCTGAGTAACGAGCGCTGAAGATATATCCGTATGCTGATGAAATGGAGTATGCACCAAAGGATAAGTCCCAAGGATAATCCATTGTCTCACTTCGCCATACTTGGTTACCTGTTTTTAGGTCTAAAGCTACAAATTCTCCGTCGATTGTTGACATTGCTAGTTTTCCGTGGTCACACAATGCATGGCTGTTTTGATAGTAAGTTTCTTCGAATGTTTTATTCCAGAGTATTGTTCCTGTAGTCATATCTGCAGCTATAACTCGTCTTGAAGTACGAGCACCTTGTTCTGCATGTATGTCTGAGACTGAAACTGCTATTTTTGTGTTATAATCTGCGTCAGGTACAGAGGACCATGGCCAAGTAACGTTGTTTAATACGCTAAAGGTATAGGAGCGCCTACCTGATGATGTAGGATCTATTTGAATTGTCCAGTCTATTAGACGATAACGATTTTCTATTGGAATCGAGTTTCCAAGGTTCTGTACTGATATGTAATAGTCACTACCACTGCTACTATAGAGAGTACCTGTTGTTAGGGGTGCAATCGAGACAGATGTAAGTAGTTCGCCTGTACTTGGATTATAATGTCTTACATAGCCACCATTGACATTAACAAGAACTGCACTCATCCCAAATGCAGGGTCGCCACCTGGGACTTCTGCAACCCCTTCAGTATAAGAAACGTATGTTGGTCTTTCGTTTGTCGGGATATCTGTTTTTTCCCAGATTATTTCGCCGGTGCGTAGGTCATAACATTCCCAAACGTTTGTGGTGTTACCATTGAATACTTTTGTTATGCTTTGGTAGGCTCGTCCGCCGTAAATAATTGAGGGGGATCCAGCGGAGCTAGTGCTACTGTAGTCTTTCATGTCTCCTCCGAAAAGACCTGAAAGTACTGTTTGACGTTTCCATGCTACGTGTGGGCTGTCTGGTGCTTGAACCCATGGTGTAAAGCGTTGTCGTGGACCCCAGTATGGACTGGTTCGCGGGTATAATTCATCCCATTCAGACCCGCCACCTACGCCGCTCCAAGGATACCAGCCACCTATAATCCACCATTCTCTGTTCGTTACTGCTATGGGCCTTGTCCAGTAGTCTGTTGGTAATGCAGACGCGGACCAGGGTGTAACAGCGTTTTCCTGTACTGTTAAAGTTAATTCTGGGCTTGAACTTGGTTCATGGTAAACTGACTTTTGGAAATTTACTACTTGTCCACCTATCCATGCGCCTGGTTCAACTGAGTAGTTTCCTGCCGGCCAGTAGGCTCCTAGGAAGTCGAATTTTAGTTTGTATGCACCAATTTGATCAGGGGTATATTCAAACCACGATGTGGCATCTGCACGGTAAGAATCTTTTTTAATGACTTCTTGGACACCATCTGGTTTTGTGATTGTCACAGTGTAGTCTGAAATGTATCTTGCTGCATGTATAGCTGGAAGCGTCCAAATATTGACTAATATTGTTTGGCCGATTCCTACTGTGTTAGGTCGAAAGCTTAAACATGCAATGGTTGCTACTCTAACGTCGGGTGTAACGTTTGGTGGCAAAGGAATAGACCCTGCATCTTGCATGTTTGTGTATGTCGTTTGAGCAACTGTTTGTGGAGAAATTGTAAACAAAGAGCAGGTTATAGCAAATAATAAAATCGCTGTAGCAAATGTTGTCAAAGAAATAGATTTCATAAAATGTTCACCTTTTATACTTAATATTTTTTAGCTCAACCTATTTAAAGCGAATTGGAAAGTGCCCTCTGACGGCAACTTTTTATTTTTATTTTGAAACTAGAAATGCATTAACAAAGAACAAACGAAAGTAAGTCATTATTCAGAAAAAAATAGTATAGCAAGAAGGATAATGCCAATTATCAGCCTACCTAAGCATTTGCATTTTCCACTAATAGGTAAAACGATTTAAAAATTAAAGTTTACATTATTTTATGATAAAACTTCATATTTTACTTCGAATTTATTCATTTCTAAGGATTTTGTCTGGCTTATTTCAACTGTAAAACAATCAGTTAATCGCTTAAGCTCATAAATATAATCTTCAAAATATGATTGTATGTTACATGTATTGCAGAAAGACCCCGAAAACTCGATAACCAACGTTTTGTCGGTAAAAGAAATGAGTTTGGCTTTAGCCTCAGGACTTCTATAACGGTTGTATTCAGCAATTGCTTTTAAAATTAAGATAGTATAATCTACTTCTGAGGCGTTGCCCATTTTTATTCCGTAGTCTTACCGTCAAAGTGTTCTTCTTGTTCAAGTGCGTCCTTCTTTATTTTTCTAACAGTTTTATCCTGATGTTCAGGTGGTGAGTAAATTGTATAGAGTTTAAGCAAGGAATCCTTAGAAGTATTTACTACATTATGCTTAGCGCCCGCAGGAACTATTACGGCATCGCCATCTCCAACTTTATGTTCCACACCGTCGATTATAACTTTGCCTTCACCTTGTTCAAACCTGAAGAACTGATCAACATCATCGTGTGTTTCTTCTCCTATGTCATCGTTAATACCAATTGCCATAAGGACTAATTGGCTATATTTTCCTGTGTAAAGTACACGACGAAAGTCTTGATTCTCAACGGTTGATTTCTCTATGTTATCCACAAAGCCTTTCACAAAAACACCAAAAAAATAATTGACAATTAACTTAATTAATCTTCTCGAATAATGATGAATCGATCCATATAAAAAGAAAAGGCAAGGTTCAACCATGCCTTAAACGGCGGAGAATTTTCTTAGCTCCTCAATTTTGTGTATCTCAATTGCGTTACTCGCATGCTTCATTATAGTGTGTTCACCAGCCGTAAACAGTACCGTCTCCTCGTCTTTTAGAAAATGCATATCATAGAGCCTATTAGCAACGGCTGTAATCGAATCTTTCTCATCAAGATAATTAATCAAAATAGGTCTAACACCAAATACCAATTCAAGCTGTTTTTTCACTTCAATCTCTGGAGTAACAGCGATTATTGGTTGCTTAATTTTAAAGCGGGCAATCATACGTGCGGTATAACCTGTTTTAGTCAGCGTGATGACCTTATCAAGTGGCATGCTTAAGCTTATTTCCCATATCGCTTTACTTACAGTATCTGAAATGTTAATGTAGTGGGTGCTTTCAACCTTGCTTTTGGCTGCAGCTTCGGTCTCATGCCCGATACGCGCCATCATATCAACCGCTTGAACAGGAAATTTCCCAATTGCTGTTTCACCGGAAAGCATAACAGCATCTGATCCGTCAAGAATAGCGTTTGCCACATCACTTACTTCAGCTCTCGTTGGGTCAGGCTGATAAATCATGGATTCAAGCATCTCTGTTGCAGTTATAACCAATTTACCTCTCTGGTTGCATTGCTTTATCAATGACTTCTGAATCAAAGGTACCTTTTCAGGCTCAATCTCCACGCCCAAATCACCCCGAGCTATCATGATTCCGTTTACAGTCTCGAGTATCCCCGCAGCATTCCTAACACCTTCGTCGTTTTCAATTTTTGCAATTATTCCGCCTTCAAACTTTTGTTTACCTGAAAGCTCTTCCACATCGGCTACACATCGTGTAAAAGACAACGCTGCATATTCTACATCATGTTTTTTAGCGAATTCTACGATTTCTATATCCTTTTTGGAGAGAGTTGGAACAGAGAGATGCTTATTTGGAACATTAACTCCTTTGCCATCCTCTATTACACCGCTGGTTAATGCTTTCAATCGTAGTTTGTTATGGCTTTTTCCTATGATTATGGTCTTAATTTTTCCATTGTCGATTAAAATGCGGTCATCAACGTCTACTTTATCATAGAAATTATGGTTAAAACAGATTTCTTCATCTTTAAAGCCGACTTCAAAAACGTCATTGATGTTTATCTTTTTCATAGGCTGGTTAGTTCTGAGACGAATTTCAGGGCCTTTTAAATCAAGAATTATGGGTATTTCTCCAATTTCCCGAACTGTTTCAATAGTTGATCGATACTGTGAAATGTTTCCGTACGCAGTGTTTATCCTCACACCGTTCATGCCAAGCTTATACATCTTTGTTATTACTTCTTTTTGAAAGCTTGCAGGCCCTATTGTACAGATTATTTTAGTTTTTTTGAACAAGAAATCACCAAGTGCCTATTCCATAAAGAATCATTCTTAGGAATTAAACTATACGGTTCAGAATCGGTGCTTGCTCGGGAAATCGAGTGTTCAAATTCAAAAAAATACACTCAAGTATCGCTCGAGTTTTCCGAAAACAATAGGTGTTGTCATGTATAACCCCAAAGAACACTTAGAGGGATGCGCTTCAAGTTTTTATAGCTAAACGGTTAGTAGTTGGCGATACCCTTGCCTGAAAATATACAAATAAAAAATGATGCGCTCCACGTTGCCAGAATTGAACTTGAGAATTTACAGAAGTCAGGCACAACAAACTCTGGCAAGAAAACATCAAAGAAAAAGAAATTCAAAGTTCAACCTAGAGGGGAGGAAAGAACATTTGTTTGCGAATACAAAGAACCGAACCAGAAAAACACAAGAATCAAACATCTCTTCACTTGCATTTACAGCGACCCTTTCAACATGAAAGAATTAATCAGGAAAAACAAGTTCCAGCCATTCCCAGCGTTTCAACTTAATATTGATGCGTGGAAACTTAGAGGAACCTCAAAAATTGGTCGATTAATTGCTGTTGATTCTATCCGTACCAAACTAGTGCCATACAATTTTCAACTTAGAACCGCCCTTCAAGTAATCAACGAGATGAATGCAAATGCCATTCTTGCAGATGAAGTTGGCTTGGGCAAAACCATCGAAGCAGGTCTTATTATGAAAGAGCTTTTGCTAAGAGGAGAAATTAGTTCAATTTTGATTGTTACTCCCAAGAGTTTGTTGTCACAGTGGAAGAGTGAAATGTTGGAGAAGTTCGGCGAAAACTTTCTTATCGCAAATAAGTCTAATGAAAGAGCTAACTTTAAGACAGATAACAGAGTTCTTTGTTCACATACCCTATTACCGCGAAAGTTTGATGAGATCTCTAAACGAACATGGGATCTGATTGTAGTGGACGAGGCGCATGCTTTTAGAAATACGCACAGTAAAGGGCGTAATTGCCTCTTTGAATTACGGAAGAATCACCTCTTATTATTAACCGCTACACCCCTATGTAACAAATTAACAGACCTCTACAGCCTCGTTGATCTAATTCAACCCGGGATGTTTGATACCGAACGAGCTTTTATTAGTCGTTTCGCTGAAGATTCAAGGAGTCGTGTGGTTCGGGAAAGTGAAGCTTACGCTCTTCGGCAGAACCTTCAAACCGTGATGTGCCGTACTAGAAAAGAAGAAACAGGTATCCCATTTACTAAACGCATCGTTGAATCTAGGACCCTTGAAGCAAATGACGCTGAGCGTGAATTTATCGATGCTGCAACCGAGTATCTTCGGGAAATGAGTAAAAATAGTTTCAAGACTATAGAAACACTCGTTGCTGAGAATCCTAACCGGAAATTCTCTAAATCACAAAGTAATGCTATTTTAGTATTCCAAGCTATCACGTTACAACAGTCTTTTTCAAGTTCACCAGCAGCTTCTATCCAGTCTTTGCTAAAACGGCAAAAGCGATTTCCAACCGAAGCCGCTATCACATCCAAACTAATCGAGATGGCAAACAAAGTTAAGAGTACCAAAATGGAATTATTGGGAAGAATTCTTCATGAGACCCAAAAGGAGCAGGCTTTGATTTTTTGCTTACGGAAAGTAACGGCTCAAAAAATCAAAGAGATGCTCGATGACAAATTCGGTAAAGCAGCCGTCTTCTTAGGCGATATGGATCAACTTGAACGTGACGCAGTCATAGAGGCCTTCAAGAGCGGAGGCATCAAGTATTTAGTTGCTACCGATACAGCCGCTGAAGGTCTCAACCTCCAGAACTGTTGTCTTATGTTTAACTATGACTTACATTGGAACCCCATGAAGATTGAACAACGCATAGGTAGAATCCACCGTTTCAAACAGGAACGCGATGTTACTGTGTTTAATTTAGCCGTTAAAGATACCGTCGATGATTACGTCTTACATGTTCTTTACCAAAAAATCGATTTGTTCACTATGGTCGTAGGCAAAATGGAAACCGTGTTAGCTGAACTAAAAGAAGGCAGTCAGGACATACAAAAAACCATAGGTGAAATACTTCTTAGAAGCAACAGCCGATTAGACCTTAGAAAGGAGCTTGAGAAACTCGCCAACAAGCTTAACGTATCCAAGCAGAGTCAAGAGTTGGCTGAACAATTCACCCGAGGCGTTCTTGATTGAGTACAACTCTGGAGGAAAAAATCCGGCAATTCGTAAAAGTATACTTCAAATCAAAACAGGGAATAATAACTGAAAATGGGAATGTCTTAACAGTTACTTATCCTGACACAGGTGAAACATTCGAATACACTTATGAACAGGCTATCGCAAGGCAAACAAAAGCTCAATTAATTACTGTTGGTAGTCCAGCATTTCAGCAGATTCTCAAAGAATGCCTAGAAAAAGGAGCACCATGTCAAATTCAAATAAACCCCAAAGAAAACGTGGAAGCCTTAATTCGAAGCTACTTTAAAGACACCTTATATGAATGTCAAAATTGTTTCAAGTTATCAACTGATAAAGAAACAATTCACATCTGTCACAGAACGCAGCCATGTTATCATAAGATAAACTATGGGAAAATTGAATCAGTAAACATCAGCAGATCAGAAACGTCAAAGTACTTTCTATTTTATTATTCTGTTGTTTTTCAAAATAAATTAAGACCAAAAAGTGAGGAGCAAATAAGTATTCTCATTGACGAAAAAAGTAACATTTTTTCATGTGAAGAATTTAATGAGGATAATTTTAGGAATAGCGCAATCGAGTTTCAGGATACTAAGTCAAAACTAAAACCTGAAGTCTTTGACATGCTTAAGACTAAGGTAGAAGAGGAATTGATAACTGTTCTGCAAGAAAAAGTGTTGCTATATGATTTATCGTTGGGTAAAGAGAAGAAAGTGAAACTTCGAGCTTTTGACAAGCGTCTTAGAAGGGAACGTCGAGAACAAGTTATTTCAAAAAAGCATGATTTCGATTATGTTAAATGGCAGTCTAATTATGAGAAACTTGTGAAACGTGAAGAAGACTCTTACGTAACATCTCTATCAATTAGGTTCATCAATCTACTGGTCATCAATACAACTAAATTAAAATTTGAAATACACTTAGACAATAGAGCAACCATAACAGGCAGCTTTGTTTTAGGAATCAATAAACCGCTTGAAACATCCTGTTCCATCTGTCATACTACTATCACAGAAGGCTATGCGACACAGGATGGATTGTATGTTTGTGGAGATTGTATACGGCAATCCGTGGATTCAGGAAAATGTTACTCCAAAAAAGCTAACCTTATGTTCGACAAAAAACTTGGTGAGTACATTGAACGTGACGGTGGCTTTATCTGCAGTGTTTGTGGTAAAAAACACAGCAAACTTCTCGAATTCAAATGTAGCCATGACAATTCTAGTATATGTATCTACCACTATGGTACATGTGATGTATGTGGAAAAGTTTTTTCAAAGCTCAATTTAACATATACTGACGAATTCGAGCGACAAATGTGTCCCAAACATGCCAAACCAAGGATTGAGGTTTAACAATGCAATGTGCATATTTTAATGGTGTTTTAAAAGAGGTTTGCGAGCAGTATCCTAACATTGATTTAGCGGGGTATTTAGCCGATAAGTTGCAGTTGCCACTAGATAAGGCAGAAGCTCTTGCTGCCAGGATTGAGAAGCAAGTCGATAGCATTGTCAAAGGGAAAGAAAAACAGAAAACTGTAAGGTTGTTCCAAAAAGCAGGTGACCAAACTTATCAGCTTAAGAATAACACATATCCTTTGGATTGTTTAGTTCCTGAAGAGTTTGGGTTCTTCATTAAATGGCTTCTTGGCGAATTAGGCTTTGAAATCCAATCAGAAATGTTGACTGCCACGGGCCTGGGCGTTGATGTAGTCGCTTGCAAAGGCGATGATAAGGTGGCAGTTCAAGCGGTGTTGTGCCCACGAACGCATAGAGTCTCAGAGTCGATTGTATCACTAATGAAGAAAATTCGTGGGGATTGTGCAGAAGCACTTGTGATTGCAACTGCCTACTTCACGGAGCAAGCGAAGGTCGAAGCAGAAAAATGGAGAATCGAACTTTGGGATATTGAATGTCTTAACAATAAAATACAGGAAGCTAAATCAAGAGCAGAAAAAATACAGTCAAAATTCCCAAATTACAAAGGTACTTTGTTAAATAGTCTTTGGGAAATTGAAAAAACGAAACTTTTTCTTTTTAGAGATAAGGGAGACCAAAAATATGACGTGCATTTACCCGGTATAAGGTATCCTTTACTGACCTTCCAAGTTGAAAGTGGTGTAATCGCTCGATGTGTATTTAGAATAAAATACAACGAGCCAGTCAATGAAAATGAAGGTGAAGTCTTAATCACTACTAACGAGATGAGAGGTCGAGTTGACCCTAGTGAAGAAAAAGCCTACGGGTTGATTATTCGGTACCTTGAACAGTTTCTTGAATAAATTCCAAAAAACAAAAGAACATGTTTCGCTGACTATCAACTATGACAAACACAAAAAAGCCTTCGTCGGTCTGGTTTGATGAGTTAAGCAGCAAAGAAGTAGCTGATGCCGCAAAAAATGGTACCGTCGTAATTTTTCCCTTAGGCAGCGTAGAAGCCCATAGCGACCATTTGCCTTTATGTACTGATAGTATCCAATCAGAAAATATTGCTTTTGAAGTAGCTAAAAAAACTGGGTGTCTTGTCGCGCCACCCTTCCGTTATGGAATCTGTAATGCAACCCGCAATTTTCCTGGCACATTAACAATAGGGTTCGATACTCTCTACAGAGTTACCCTTGACGTGTTATCAGAATTGATTCGTAACGGCTTTAACCGCATTATTGTTATGAGTGGGCATGCAGGGAACTCTCATATGGTGGCTCTTCGGTTAGCGGCACAAGAAATTGTTATTAAAAATGGTGAAATTTCGCCAGGAAAAGTACGGATCATGGTGCTATCTGATTTTGATATTGCAGAAGAAATTATATCTAAATACGCTAAGGCTGGTGATGGGCATGCAGGTACGCTTGAAACATCAAGGATGATGGCGATTCAACCAAACTTGATAAAATGCAAGGGACAAGCTGATACTTGGAATTTACCCCGTTTTGAGGTTATTGCACATCCTGAGAAGCTTATTCCAAGTGCTGTAAACGGTGACCCAACAATTGCTTCAGCAATCAATGGGGAAAAAATTAATCAATATATTATTAAAAAAGTGGAAAAATTAGTAAGGGAACTTGAAACAAAGTAGTGTTTTGTTTACTTATTTTTCTGGAGCTTTCTGGGCTTCTTCCTCTTCTGAGACTTGCGTCATAGGTTGTTGACAACAAACTAATTCGCAGGACTCATCACACCCACATCCACTTCTTACTTCGATAACAAGACCACATTCATCACACTTGTAGGTTTCGCCCTCTTTTTTAACCAAAAAATCCACCTCCAAAAAATGCTTAAAAAACCTCTAAAAAGTAATAGTGTTGATGAAATATATGATTTATCATAGTTGAACTTTCAAGTGGATCCATCGATGAATTTTTTGTATAATGCTTTGTCGATGACTCTTGCGTCCAAATCGTGTTTTTTACTTGTTTTACGCAGCGAAATTAGTAGCCGAACATAATTTTGAGGTGTATAGAGTCCAAGTGGAACATTGCCTAATAGTCCTTTCCAGATAGATCTATCAAAAATACCGTATTTATGTGGGTCAAAGAATGTTAAGATAACACTAGCTAGAACTGGGCTTATGCCTTCTAGTGCAATTAGACAGTTAATGCGGTAGTTGTCATCTGCGTTTGGGAGACTTAGGGTTTGACTTGTTATCCGCTGTACTTTTTCTTCATCATTGCGGTTTACTAATTCTTGAACACGCTGTAATTTTTCTGGTTCGTCTTTAAATTTCCATTCAACTACTGCTGAGAGATCCTTGACTGTGAGTGCCTTATTCTTTCGAAATTTGGCACCTAACTCACGTTCGCGTTGTGCTTGCCAGCCATAGGCTTTATCATATTTGCGACTCCACATCAAATATTCGAGTTTGTCCACTGTTTCCACGTTTACAGGTTAGTTTGTTGTTCTTAGATTTTTGTCTTTCTCGCGTATTTCTCTTTCCCACTTATTAACTTAAAATTACATCTATTTTCTGCAAAAAATTTTCCTATTTGCGCAATAAATAAAAAATTAAAATATTTAGTTTTGGTCGACTAGGTGTGCTGTACCGTCTGGGCAGTAAACTTTTTCGTTTTTTCCAACCCTACGATATCTTTCACTGCACATGTGAAGCATTTCACATCCGTCGCAATCTCGACTTAACACTTGTTTTTTTCGCCTCCGTTGGGACTTTGTAAATGGTATGTTTTAGTTTATAAGACTACGTAATATGGTCATATATACACACAGCAATCGATAGATAATATGTTGGTTTTAGTGGATCAGCTGAAGCTATTATTGTATGTTATAGGCTGATATGTTTCTTGTTATGTATGTCATATTTTTCTCGATAGATGCTTTTGCTGCTACAGGCTGTGACCCCACAGCCCTATTGACTAATACTTAACCATTCTAAAGTGGTGGTTTTGTGCAGACACAAGCGGCAAATGACTTATCAACAAACAAGCGTATAGCAAAAAACTGTCTTGATATGATATTCAACCAAAAAACCCTTCACAAGCGGTAGCACAGTATATAAGCAGAAATTAGCGCCAACACAACCTCGAAGCACCTGACACCACCAACACAACTTTAGATTACACAAAAACAAACTCACAAGCAGAACATGCATCATTTTTATTCTAAATCAAGCCAGAAACTATACACTTAGAACAAATTCCCCTGAACAGAATCCAACCAGTCACCTATGCCCAACATCTAATCTCTATCATGCAGCAGAAAGTGATTCCCTTATACTAGTCGTACAAAAGGACTCTGTTGAATACTATCCTGCATTCCCGCTCCCAACAGAATATTGGTCTCGCCCGTTGGTACTCAAATACACGAATAGTACCGCATAATGGCTCATTGGCTTCGAGCACCCTAAGGTTGCTATAGCCCATTCAATGATGGACCTGCAACAGCATATTCTCTAGACAAGATCTCTTGGTCAAAATCAGAGTAGTCTAATCGGAGAAATAGCTTTAGATGATACGACGTATATACCATCAAAACCTGGCTCTTTTGAGAACGGTGATGCATATGAAGGATGTAGCCTACACAATTTATCGTTGCTGGAATACCCGTTATTGCAATTGACCTACACACCGGCAAAGAACTATGGATTAAATCCTTTATGGGTAGTCAACGGCCATCATTCAGTCAGCTAATCGGTTGGAAATGCATGAACAATGACGGCGTCTCCATATACCTTGGGTTGCAAACTACATTTGGATAACTCAAATAATCAAACATCAACCATGCAACCGGTTAATTATGACCTAAGTGTTTCTAGAACAAATTCTACTTTACTTCAAGGTAATAACTTATTGATTAGTGTCGTCGTTACCTACATTGAAGTCCTGCCTGAGTATTCTTATCAGTTCAGAATATACATTATTTAACAGCTCATCATGCGAAATTGAGAAGAAATAGTACATCAACTTTTTTATGTATTTATTATTAAACCTAAACGTCGAATCTTCGGACACCGCCACTCAGATTCATACTATTAACATTCAAAGAAAAATTATTGAGTTGCAATTGGAACCGAGGGTCTATCTTCCCTTTTTCTAGAGAAGAGCAGCCCTGCTGATTTCACTATTTGCGGGACACCAATAAGGTCTTGAATAATTAACAACCCACGAGCTAGTAAACCAAAGACAGCTGCGGGCGCTGCCGCAACACCTAACAGCCCCAAGATACCGATAATACCAAACTCTTGAACGCCAACACCTGCAGGAGTTATCGGTACAAACGCTAAAGCAGTTACTAGTGGATGAATTAGGAAATAAGCGATAAATGGAATATCTGTAAAACCTAATGCTAAGCCTAAGAAGTACCATTCTAAGCCTTTAAGAACCCAACATATCAAAGTAAAGCCTAGTATCTCTGGAATCGCCTTTTGGGTGCTATGTGCACTTTCTTTGTATTCCTCGAGTCTTCCCATCAACCCCCCTGTGAATTTCTTAAAGAATTGCCAATTAGCAATGCGATCAAACAATCCGATGGCTCGTTGGGACCAAGTAAAAGCCGCTAACACAATAGCGCCAGTAAGCATTAAAGCGATGCCAAATGCTGCTACAAGTATTCCGACGTTTATTCCTAAGATTGTCCCTGGAAAAAGTTCGTTCCAAGTTACAAGCGACACGGTGTTAACTAAGAAAAGAACAGCGCCAACACCACCTGCTACTTTTATTAAAAACTCAATAGTTTGGATGCCAAGGATACTGGAGAGTCCTTTTGAAGCTGGCACCTTTTGATCTCTAAGGTAAACTGGTGTTAAAATGTATCCTGAGCGCCCAGGGGTAACGTCACTTGTTAACATTCCAGCATAATGCGCTAACATTGTTTTACCAAAGGACGTTTTAACACCATCTTTTGCTAAAACACGTCTTATTCGTACTACAAAAAAGAAGTTAATTCCAAAGTACATCAAAAAAGCTAGAAGAAAATATCCAATATCAAGTGTAAGCAAAGTAGTGTAGAGATAATCAACGCCTCTTATTATCGTTGGTTCATTTGGTTTAAATTCGACTGGAACCGTAGTTCCAATGTACCAGAACAATGCAACAAAGATGGCAATCATGGCAACAATTTGTATGCCATATTTTAGGAATTGTTTAGAACGTCCCTTTGTTTTTTGCGGCGATTGTTGGTCAGACATATCGATTAGGAATCAACACTGCAAGTTAAATGGATTGCGGAAAAATGACTCGCAATACGCAACAGCGCTAAAACGTTTAGGGCCGTACACATTCAGCTTTAGGTCTATACGGTCGCTTCGTTGTTCTTCTACGGTGATGGTACGCACATTCTTTGACACGCGTTAACATCCAGCCTTTGTCATGATAGATGCAGCCACAGGGCAATTTGACCTGTTTTGACTGGTCGGAAAATTTGTTCTTGTCCAACATCGTTATTACCTTACTGCTCCAATATTGAGCTTACCGTATTAACTTACCGTCCAGATTCTAGTTCAACTGACCAAAACATTGCAAACTCGAATTATTTACAATTCAATACATTGGATTGGTAGCGTAGGTTTAAATCAACTACACATAATAAAACAGTAAAGGAGCATAGAAGAATTTGTCATATGTTTTCAACATTCCATACCGCGGCAACATGAAACTAAAGCAGATTATGGAGAAAATAAAAGAAGACAAGAAACTGCATACCTGCTGGAAATGCTCAAATGTAATGGCAATCGAACGCATGGGGTACACAGATCATGGTCCAACACATGTCAAAATAGTCTCAAACATAGCACTCAAGCTTTTAAGAATCTTGGTTGATAAGAAACTCATAACGCCAAGTGTTGTTGAAGATTATGGAATGACAAACGATGATGCAGAAGTAATTGTTGTTTTAGGTTCAATAATGCATGATTTAGGTATGATTGTACAGCGTCGGGATCACGAAAAATACAGCACATTTATCGCATACGACATCCTTCAGAATCTCTTAACACCTACGTACAATCAGGAAGAACGTGTTATCATAACCTCAGAAGTGCTCCACTCAATTGTATGCCATGAAGAAAAGCCAAGTAGCAATACAGATAATAGAGTATTAACGAAGGAAGCAGGTGTAGTCGGTATAGCTGACGCTTTAGATATGGAAGCAGGACGAGCACGTATCCCCTTTAACTCCGGAAAAATCGATATACACGCTGTCTCAGCCTTGAGTATAGAAAAAGTCTTAATTGAAGCAACAGAACATGCGCAAAAACCGATAACTATCAAAATAAAAATGACAAACTCTGCAGGTGTCTTTCAAATCGACGAACTCTTAAAACCTCGAATCATTAAATCAGGACTTGAAAAATTCTTTCATGTAACTGCTGAAATCACTGGTGAAAAAGAAAATAGAATAATCGAAAAATTCGAGATTTAACCTAATTTAACTTATTCTAAAAAGAAAAATCTTATCTGAGCAGTAACCAATAAAGCAGTAAGATGGCGGATAAGGATATGGGCGTACGTATAGAATTTGATCCACTTGGCGAAAAAACAATTCCAAATGATGTTTACTTTGGTATTCAAACTTTTCGTGCAATCGAAAATTTCCCAGTAAGCGGGCTTAAGGCTTCGCCCTACTTTATTAAAGCTTATGTGCTTGTCAAAAAAGCTTCGGCGCTTGCAAACTTGCAGGTTGGTTGGTTAGATAAAAAAATCTGCGATATAATCGTGCAAGCTTGCGATGAAATATTAGCTGGAAAATTCACTGACCAATTTGTGGTTGACGTCTTCCAAGCTGGAGCTGGAACCTCATTTAATATGAACACTAACGAGGTTTTAGCCAATCGGGGATTAGAAATACTTGGTAAGCAGAAAGGTGATTACAAATATGTTAATCCAAACGATCATGTTAACATGGCGCAATCCACAAACGACACTTACCCTACGGCATTGCATGTTTCTTTATTGATGGCGCTTCAGACACTGTTAAAAGAACTCGACGAACTCTCAGAAGCCTTCATAGATTTGGGGAAAAAATATTCTCATGTACTAAAATCGGGTAGAACACACCTCCAAGATGCAGTACCCATCACTATTGGTCAAGAATTCACTGCATATGGTGCAGCAATAGCAAATGCAACCGCTGAACTTCGTAGACGACAAGAGAACCTCTACAGTGTTGCATTAGGCGGAACAGCTACTGGTACCGGAGCCAACAGTCATCCAAAATACAAGCAGTTAGCAGTCACTGAACTAGCAAAACTAACAGGTTATCCACTTAAACCAGCCACTGACAACTTTGAGGCACTACAAAGCCACCGGAGAGCGCAAACGGTTTCAAGTGCTCTTAAAGAACTCTCCTTAGAGCTCATAAGAATCGCCAATGATCTTCGGCTGTTAGCTTCGGGACCTACAACAGGTATAAATGAAATCACCTTACCTGCCGTTCAGCCTGGTTCATCGATTATGCCTGGAAAAGTTAACCCAGTTATGGCTGAATGCCTCAACATGGTTGCTTATCAAGTCGTCGGCTGTGACGAGGCAGTCTCGTTGGCAGTTCAAGCTGGACAACTAGAACTCAACGTTATGACTCCAGTTATTGCATATAACATGCTGTTTAGTATACAAATCCTAACGAATTATATTCCAACATTCATAAAAAAATGTGTTAAGGGCATAACTGTCAATGAAAAACGATGTGAACAATACTTAGAAAAGAACCCTTCGCTAGCTACTTTTCTGGCACCAAAAATTGGTTACATGGAAGCTGCAAAAATCGCAAAACAGGCTCAAGCAGAAAACCGTACTGTAAAAGAATCGGCAATTGAGAAGGGCTCACTATCCAAAGAAGAAATAGAAAAGATTTTTAGCCGCAAAAACTTGATAAACGAGCAGTAATCGTGACTTTAGATTTTTTAACGCATTTTAGCTTTGGGTTGATTGTTACTGTACCATAACAATCACATTTCTTAATATACCGCTTTAGCCATGGATCAAACGTAAGGCGGCTAATTTGCTAAAACAAGTTTTTCGTTGCCCCATATGCAGAAAAAGTCTCGCCAACCCTGAACAACTTAGACAACACCGTATCAACAAACACCGAGGAACAGTTTGCGGTGACAACTGGTTAGCACCAAAAAAAATTGTGCGGCACCAATGAAGTCACAAGTTTATTTATGATTCAAAAAACACTAAGAAATAACATCCGAAGGATGTGATAATATCCGAAGGTGTCAGACGAATCAACAGTTAATCGAGACCCAGGCAATTCAGTTTTGGTTACTCTCTCGCCTCATCTTCCAAGCTGCCTGTGTCCATCTAACGAATCGTCATAACATCTTTTAGGAGTTGTAAAGTGTCAATGGAATTTTGTATGGAATGCGGTTCAAGACTAACACCACAAAAAATTCGATCAGGAAGCCAAGCTACAATAATGCTATCCTGTGTTAAATGCGGCCATAAAAAACCCGATGCAGAATTAAAATTAACGAACGGAAAAGTTATCAAACACAGTCCTAAACAATTCGTTGCAGTAATCGACCGGGAAATGCAGGAACTCTACACAATGCCGACAATACAGGTTAAATGTCCACGATGTGGAAATAACAATGTTAATGTCTGGCTGGTGCAAACTCGAGGTTCTGATGAGTCTTCGACACAGTTTCTACGGTGTACTAGCTGCAGTTTCACATTCAGAGAATACACTTAAGTAAAACAATTTTTTTTCTTTCTTTTAGTTATTACTTATGAATCATAGAACTCATTCTTCTCAACAAAATATGCATGGCATGAAGCATGAAGGACTAATGCAAGGTCATACGACGCACATACAAACTTTAAAAACTCGTTTTTTTGTGTGCCTCATATTAACTATACCCGTTTTGGTTCTCTCCGAAATAATTCAGAACTGGCTACAATATTCCCTTACCATACCCAACCAACATTATATCCTACTATCATTAGCAACGATAATCTATGTCTATGGTGGCTGGCCATTCTTAACAGGCCTCATCCAAGAACTTAAGCAACGGCAACCCGGTATGATGACACTCGTTGGCACAGCCATATCTGTCGCTTTTTTCTTCTCCACAACGACAGTTTTTTTCTCTATAGGCAGCGACTTTTTCTGGGAACTCGTAACTCTAATTGATATTATGCTACTTGGACATTGGTTAGAAGCACGAAGTGTATTAGGGGCTTCAAGAGCGATCGAAGAATTAGTAAAAGTGATGCCTACAACGGCACATGTCATAATAGATGAGCAAATTGTTGACATACCCGCCGCTCATTTGAAACTCGGAAATATAGTACTAGTTCGTCCAGGGGAAAAAATTCCTTCTGATGGCACAGTAATCGAAGGCGAATCCTATGTAGATGAATCTTTGCTCACAGGCGAATCAAAACCAATTCACAAAAAAACAAACGACTCTGTCATCGGCGGCGCCATTAACGGAGATGGTTCATTACGAACATATATCGACAAAACAGGTGAAGCTACATATCTGTCGCAAGTAGTACAGCTCGTTCGTAAAGCCCAAGAAAGCAAGTCTCATACACAAGACCTCGCCAACAGGGCCGCAGCTCTACTGTTTTATGTTGCAATAATCTCGGGAATTTTGGCGTTTGCTATATGGGGTTTAATAGGCGATATACAATTTGCTTTAACTAGAAGCGTCACAGTACTGGTTATTGCTTGCCCACATGCTTTGGGCTTAGCGATTCCGTTAGTAGTTGCACTTTCAACTTCGATAACTGCTAAAAATGGCATACTAATCCGTGATCGAAAGGCATTTGAAGATGCAAGAGCAATAGAAGCAGTAGTTTTTGACAAGACTGGTACACTGACTACCGGGCAATTCGGAGTCACCAATATAATACGTTTTACAACTGAAAAAGAAGTATTAGCCTACACAGCATCAGTTGAAATACACTCTGAACATGTAATCGCAAAAGCAATAGTTAACTATGCTAAAGCTAAAAAAGTTAAAATCCCCGAAAGTAAATACTTTATAGCACTTCCTGGAAAGGGTGTTCAAGCCAAAATTGATGGCACCACTGTTTATGTTGGAAGCCCAGCACTCCTAAAAGATCTAAACATCCAATTCGATGATAAACGAATAGATTCGCTTCAAAATGCAGGAAAAACAGTTGTTTTTACAGTAATCGAAAATAAATTAGCAGGTGCTTTTGCATTAGCTGACAAGATACGAAAAGAATCTCGCTCTGCAGTGGAGGAATTGAAGCGTAGTGGCGTAAAAGTTTACATGTTAACGGGTGACTCAAAAAAAGTAGCTTCAGCGGTTGCTAAAGACCTAGGTGTCGACGAATACTTTGCAGAGGTGCTACCTGATCAAAAAGCAAGCAAAATCACCTCAATCAAGCAACAGGGCTATCGTGTAGCTATGGTCGGCGACGGAATAAACGACGCGCCTGCATTGGTTACAGCAGATATCGGAATTGCAATCGGGGCAGGAACCGATGTTGCCATTGAAAGCGCAGATATTATTTTAGTGAAAAACAACCCCCAAGATGTTCCTAAAGCTATCAATTTCTCACGTCGAACATACTCTAAAATGGTACAAAATCTCTGGTGGGCAGCAGGCTATAATATATTCGCTATTCCTTTGGCAGCAGGCCTATTCACTGGTTTTGGAATTGTAATCGATCCAGCTGTAGGCGCTATTTTGATGTCGCTTAGCACAATCTTGGTAGCCATAAACAGCCAAACCTTACGTTGACATGCCTTATAGAGGCGGCTTGGTAATCGTTTTACCAGTTAGGGTTTTCATCCATTGTTTAAATTCGTCTGATACAGGCAAATCATTGAAGAGCTGTTTGCGTTTTGACTCCAAAAATAGATTCTCTTTACCCATATACTCAGCAGCTGTCAATACCTGATGACTTACTGCTTGTGCTTTAGAAAAGACATCATCCAATTTAGACCGCCAGGATCCATCCCTTAGTATATGATGCTCAAGAATTACCAAAGGTACGGCTTCCACAATTCTTTCAAGGTTTAATAATGCCTGTTTTGTCAAATGCTCTGATACCCTAGTTCCTTCAAGATAAAGCGGAGGACCCCCCAACATCAGCACTGTGGGTTTAGCGTCTAAAATCAACTCAGTTGTTTGAATAGACATAGGTCCTTGAACATCCGGTGCAAACATAAACCGTTCATTACAATGTTGAATAATTGCCATTATTACCCAACCTAATGAATGATCATCAGGTCCATGCACAATAGCGGGCGAAAAACTAAGCGTAGTTGCTCCGTATGTGTAGGATTTACTATCAGCTGCTTCAAATGTTTTTGCATATTTAACGGCTGTTTTCTGGAACATCCATGCCCGTTTTCGTTGGCTATCGTTTATGTTTTCCTTAGGATTTTTTGCAAGCACAGTTTTGTCCTTGTAGATTTGCTGCGCTGTTTTGGTTTTGTTTGTCCAATTCACCAGCCAATCTTCAAAGCTGGGGGTATGATGGTCGAAATGATAATGACTGACAGTTACCACTGTAGCTTTGTCAGCAGCTGTGGCTATTGCCTTGCGCAGTTTGTCGATGGTTTGAAATTCGATTGGGTGCGGTGGTAGGTTAAAACGGTATGGACACAAAGAGACGCCCGCATCTAAAAGCACGGCTATGTCGGGTGTTTCTACAAGTGTACACATTGAGCGAACACCACAGCTTTCAGACGCTATCGGTGAAACTTTGATGTCAGAGAGCCCACAGTTATTTCTATCCATAAATAACAGTTTATTTGATATCTTCAGGGATGTAAAAACTTTCTCTAAAACTGTTTATCATAAAGATTTAAAGTAGTAGATTCACTAGCAGTATTCTATAAGAAAGGCTGATTTTTATGAATCAACAATCCGGCAAAAAGGGCAGTCTTGAAGTTGCCACAGTAGCAGCAGGCTGCTTTTGGTGCACAGAAGCGGCATTCACTATTATTAGAGGTGTTAAACGGATAGAAACTGGCTATACTGGTGGGGTAGTACCGAACCCAACGTATGCGGATGTTTTAACAGGTCAGACAGGACATGCGGAAGCAGCACAAATATTCTATGATCCCAAAGTTATCAGTTATAGGGAAATTCTTGAGATCTTTTTTGCGATGCATGAACCAACTTCACTTAACAGACAAGGCGCAGACGTTGGAACACAATATCGCTCAGCTATATTCTATCACGACGAACAACAAAAACAAACCGCAATAACCTTAATCGATGAACTCAACCATGAAGGCATATGGGAGCGACCTATCGTAACTAGTATAGAACCCTTAAAACACTTCTACAAAGCTGAAACTTATCATAAAGACTACTACAAAATACATCCTAGAGAACCCTATTGCCAAGTGGTGATTGCACCTAAAGTTGCCAAGTTACGGTCTCGGTTCGTTGACAAAATCAAGGTACTGGCATACTATGGTTCGAGAAACCGTGATAAACAACGCTGACAGTGTACTGCAAGAAAATGAAGCGCAAGCCAAAAGCCAATTTTTACCGATTATTGGCCCCGATAAGGGCGAATACTTAGTAGATGCAATACGGGAAATCAAGCCCAAACGTGTACTTGAAGTCGGTACCTTATAGGTTATTCAGCTATAGTAATGGGAAAAGAAATGCAAGTTGACTCGAAATCGTTACTATAGAAATCCACCGAAATGAAGCTAATCAAGCAGAACAAAACATATCCAAAGCAAATATTCCAGCCAAAGTAAAAATAATATCTGGCAACGCACTTGATGTAATCCCGACCTTGCAAGGAACCTTTGATTTTGTTTTTATCGACTCTGAAAAAACAGAGTACCTGCTTTACCTTAAAGCAATTGAGCCTAAGCTACATATGGTTCAGTGGTATTTGCTGATAACGCAGGTATATTTGCTGCACAGATGACTGATTATCTTGAATATGTACGACGTAGCGTGAGATATAAAAGCTGCTATATCCAAGTTGATAAAGACGGGGTCGAAATTAATAAAAAAATTTAAAAGGTTGTAGCTCTGCGGAGTCCGCGTCGTTTTTTAGGTACAAGTTTTCTTAGCCTTTCACCGCATTTTAGACAGTATGCAACACCTTTAGAAACTGGGAGCGCTTTGCCTTCTGGCCAAAAATGCTTGTTTGGACATTTAAGGTCAAAGTCAAAAGTCTGTGTCTCATAATCATATGGGTTGGCAAGGATATCTGCTTTAAGCGATACTTTGCTTTTGATTATTTCGTGTGGTGGGTAGACTGGGGCAGGTGTTATAGGCTTAGGTTGGATTACAGGTTTGTCTGATGTAACTGGTTTGATTTGAATAACAGATTTAAGCGCAGCAACTGGTGCAACTATAGAGGTAGGTTTTGGTTGGGCTATTACAGGTTGAGCTATGACTGGTTGGGGATGAGTTACTGGTTGGGATTTGGTTATTGTATAGCCTGCTACTGGCCTGGCATTTGCAATTGTAAATGGAGCGGTTGGTTTATTTTGTTTCGCTTTTTTTGGTTTGATAAAGTGTTTGGCTGAGATAGTAGGTTTAACTGGCGTAACAACTCTTACTGGCGTCCCTGCTTTTGTAGGCGTCAAAGTCTGAACTGTAACAACCATTTTTGGGGTAGCTAAATGCTTGGTAGACAAACTTGAACGTGTTGGTTTATCTGAAATAACTTTGATCTCAATGGGTGATTCTTCAGGTATGATAGCTTTAGCTATCTTTTCGTTACCAGTAGACCGGCCCAAGCGGCTACTTAGTGTGCGTTTAATGTTAATTAATGGCGCAGTGGTTGAGGTTCCGCAGTCAGTGCATTTCTCACTGTATTTGGCGAGTCTGCGTCCACATTTTCGGCAGAATGGCATATGTTCACTTTAACTCTTTATTGACAAAATAACTGATGCATGCTTTAAAACTTTAACGTGAAAATAGGCAAATTATAGGGTGTTACCTGAATGTTTAAAGGTTGTTAGGATTGTTTTTGGGTGGGTGGGCTATGACGAGTCTGGCCCCGCAGACATATGGATGATGTGGATCTTGAGTGCGGACGTAGCAATAATAAGTTTCAGGTTTGTCCTGTGAGCTATACAGATGATTTGCTACCTAAGAGCCCACCTATAAGTGCTTTAACTTATTTAGCATCAGGCTCAAATTAACAAATCTTACATTAATTGCTTAATCTAATTGGTAAATGGAGTTGCTATTGTCATAAAATCAGAAGTATTTTTGAACTGGACTAAGTAAAGTAAGTTATTAGGCTTGCATGGGAAAAAGTTGATAGTTTGTTATGTTAATAAAGAAACCAAATTAGGCAGGATATATTGTTGTTGTTTTATTCTTTT